>Ga0102830_1000067_pt1 | contig 48960 bp, 38 predicted proteins | sample ColrivemetaGS703_FD_84511 | JGI IMG/M metagenome (GOLD analysis project Ga0102830, IMG submission 84511) | Estuarine microbial communities from the Columbia River estuary - Freshwater metaG S.703 | ecosystem: Environmental > Aquatic > Marine > Intertidal zone > Estuary | place: USA: Columbia...
GGTCAGAGTTGCCTCCATTGCCCAATATTCCTCACTGCTGCCTCCCGTAGGAGTCTGGTCCGTGTCTCAGTACCAGTGTGGGGGATCTCCCTCTCAGGACCCCTACCTATCGTTGCCATGGTGAGCCGTTACCTCACCATCTAGCTAATAGGACGCATAGCCATCTTTTACCGATAAATCTTTAATTAAATCTTGATGCCAAAATTCAATACTATGAGGTATTAATCTTCATTTCTAAAGGCTATCCCTCTGTAAAAGGTAAGTTCTATACGCGTTACGCACCCGTGCGCCGGTCGCCACCATCCGAAGACGTGCTGCCCCTCGACTTGCATGTGTTAAGCCTGCCGCTAGCGTTCATCCTGAGCCAGGATCAAACTCTTCATTGTATATTTTTAATATTATAAATGAATAAGTTTCAAAAGAATTTATGTCTAATAAATTAAACATGGTTATTCTACTCTTTGTTTACGCTGTCAATTTCAATATTTTCAATGAACTTTGCCTCGGTTAATCATACTCCTTAAAGCATATCTCGCAAAACTTTTGTAGAAATGTTAGAATCGAACTAACTGACCTTTTTATTAAAAATCATTCCAAAATTTCTCTGAACTTTTATCCCTATTTCTCTTAGCGGGTGCAAATATAATACTCTTTTTTATTCCGACAAGAAAAAAAATATTTTTTTTCTAAACACCCCTAAACTCCCTCTATTATGAACGTACCCGTATTTTTGGGACTGCAAAGATAATACTCTTTTTTTATTCTATACAAATGTTTGGGAGGAAAAATTAATAAGAAATTGCGCTTTTTTATTAGACTGCTTATTTTCAGATATTTGTATTTTACAAATACTTAAAATAACACCATCCTTTAGTTTACCAAATTGATAATACATCAATTTTTACAGCAGAAACAAAAACAAAATCAGAAAGATTTAACAAGATATCTATGAAATCATTGTAAGAAATATCCTTTTCTAATATCTTTGCCCATAAAATCAAGCATCAATAATGATCAAAATTACCTTACCTGACGGAAGTATAAAAGAGTTCGCTATCAACAGCACTCCAATGGATGTTGCCAAAAGCATTAGTGAAGGATTGGCGAGAAATGTAATTTCAGCCAGCTTTAATGAAAAAACCATTGAAACTTCTACTCCACTGACAACAGACGGTACACTTATACTATATACGTTTGATGATGTAAATGGAAAAAAAGCCTTTTGGCATTCTTCTGCGCATGTTTTAGCAGAGGCCATTTTACAGTTTTATCCAAATGCCAAACTTACTATTGGTCCTGCTATAGAAAGTGGCTTTTACTATGATATTGATTTGGGAGAGGAAACCATCTCTGAAAAAGACTTTAAAAAAATTGAAGATGCTTTTTTAGAAATCGCTCGTGGAAAACACGAATTTAAAATGCGTGAAGTTTCTAAAGCTGACGCCTTGGATTTGTATCAAAAAGAAAATAATATATATAAGGTAGAGCTAATTGAAAATCTAATTGATGGTGATATCACTTTTTGTGACCACAGTACTTTTACTGATTTGTGTAGAGGAGGTCACATTCCAAATACGGGTTTGATCAAAGCTGTAAAAATCATGAACGTTGCTGGTGCATATTGGCGTGGTGACGAAAAAAACAATCAATTGACACGTGTTTATGGAATTTCTTTTCCGAAACAAAAAATGTTGACAGATTATTTAGAATTGATTGAAGAGGCAAAAAAACGTGATCATCGAAAATTAGGAAAAGAATTAGAGTTATTCACATTCTCTCAAAAAGTAGGAGCTGGTTTGCCTTTATGGTTACCAAAAGGTGCTGCTTTGCGTGGACGCCTGGAAAATTTCTTAAAAGTAGCACAGAAAAAAGCTGGTTATGAAATGGTGATGACGCCACATATTGGACAAAAAGAATTGTACATCACTTCTGGCCATTATGAAAAATATGGAGCTGATAGTTTTCAATCGATTAAAACTCCGAAAATGGATGAAGAGTTTTTATTGAAACCTATGAATTGCCCTCATCACTGTGAAGTTTACAATTTTAAACCTTATTCCTACAAAGACTTACCAAAACGTTTTGCTGAATTTGGAACTGTTTATAGATACGAGCAAAGTGGAGAATTGCATGGATTGACAAGGGTTAGAGGATTCACCCAAGATGATGCACATATATTTTGTACTCCAGAACAATTGGATCAAGAATTTAAAAATGTGATTGATTTAGTTCTATACGTTTTCGGTTCTTTAGGATTTGAGAATTTTACGGCACAAGTTTCTGTAAGAGATATGCAAAATCTTGAAAAATATATAGGTGATGTTGAAACCTGGGAATTGGCTGAAAAAGCGATCATTAGCGCTGCAACTGATAAAGGATTGAATTTTGTAATTGAAGAAGGTGAAGCTGCCTTTTATGGACCTAAATTAGATTTCATGGTGAAAGATGCTTTGGGAAGAAGTTGGCAGTTAGGAACCATTCAAGTGGATTATAATTTACCGAAACGTTTCGATTTAACCTATAAAGGCGCAGATGATAAGTTGCACAGACCTGTAATGATACACAGAGCTCCTTTTGGTTCTATGGAACGATTTATTGCAGTGTTATTGGAGCATACAGCAGGAAATTTCCCTCTTTGGCTGACTCCAGATCAGGTTATCTTATTGCCAATCAGTGAGAAATATCAAAAATATTCAGAAAAAGTTTTAGAATCGCTAGAAAATTCCGAAATTCGCGCCCTCTTAGATACTAGAAATGAGAAAACTGGTAGAAAGATTAGAGATGCTGAAGTTGCTAAAATACCATTCATGGTGATTGTGGGCGAAAAAGAAGAAGAAACGGGAACAGTATCTGTTAGAAAACACGGTGAAGGCGATTTAGGAACTTTTACAATTGAAGAGTTTATAGCATTTATCAAAAAAGAAGAAGAAAAAACTTTGAAATCATTTTAAAGTTTTAAAACATAAGTTACAGACAAACAAATCCTTGGAAACAAGAAAAATAAGTTAAATTTAAATTTAAACGTCATAGCAATTAAAAAAACTAGGTCCTCTAGACCTTTAAGAGTAGTAAAAGAAGATCAACATAGAATTAATGAAAATATACGATATGTTGATGAAGTTCGTCTTGTTGGCGAAAACGTAGAAGTTGGTGTATATCCTTTGTTAAAAGCGAAATTACTAGCAAGGGAAATGGAATTGGATTTGGTAGAAATTTCGCCAAATGCAAAACCACCAGTTTGTAAAATTATCGATTATAAGAAATTTTTGTACGAGCAGAAAAAACGCGAAAAAGTGTTGAAAGCAAAAGCTGCAAAAGTGGTTATAAAAGAAATTCGTTTTGGACCTCAGACTGATGAACATGACTATGAATTTAAGAAAAAAAATGCCCTAAAATTTTTACAAGAAGGTGCAAAATTAAAGGCTTTTGTATTTTTTAAAGGACGTTCAATCATCTTTAAAGAGCAAGGGCAAATCTTATTGTTAAGATTGGCTCAAGATCTTGAAGAACATGGAAAAGTAGAGCAACTTCCAAAGTTAGAAGGAAAACGTATGATTATGTTTTTGGCTCCAAAAAAAGTGAAATAATAATACCATTCTGATAAAAATTCAGATAAAAATAAATTTATAAGCAAGATAAAAACGAAGGAGAAATGCCTAAAATGAAAACCAAATCAAGTGCTAAGAAACGTTTCAAACTAACTGGCACTGGTAAAATCAAAAGAAAACACGCGTTTAAAAGTCACATCTTAACAAAGAAGTCTACGAAACGTAAATTGAAGTTAACTCATGACACATTAGTACACAAGTCAGATGAGGCTAGCATCATGAGACAATTAAACTTAAAATAAGTTTGATAAAAGGGAATTAATTATTAACCATGGAGTGAGGCAATACAAGAATTCAAAGTTTATAATTCAGAATTTAAAATTTTGAACATTGAACCAAAGAGTCGCCCACTACAAAAACAATTTGAATTATGCCAAGATCAGTAAATTCAGTAGCTTCAAGAAATAGAAGAAAAAAAATCTTGAAAGCAGCAAAAGGTTACTTCGGACGTAGAAAAAACGTTTATACAGTAGCAAAAAATGCGGTTGAAAAAGGAATGCTTTATGCATACAGAGACCGTAAAAACAATAAGAGAAACTTCCGTTCATTATGGATAACGCGTATCAACGCTGCTGCACGTTTGCACGGAATGTCTTACTCTCAGTTTATCGGAAAAGTGAAAGCCAATCAAATCGAACTAAATCGTAAAGTTTTAGCAGATTTGGCCGTTAACAATCCACAAGCTTTTAAGGCAGTTGTAGAGAAAATTAAATAAATAATAATACTTGCTTATAATAAAACCCAAACATTTGTTTGGGTTTTTTTATACATTTACATTTCAAAAATCACAAAATGAGACTATTTATTACCGTTTTTTTATTGATTTTAAAATCAAACTTTATATTTTCTCAGGCAGAGACTACTGAACCCATCACAGAATCCAAAACGATTGAAGGTCAGTTTTACAAAATGTATCGAATTTCCTCAACCTATCAAGCATATAAAGTTATTGATAAAGATGCTTTTATAGTACTAAAAAACAATGTACTTGATTCTATTAAGAAAACAAAAAAAGCTTTGGTTGAACTAAAAAATTTACTGAAAAACGAGCGTGAAACCATTACGTATTTAAACGAATCTATAAACAAAACACAATTGGAACTGGAAAATGCTTTATCTAAAAAAGATACCATTTCATTTTTAGGAATTCCTTTAAGCAAATTAGCTTATAATCTTATTTTATGGACCATTATTATTGGACTTTCGGGTGGACTGGGTTTCTTTATATTCAAATTTTTTAGAAGCAATGTGTTAACAAAACAAGCACAAGAAAATTTAATTACCGTAGAAGAAGAATTTGAAGCCCACAGAAAAAAAGCATTAGAAAGAGAGCAAAAATTAAGAAGACAATTGCAAGACGAAGTTAACAAACACAGAAATTAATATTTTTTTATGTTACTTTATTTTAGATGTAAGTTTAGTATCTTTAAGATATTAATACCGATTTCTTCATTTTTACCTATATTATTGACAAACTCATAATTATTTTTCAAACGCGAATTCCTATTCATAATATTTTGTAGCTTTATTGCTAATTTATAAATTAAGATGCTGTAATGCTATAAACACATCCAATCAATGCAATAAAAAAAAAAACTGTTTATGAAAACCCTTTTTTTTACTAGAGAATTTCCTCCTTATGTTTATGGTGGTGCTGGTGTTCATGTTGAATATCTTGCAGCAGAATTATCAAAATTGATGAAAGTTGAAATTCGAAGTTTTGGTGATCAAAATACTAGTGAAGGAAATTTAACTGTAAAAGGGTTTCCATACGAGAATCCACTTTTTGATTCGACTGATAGCAAACTCAAAGCAGTTTTCCAAACCTTAAACACAGGTTTGCTCATGAATACAGATTTTATTGATGCTGACATTGTCCATTGTCATACTTGGTATGCACATTTTGCTGGAATTGTTGCAAAATTGTGTTATGGAATTCCGTTAGTAATAACCACACACTCTTTAGAACCACTAAGACCCTGGAAAAGAGAACAATTAGGTCGTGGTTACGACGCTTCTACTTGGATAGAAAAAACAGCAATTGAAATGGCAGATGCATTGATTGCTGTTTCCGAAGAAACCAAAGAAGACGTTTTAAAATATTTTAATGTTGACGAGAAAAAGGTAAAAGTGATTTACAATGGCATCAATTTACAGCAATATATCACTACCTCTGAAAGTGAAACTTTGGATGAATATCATATTGACAAAACGAAACCTTATGTCCTTTTTGTAGGAAGAATTACGAGACAAAAAGGAATTATTCATTTGGTAAATGCCATCAAATATATTGATGAAAATACCCAAATCGTTTTGTGCGCAGGCGCTCCTGATACCAAAGAAATAGGATTGGAGATGGAATTGGCTGTCAACGAGATCAAAAAGACTCGAAAAAATGTTATTTGGATTGACAAAATGCTCGAAAAAAAGCAAGTAATTCAATTGTACTCTCATGCAGCTGTTTTTTGTTGTCCTTCTATTTACGAACCTTTTGGCATTATCAATATTGAGGCAATGGCTTGTAATACTGCTGTTGTGGCAAGTGCAGTTGGTGGAATTAAAGAAGTTGTTGTAAATGGAGAAACTGGTATTTTAGTTCCTGTTGAACAACAAACAGAAGCGCCTTTTGAACCTGTAAACCCTGATAAATTTGCCAGAGATTTGGCAGAGGGCATTAACAACGTAATCAATAATCCAACACTAAGAAATTCAATGGCACAAAAGGGCAGAAAACGTGTTGAAGAATATTTTGATTGGATTTCCATTGCAAAACAGACTGAAGAATTATATAAATCATTAAAAAAACAGCATCAAAATGATAAATGACAAGGTATTAGGTATTATTTTAGGGGGTGGACAAGGTTCAAGATTATATCCTTTAACAAAAGACAGATCAAAACCAGCTGTGCCTATTGCAGGAAAATATAGATTGGTAGATATTCCCATTTCTAATTGTATCAATTCTGAAATCAAAAGAGTATACGTGTTAACGCAGTTTAACTCAGCATCTTTAAATAAACATATCAAAAACACATATCACTTTAGCTTTTTTAGTGCTGCTTTTGTAGACGTATTAGCGGCTGAGCAAACCATTAATAGTGACAAATGGTTTCAAGGAACTGCAGATGCTGTAAGACAGAGTATGCACCATTTTTTACAAAATGATTTTGAGTATGCCTTGATTCTCTCTGGGGACCAATTGTATCAAATGGATTTCAATAAAATGGTTCAGGCTCATGAAGAGAGTGGCGCTGAAATTTCTATTGCAACCTATCCTGTAAATGCTAAAGATGCTACTTCTTTTGGGATTTTAAAGACAAATGAAGAGAATATCATCACTTCATTTATCGAAAAACCATCTTCGGATTTATTGCCTCAATGGACCTCTGAAGTGAGCCATCAAATGAAAAATGAAGGCAGAGATTATTTGGCTTCTATGGGAATTTACATTTTCAATAGAAGTCTTTTGGAAGAATTGATGAAAAACCCAAATACCAATGATTTTGGAAAAGAAATAATTCCGCAAGCCATTAAAAATCACAAAACATTAAGTTACCAATACGAAGGATATTGGACTGATATTGGAAATATAGATTCCTTTTTTGAGGCCAATCTTGGTTTAACAGATGATGTTCCGCAGTTTAATTTATATGATAGTAAGGGAATTTACACTAGAGCTCGCATTTTACCAACATCTAAAATTTCTGGAACTATATTAAACAGAGCAATTATTGGTGATGGAAGTATCATCTTGGCTGAAAAAATTGAAAAATCAGTGATTGGAATTCGTTCAAGAATTGGAAAAAATACACTGATTTCAAACACATACATGATGGGAAGTGACTATTATGAATCCTTAAAATCAATCGAAAAAAATCATATCGAAATCATGATGGGAATTGGAGACAGATGCTATATTCACAATTGTATTATCGATAAAAACTGTAGAATTGGAGATGATGTTCGCATCAACGGTGGAAAACATTTAGCTGATAAAGAGACAGATACCTATGTTATAAAAGACGGGATTGTAGTCATTAAAAAAGAGGCTACCATCGCAAATGGAACCAATATAGGCTAATAAATCATTTTTTTAAATATTTAATTGAATGCAAAATCAAAGTAGAATTGTTGTAGAAAATGTTGCGCCTCAACTGAATGGTGGTGCTATTTTTATAAAACGTGTTGTTGAGGAAATTGTAACTGTAACTGCAGATGTGTTAGTTGATGGTCATGATGTGATTCAGGCTAGTTTACTTTACAAACACGAATCCGAAAAAAAGTGGTCTGAGACGAGAATGAATCCAACGTTTAACGACGAATTTTCGGCAAGTTTTCAAACAACCAAACAAGGATTTTATTCCTACAGGGTTCAGGGTTGGGTAGATTATTCTTTAAACTGGCAACATGGAATTCAACGTAAAATTGATGATCATCAACATGTAAATTCAGAATTATTAGAAGGTACTGTAATTGTTGAAAGTCTTTTAAGTAAAGTATCTGAAGATGATAAGAACTATTTAACGGATCTTATTTATATTTTTAAAAATCCTAAGAGCTATAACGAAGCCATCAAAGAAGCTGTTTCTGAGAGATTACACAACCTATTTAAAAACAATCCTGAAAAAAAAATCCCCTCTAGTTCTCGAGATTATCAGGTATATGTTGACAGAAAAAAAGCGCGTTTTTCAACTTGGTATGAATTTTTTCCACGTTCAGCCTCGGAACAAGAAGGTGTTCATGGAACATTTAATGACTGTCATCGTTTGTTGCCAAGAGTGGCCGAAATGGGTTTTGATACCCTATATTTCCCTCCAATTCATCCAATTGGCGAAGTAAACAGAAAAGGGAAAAATAACACAACTGTTGCGCAAGAAGGAGATGTGGGTTCCACTTGGGGAATTGGTTCATCTTTTGGAGGTCATAAAGATATTCATCCACAATTGGGTTCATTAGAAGATTTTAAAAACTTAATTGCTAAAGCCAATGAATTAGGAATTGAAATTGCCATGGATTATGCCTTGCAAGCAGCACCTGATCATCCTTGGGTAAAAGCACATCCAAGTTGGTTTAAATGGCGTCCAGATGGCACCGTGCAGTATGCTGAAAATCCACCAAAAAAATACCAAGACATTCTTCCAATTTACTGGGAAACAGAAGATTATAAAAATTTATGGCAAGAATGTTTGGATACACTATTGTATTGGATTGATTGTGGAATTCGAGTTTTTAGAGTAGATAATCCACATACAAAACCTTATTACTTTTGGAATTGGGTCATTAGTGAAGTTAAAAAACAACATCCTGACATTTTGTTTTTAGCGGAAGCATTTACAAAACCAAAAATAATGCAACAACTTGCAAAACAGGGATATACACAATCTTATACCTATTTTACTTGGCGAGAATCCAAACACGAATTGATGGAGTATGTCAACGAATTGACCAAAACAAATCAACGCGAATACATGCGACCCAATTTTTGGCCAAACACGCCAGACATCAATCCATTTCATTTACAAGGTGCACCTGAAGCACGGTATTTGCAACGGTATGCATTGGCTGCAACTTTGAGTTCAAATATTGGTATTTATGGTCCTGTTTTCGAACAAATGATTAGTACTCCTCTTCCAGGAAGAGAGGAATATTACATGTCAGAAAAGTTTCAATTGTGTCATTATGATTGGTTTAAGGAAAATAAAGTCACCGCTTTAATCACAAAAATCAACCATATTCGAAAAGAACAAGAATCCTATCAGCAAACCAATAATATCCAATTTTTAGAAACTGGAAATGACCATTTGATCGCTTTTTATAAGTGGAATGATGCAAAAACCAACGAAACATTGACAATTATCAGTTTGGATGCGTACCATTCTCAAGCTGGTTCTGTACAATTGCCAATGCAGGATTTAAAACTAAATCATGGTCAAAAAATAGAAGTAGAAGATCTGGTAACTAAAAATTGTTATAATTGGTATAATGAATGGAATTATGTTGAATTGCATCCTTCTTTACCATTTCATATTTTTAAGATTCATAAATAAAAATGTCAGCGCAAAAAATTTCTAAACAAGATTCCACCATTTTTTCTTCCCATCATCAATGGGAAAATTTAATGGATGATAAAGCATTCATTGCCGTTTTTTTAGCAGATGTTTTGGAGGAGTATATTGTGAAACAACGTTGGTATGGTGGAAAATCGAGCAAACTAAAATACATTGAATTGAGCGATTATTTTAGAATCCAATATCATGAAGAAGTGTATTTTGGTTTGTTGTTAGAAGTCGATTTTGAAGAGGCTTTTTACCATCATTATTTCTTACCAATTGCATTTGTTTCTGATGAAAATTTTGCCAAAGAAAATAGAATTCTTCCTATAAAATTAAAAAAACAAGAAGGATTTATCATTGATGCGATGCATTTAGAGTCTTTCCGAAAAGTGGTTTACGAACGAATTTCATCAGCTTTACCTATTGACAAAACACCTGTTCAATATCACAAATCAGATAGTTTTACGTTTCCTGCATACGAATCTTCGCGTTTTATGGGTGTTGAACAAAGCAACACTTCCATCATCTATAACGACGCTTTTATCTTAAAATTTTTCAGAAGAATTTATGCAGACAAAAATCCAGATTATGAAATGAGTCGGTTTTTGTCTGATATTAAGGAATTTAAACACACACCTCCTTATTTGGGGAGTATCAATATTATTGACTCTGACAATACCAATGTTACCATTGGTTTGATGCAAAAAATGGTACCAAATAATGGGGATGCTTGGGAATATTTTTTGAAAGAATTAAAACTAATTTATCAAAATATTGATAGTAAAAAACCAGTTTTTACTAATTTTCCAGACATAACTGTTTTCGAAAGAAGAAAAATCGAAGAACTTCCTGAACAAATTATCGATTTAGTTGGACTTAATTTATTACATAAGGTTTCATTATTAGCTCAAAGAACGGCTGAAATGCACATTGCTTTGGGATCTGAATTTGAAGAAACTGCCTTTACTCCTACTCGATTTAACAGTGATTATTCTGTTTGGTTGAAAAATAGATTGACGTATCAATTTCAAAATAGATTGAATTTGACCGAAAATAATCTACATCATTTAGAAGGATACTCATTGCAACTTGCCAAAGAATTTTTAGAAAACAAAAATATCATCCGTAAAAGATTGGTCAATTTTGATTGGACAAAACTAAAAGGCGAACGCATTCGCATTCACGGAGATTATCATTTAGGGCAAATTTTAGTGCAAGATGATGATTTTTGCATCCTCGATTTTGAAGGCGAACCCGAAAGTACTATCAGAGACCGAAAAGTAAAACAGCCTCCATTAAAAGATGTAGCAGGTTTATTTCGCTCTTTTCATTACGCTATTTATGGAACAATTTTTAACAATCAAGACAGTTTTTCAACATCGCAAGAAATCCTTTTTGAATTTGGCGAATTGATATACAAATATTTAGTGGCGGTTTTTTTAGAAACTTACAGAGAAATCACCCAACAAGCCAATCTTTCTATTGGATATACCAACGAAAGAGTCTATTTATTAAAATATTGCTTATTGGAAAAAGCAATTTACGAACTTGGATACGAACTTAATTCAAGACCAAAATGGACTATCATTCCATTAAAAGGTATTGCAAACATTTTGAACTCATAAAATTATGACAAAAACAAAAGTACACAGTCTTTTTACAGATTTTGATATCAACCTATTCAAAGCCGGAAAGCATTATCGATTATATGAAAAATTTGGTTCTCACATCATCACTTTAAACGGTGAAGAAGGAACCTATTTTGCAGTTTGGGCGCCAAGTGCTAAAATGGTTTCAGTAGTTGGCGATTTTAATTTTTGGTTAGAAGGTGACCATCAATTGAACGTTCGTTGGGACGGAAGTGGCATTTGGGAAGGCTTTATTACTGGCGTAGGAAAAGGCAATATTTACAAATACAAAATTCAAAGTTCCAATAACGGTATCTTAACCGAAAAAGCAGATCCATTTGCACGCAGATGTGAGCATCCACCAAAAACTGCTTCAGTAGTTTGGGAGGATTCCTATGATTGGAAAGATACCAAATGGATGAAAAACAGAAAAAAGAACAATGCTTTAGACGCCCCTTTTTCTGTATATGAAGTGCATTTGGGTTCTTGGAAAAAGCAAGTTGAGCAAAATCGCTTTTTGAGTTATGTAGAATTAGCCGATGAATTGGTGGATTATGTAGCAGAAATGAATTTTACGCACGTAGAATTTATGCCCATCATGGAATATCCTTATGACCCAAGTTGGGGGTATCAATTAGTTGGATATTTTGCGCCAACTTCACGTTTTGGTTATCCTGAAGAATTCAAATATTTGGTGGATAAATTTCACGAAAAAGGGATTGGTGTTTTGTTAGATTGGGTTCCCTCCCATTTTCCTTCAGACGAGCATGGCTTAGGATTTTTTGATGGCTCGCATTTATACGAACATCCTGATCAACGAAAAGGCTATCATCAAGATTGGAAAAGTTTGATTTTCAATTATGGTCGTAATGAAATCAAAGCATTTCTAATCAGCAACGCTATTTTTTGGTTGGATCAATTTCATGCAGATGGATTGAGAGTTGATGCAGTAGCCTCCATGTTATTTTTAGATTATTCTCGTGAAGAAGGTCAATGGGAACCCAACATGTTTGGTGGAAGAGAATATTTAGAAGCCATTGATTTTATCAAAGAGATGAACACAGAAGTCTATGCTTCTTTCCCTGATGTGCAAACAATTGCTGAAGAATCTACTTCTTTTCCAAAAGTTTCTCGTCCAATTTATGATGGAGGTTTAGGATTTGGAATGAAATGGATGATGGGTTGGATGCATGATACTCTGGAATATTTTGCCAAAGAACCTATTTATAGAAAACACCATCAAAATGATTTGACATTCAGTTTGAATTACGCTTTTACCGAAAATTTTATGCTGCCTTTGTCTCATGATGAAGTGGTTTATGGAAAAAAAGCTATTGTTGATAAAATGCCAGGTGATGAATGGCAACGTTTTGCGAATTTACGATTGTTGTATAGTTTTATGTACACGCATCCAGGAACAAAATTATTGTTTCAAGGAGGTGAATTTGGACAAACTTCAGAGTGGAATTTCCAAACAAGTTTAGATTGGCATTTGTTGCAATATGATGTTCATAAAGGGGCGCAAACATTGGTCAAAGACTTGAATAAATTGTACAAAAAAGAGCCTGCATTGTATCAAAAGCAGTTCTCTCATGAAGGTTTTGAATGGATTGACCATGGAGATCACCAAAATTCTGTGATGACATACATTCGTAAAGGAAAAAATGAAAAAGACAACGTGATTGTTATTTTAAATTTGACTCCCATTCCAAGAGAAAATTATAGAATTGGGATTCCGAAAGCTGGAACGTTGAAAGAAATTTTTAATAGTGATGCTAAAAAATATTTTGGAAGTGGCCATTTTAAAAATAAAAATCTTACTTCTGAAGTTAAGGAATGGAATGGAAGAGAACATTCACTAGAATTAGATTTACCTCCATTAGCAATGATGGCTTTTAAATTTGAATAGACCTAAAACATCCCTTTTTTGAATACTCAAAAAAGGGATGTTTTTTTTATGATTTTAAAAAAATAAACTGTCATTTTTAAAAGTATCAATATGCTACAGCTAATTGTAAAAATACCTTTTATTAATAGTAAAAATTACATCAATTCTACTAAATTTACACGCAAACGTTGTCGTAAAAAATAGCTGAAAACAAAGACTGTTTTCTAAACTTTTACGATTTTTACACGACAAAAAAAACAAGCAAAAAAAATGATTGTTAATACCGAACTTGAACAAAAAGGAAATTTATTTCCATCCGAAATTATAAAATATAAAAAAGTAGTAGACACACTATATTTCACTTCAAAAAACAATGTAATATTACAAGTAACTGTTGTTAGAGATAGTGTTATTCGTTTTAGATATACCACTTCAGGAAAATTTGATAACGATTTTTCATACGGAATCACTATTCACGCATCTAGAGGATATAATTTTTTAGAAGTTACCGAAGAAAAAGAACATTACATCATCAAAACATCAAAATTGATTTGTAAAGTCGAGAAACTGAGTTTGCAAATTAAGATTTATGATGCAATAGATTTAAAATTAATCAATGAAGACGAACTCGGTTTTCATTGGGAAGAAAGCTACGAATTTGGTGGTGACATCGTAAAAATGAGCAAAGTTTGCCAACGTTCAGAAAGCTATTATGGTTTGGGAGACAAACCTGTTGGCGTAAATATGAAAGGAAAACGTTTCGAAAATTGGGTAACAGATTCCTATGCATTTGGCAAGGATACAGACCCTATTTACAAAGCAATCCCTTTTTATACCGCTATTCAAGATAACAAATCTTACGGAATTTTCTTTGATAATACCTTCAAAACTCATTTCGATTTTGGTCAAGAACGCAGAAATGTAACAAGTTTTTGGGCTAATGGTGGTGAAATGAATTACTATTTCATTTATGGTCCAAAAATGGAAGATGTTGTTGCCAATTATACGGATTTAACAGGAAAACCTCATGCATTGCCTCCATTATGGGCACTTGGTTTTCATCAATGTAAATGGAGTTATTTTCCAGAAAGTGAAGTAAAAACTATCACCAAAACTTTTAGAGATTTAAAAATTCCTTGTGATGCCATCTATTTGGACATCGATTATATGGATGGTTTTCGCTGTTTTACATGGGATAAAAACCACTTTCCTGACCCAAAAAGAATGGTCAAAGAATTGGAAAATGACGGTTTTAAAACCGTTGTTATCATTGACCCAGGAATAAAAATTGATTTAGAATACGACGTATTTAAAGAAGCTTTAGACAAAGATTACTTTTGCAAAAGAGCAGATGGCCCTTATATGAAAGGAAAAGTTTGGCCTGGCGAATGTTATTTTCCTGATTATACAAAACCTGAAGTTCGTGAATGGTGGTCTGAATTGTTCAAAGAATTGATTGAAGATATTGGCGTAAAAGGTGTTTGGAATGATATGAACGAACCAGCAGTAATGGAAGTGCCTAACAAAACATTTCCTGATGATGTGCGTCATGATTATGATGGGAATCCTTGCAGCCATAGAAAAGCACACAATGTGTATGGAATGCAAATGGCAAGAGCAACGTATCATGGTTTGAAAAAATTTGCCTATCCAAAACGACCCTTTGTCATCACAAGAGCGGCCTATTCTGGCACACAACGTTACACCTCCACTTGGATGGGAGATAACGTTGCTACTTGGGAACATTTATGGATTGCCAACGTACAAGCGCAAAGAATGGCAATGTCTGGATTTTCGTTTGCAGGAAGTGATATTGGCGGATTTGCAGAGCAACCTCAGGGCGAACTATTTGCACGATGGATTCAATTAGGCGTATTTCATGCATTTTGTAGAGTCCATTCTTCTGGCGATCATGGCGAACAAGAACCTTGGGTATTTGGCGATGAAATAACGGATATCGTCAGAAAATTCATAGAATTACGTTATCAACTATTACCTTACTTATACACTGCTTTTTGGGATTATATCAACAACGGAATTCCGATTTTGAAATCATTGGTGTTGTTTGATCAAGAAGATGTGCATACACATTACAGAAGTGATGAATTTGTATATGGAGATAAAATATTGGTTTGTCCTGTTTTAGAACCAAACACCAAAGGAAGAAGAATGTATGTGCCAAGAGGAAATTGGTACAATTTCTGGACCGATGAAATGGTAGAAGGCGGGAAAGAAATGTGGGTTGATGCAGACTTGGACAGCATGCCAATTTTCATCAAAGAAGGTGCCGTTATCCCAAAATATCCTGTACAGCAATATGTTGGAGAAAAACAATTTAACGAAATTACCCTAGATGTATATTATAAAGTCGGCAAAGAAACTTCTAAATTGTATGATGATGCGCATGATGGCTATGACTACAAAAAAGGAAGATACAGTTTGCGAACTTTTAAGTTTACAGGAAAAGAAAATGAAATCATTTTGCAACAACACAAAGAAGGAAAATTTGATGCGCAGTACAATAATTTTAGAATTGTATTCCACAATTTACCCTTCAAAATTACCTCTTTCGAAATTGACAATGTAAAAGTGGATTTACAAGACAGCAACGGCAACAAACATCAAGAAATTGTGGTTGATAAAACATTTACAGAAATTCACTTGTTTGGCGTTGAATAATTAAAAATTTTAATCATAAAAAAGCCTCTTTAAAGAGGCTTTTTTATTTTATAAAGTAGTGAGTGTAAATTAAATCCCATCTCCCAATAATTTCAGTTTTGAAGTATTTTCTGCCATCATCAATTCGTCAATAATTCGTTGAATATCCCCATTTAAAATATTAGGCAAATCATATAATGACAATCCGATTCTATGATCGGTTACACGTCCTTGCGCATAATTATAGGTTCTAATTTTGGCACTTCTATCTCCTGAAGAAACCATTGAACCACGTTTTAAAGCATCTTCTTCTTGTCTTTTTGCCAACTCAATATCATACAAACGTGAACGCAATACTTTGAATGCTTTTTCTTTATTTTTATGCTGCGATTTTTGGTCTTGACATTGTGCCACTAATCCTGTAGGAATGTGTGTTAAACGCACAGCTGAATAGGTTGTATTTACGGATTGACCTCCAGGACCTGATGAACAGAAAAAATCAATTCGCACATCTTTTGGATTGATTTCTACATCAAATTCTTCAGCTTCTGGAAAAACCATACAAGTGGCTGCAGAGGTGTGAACACGACCTTGTGTTTCTGTTTGTGGAACACGTTGCACACGATGAACGCCAGCTTCAAATTTTAAAGTTCCATACACATCTTCACCATTTACTTCGAACTGAATTTCTTTAAATCCTCCATTGGTTCCTTCGGAAAAATCGACGATAGAAACATGCCAACCTTTGCTTTCGCAATATTTTGAATACATTCTGAACAAATCTCCCGCAAAAATACTTGCTTCATCTCCACCAGTTCCAGCACGTAATTCTACCACCGCATTTTTAGCATCTTCAGGCTCTCTAGGAATCAATAAAAACTTGATTTCATCTTCTAAACCAGGAATTTTATCTTGTGCCTCTTCCATTTCTGCTTTTGCCATTTCTACCATTTCTAGGTCTGAACCGTCTGCCAAAATTTCTTTTGCCTCATCAATACTGTTCAAAAGTGAAATATATTCATTTCCCTTATGTACAACCTTTCCTAAATCCTTGTATTCTTTGCTTAATTGTATGTATCGCTTTTGATCTGAAATAACTTCTGGTTGAATAATCAAGTCAGATACCTCATCATAACGCTGTTTTACAATACGAATTTTTTCAATCATGGTGTCCTCTTTTCTAAGGCAGCGAATTTACAATTTTTATAGGTATGTTTAAAAAAATGAAATTAATTTTTATAAGAACTTTATTCGTATTTTTTTTGTGCTATTTTATTGGTAAGTTGCCAAAGAGAAGTAAAAAAACAATCAAAACCAACATTTTTAATTGGCAATTGGATTCGTTTAAACGATTCTGAAAGCAATAAACCCTAAGAAAATTGGAAATGCGATTTAACGGGAATGGGAATCACGATCAACAACGGAAAACAGTTTTCAATGAACAGATGAGCATACTTGAGATCAATGATACTTTGCATTTAAAAGTTTCAAACGTGAACGAAACACCTACTTATTTAAAGTTTACATCGTAAACAGAGACTTCTTTTTTTATGCGAAAACCCACAAAATAAATTCTCGAAAAATATTCATTATTCCTTTGAAAATAAGCAATTATTTCTTCTGATGACTTTTGAATTGATTTTATTTGTGAGAAGGCAAATTAATACTCAAAAACCCCAAACTCACTTTTAATCGTCAGTTTTTTGATAGACGCATCCTCAACTCGTCCCACAATCTGCGCAGCTACATTATAAGATTTTGAAATTGCGATGATATCTGCCGCAATTTCTGGAGAAACATATAATTCCATTCTGTGACCACAATTGAACACTTGATACATTTCTTTCCAATCAGTTTTTGATTGCTCTTGAATCAGTTTGAATAAAGGCGGAATTGAAAATAAATTATCTTTGATAACATGCAGATTATCAATGAAATGCAAGATTTTAGTTTGTGCTCCACCTGAACAATGAACGATTCCATGAATGGTTTCTGAAGTGTATTTTGACAAAATTTCTTTGATAATTGGTGCATACGTTCTTGTTGGCGACAACACTAATTTCCCTGCATCAATAGGAGAATTTTCAACGGAATCCGTTAATTTAATATTTCCTGAATAGACCAAATCCTCTGGAACAGCTGCATCAAAACTCTCGGGATATTTTTCGGCTAAATACTTATGAAAAACATCGTGTCTTGCAGAAGTCAATCCGTTTGAACCCATTCCTCCATTGTATTCAGTTTCATAGGTTGCTTGTCCAAAAGAAGCCAAACCAACAATCACATCACCTGCTTTTATGTTGGCGTTGTCAATCACATCAGCACGTTTTATTCTTGCTGTTACTGTAGAATCTACAATAATGGTTCGCACCAAATCACCTACATCCGCAGTTTCTCCTCCAGTTGAATGAATGGTGACTCCAAATTTTTTCAACTCAGCTATCAATTCTTCAGTCCCATTGATAATTGCCGCTAAAACCTCCCCTGGAATTTTACTTTTATTTCTTCCAATCGTTGAAGAAAGCATGATATTATCTGTAGCACCCACACAAATTAAATCGTCAATATTCATGATTAATGCATCTTGGGCAATGCCTTTCCAAACAGAAATATCACCAGTTTCTTTCCAATACATGTATGCCAAAGATGATTTTGTACCTGCACCATCAGCGTGCATAATCAAGCAATAATCGTCGTTATTGGTTAAAAAATCGGGGATAATTTTACAAAACGCTTTCGGGAACAGCCCTTTGTCAATATTTTTGATGGCATTGTGTACATCTTCTTTTGCGGCAGAAACACCTCTCTGTGCGTATCTTTTTGAAACTTCTTGACTCATATGAATGGGTATGTTGCTTTTGCAAATTTACTCTTTTACAAAAAAAATCCTACTGAAAAGTAGGATGTTTTCTATTATCGGGTGAATAATAATTCTCGGTATTTGGTCAATGGCCACAAACTGTCATCAACCATGGTTTCCAATTTATCACAATGATAGCGAATTTCGTCAAAAAATGGTTTTACGTTATTGCAATATGCATTGGCAGATTCTAAACCATACAAAAGATTTGCTTTTTTTCGACTTTCCACCATTTGTAATGACAATGCATTGATTTCGGTAATATGATTGGAAATAATCATGATCAATTCTATTTGCTCTTTGGCAATTTCCTTGAATGATTCGCCAAAAATTTCTTTCAAATTCTTGGTGTTTTCTAGCAACATATTTTGATATTTGATGGCTGTTGGAACCACGTGATTTCTAGCTATATCTCCCAACACACGACTTTCAATTTGGATACGTTTGGTGTATTCCTCCAACTCAATTTCATAACGAGCTTCCATTTCAATTTTATTCATGACTTCCATTTCTTGAAATAAGTCAATCACTTTTTTAGAAATTTTTACTTTTAGTGCTTCAGGAGTTGTTTTATTATTGCTTAACCCTCTTTTTTTTGCTTCTTTTTCCCATGATTCGCTATAACCATCACCTTCGAATCTGACTTTTTTACATTCTTTGATATACTCTCTCAATACATTAAAAATGGCTTCATCTTTTTTAAGATTTTTATCATCAATCAACATATCCACTTCCTTTTTAAAATCTTTCAATTGTTTGGCGACAATGGTATTTAAAATGGTCATTGGTATGGCGCAATTTGCCCATGAACCTACCGCTCTAAACTCAAATTTATTGCCTGTAAATGCAAAAGGCGAAGTTCTGTTTCTATCCGTATTATCCAGTAAAATTTCGGGAATTTTACCAATGATATTTAGCTTTAAATCAGTTTTTTCTTCAGGGGATAATTTCCCAATAGTCACATTTTCTAATTCATCCAAAACGTTTGACAATTGCGTTCCAATAAATACTGACATGATCGCAGGTGGTGCTTCGTTAGCTCCCAATCTATAATCATTACTTGCAGATGCAATAGAGGCTCGCAACAATTCTTCGTTTTCATAAACTGCTTTGATAGTATTTACAAAAAAAGTTAAGAATTGTAAGTTTTTCATCGGTGTTTTTCCTGGACTTAGTAAATTGGTTCCGTCAGAAGTTGACAAAGACCAATTATTGTGTTTTCCAGAACCATTGATTCCTGCAAATGGTTTTTCGTGAAATAATACTTTAAAATGATGCCTTCTTGCGATTTTTCCCATCACATCCATTAGCAAAGAATTGTGATCAACAGCCAAATTGACCTCTTCAAAAATCGGCGCTAATTCAAATTGATTCGGCGCAACTTCATTATGTCTTGTTTTTACGGGAATCCCCAATAACATGGATTCTTGCTCTAAATCGCGCATAAAATTCATGGCTCTTAAGGGGATACTTCCAAAATAGTGATCATCCAATTGTTGCCCTTTTGCAGGAGTGTGTCCTAATAAGGTTCTCCCTGTCATCAAAATATCATGTCTTGATTGCGCCAAAGCATCATCAATCAAAAAATATTCTTGCTCCCAACCCAGAGTTGCATTGACTTTTATTGCATTTTTATCAAAATATTTGCACACTGCAGTTGCATGTGTATCAATGGCTTGCAATGCTCTTAAAAGTGGAGTTTTGTTATCCAAAGCCTCCCCTGTATACGCCACAAAAATGGTTGGAATACACAAAGTTGTTTCAAAAATAAATGCTGGCGAAGTTGGGTCCCAAGCTGTATAACCCCTTGCTTCAAAGGTATTTCTGATACCACCACTTGGAAAACTTGAGGCATCTGGCTCTTGTTGTACCAATTGTTCACCATCAAATTTTTCTACAGCTATGCTTCCATAGATAGATTCGAAAAAAGCATCGTGCTTTTCGGCAGTGGCACCTGTCAAAGGTTGAAACCAATGTGTATAATGAGTAGCTCCTTTGGAAATCGCCCAATCTTTCATACTAACTGCCACTTGATCAGCAATTTTACGATCAATTTGAGTCCCTTTTTCAATGGCATTCATCACACTTTCATAAGCAGACTTTGTAAGATACTGTTGCATAGCATGTTTATTAAAAACATTTTTCCCAAACAATGCCGATCTTTTTTCTTTTTCTTCAATTTTTAATGCGATTCTGTTTCTACTTTCCTGTAATGCAGCAAATCTAATTGTTGACATAATATGATTTTTAAATAGTAAATTTTATTCTTTATGCAAATATACCCTATAAAAATTAGGGATAAAATTATTTTTATCGAATTAGAAAATTTTTACCCCTATTTTTTTTGATATCAGTGTAAATTATTTCATTTTTGTAATCGTTAAATAAAGAAAACTAAAAATAAATACACCATGAGTAAGTCTAAATTAGAGTATATTTGGTTAGATGGATACTTTCCAACTCAAAACATGAGAAGCAAGACCAAAATTGAAGAAAACTTCAGTGGAAAACTAGAAGACTGCCCAATTTGGTCTTTTGACGGTTCTTCAACGAGACAAGCTGAGGGAGGTTCTTCTGACTGTTTATTGAAGCCAGTTGCAATTTATCCGGATCCTGCAAGAAGAGACGGTTATTTAGTAATGACAGAAGTTTTAAATCCTGATGGAACTCCACACGTATCTAATGGTAGAGCTACTATCGATGATGAAGATGATGATTTTTGGTTTGGGTTTGAGCAGGAATACTTTATCATGGACAAGAAAACCCTATTGCCACTAGGATTCCCAATTGGAGGTTATCCAGCTCCACAAGGAATGTATTATTGTTCTGTAGGAGGGTTAAATACTCATGGGAGAGCTATGGTTGAAGAGCATGCAAATCTTTGTATTGATGCAGGATTAAACTTTGAAGGAATCAATCAAGAGGTTGCTTCTGGTCAATGGGAATTCCAATTGTTTGCAAAAGGAGCTAAAAAAGCAGGTGATGAAATTTGGATAGCACGTTATTTATTAGACAGATTGACTGAAAAATACGGATGGTATATTGAATATCACCCAAAACCATTAGGAAAAGATATGGATTGGAATGGTTCAGGAATGCACGCAAACTTCTCTAACTCAACGTTAAGAACTTGTGGCTCTCAAGAAATTTATGAAAAAATCTGTGAGGCTTTCAGACCTGTTGTAAAAGAGCACATTGCTGTGTATGGTGAATTTAACGATCAGCGTTTGACAGGTAAACACGAAACTGCTTCTATCCACGATTTCTCTTATGGAATTTCAGACAGAGGAGCATCCATCAGAATTCCAATCATCACTGTTCAAAAAGGATGGAAAGGTTGGTTAGAAGACAGAAGACCAGCTTCAAATGGTGATCCATATAAAATTGCAGGTAGAATTATTAAAACTGTAAAATCTGCTGGATTTTAATTGATTGTTTTAAACAAAAAAAAACTCCGAAAATCTTCGGAGTTTTTTTTTGTTCAAAGTTCAAAAGTTAATAATCAAAGTTGTTAAATTCTTAATTACTTCTTTTCAGGCGGAAATCTTGAAACAATTTCTTTCACAAATTCTTTGATTCTCTCTTCTTTTTTATCTCGATTTTCATTGCGCAAAGCACCTGTGCCAATTCCTTGCCAGATCAACTCTTTCTTTTCTTTGTCAATAAAATCAACAAATAACGTTCCTTCCGTAAACTGAGAAACATTTACATTGTTCATGCCACCATTCATCATCCAAGGATTCCAACCCCAGCCCCAGCCCCAGCCCCAGCCAAAACCAAAGTTATTTTGAGTTACATCAACGCGTTCTTTTGATTTTGAAAAAAAACTAACCAACATATCAGGATTCTCAGATTTTGCATATCCTTTTACCATCAATTCTGTTTCTAAGGCTCTTAAAATTCGCTTTTTATCCAAATCAGAAATATCGACCTTATCAATACTTGGTTTATAAAATGCAAAAGTTTTGTAGGTTGAAAAATCAACTTGTGTGTCATAATCTGAAGTTACTTTTATGGAACTACACGCGCTCAATAGAAAAACTCCAAACAATAAAATGATTTTTTTTTTCATGATATATAAATTAAATTTACAAATAAAGTTGCGTTTATTTCTCTTTAAAACATCAACAAGCATGCCACTTAAAAATGAAAATGATTGATTAAATACATCTTAAAAGTACGAAAACAATCTGATAATAAAAAATTCTGCCTCGCTTTACAAAAGAATTAACAGTTAGCATTCAATAATAATTGGAATTCTTTTTTGAATATTCTGTAAATTGCAAGCCTAAATTCATACATTTTTTACGAATGGAACAAACATACCCCTACAAACCTCAACACAAAATCAGAATTGTCACTGCAGCATCGTTATTTGATGGTCATGATGCCGCCATCAATATCATGCGAAGAATTATTCAAGCAACAGGCGTGGAAGTCATCCATTTAGGACATGATAGAAGTGCGGAGGAAGTAGTAAATTGCGCTATTCAAGAGGATGTAAATGCGATTGCCCTGACTTCTTATCAAGGAGGGCACATGGAATATTTTAAATTCATATATGATTTATTGCACCAAAAAGGTGCAGGACACATCAAAATATTTGGTGGTGGTGGAGGCGTTATTCTTCCTGAGGAAATCAAAGAATTGATGGAATATGGAATTACCAGAATTTATGCGCCTGATGATGGACGCGAAATGGGTTTGCAAGGCATGATTAATGATTTGGTAATGAAAGCAGAAAGCCCATCACTAACCCTTCCAAAAGGCAAGGAAACTGATGCTGGAAAAGTTTGTAATGAAGACGGAGATTGGTTAGTAGATTTAGGAAGTGAGAAAATTTTAGAAAACTTAAAAAAGAAAGATGTAAATACGATTGCAAGGTTAATATCACTCGCAGAAAATAATCATGCTGATTTCGATAGAGTTTTTAAGAAAGAGTGGAACTCCTCCTCTTTTGGAAGTTCAAAAGGAACTTCCCCAATTCTTGGAATAACAGGTACAGGTGGAGCTGGAAAAAGTAGCTTGGTAGATGAATTGGTGCGAAGATTTTTAATTGATTTTCCTGAAAAAACTATCGGAATTATTTCTGTTGATCCATCCAAAAGAAAGACAGGTGGTGCTCTTTTAGGTGATAGAATTCGCATGAATGCCATTAACAATCCTAGAGTGTATATGCGTTCGTTGGCAACTCGTCAATCGAATTTGGCATTGTCAAAATATGTTCATGAAGCTGTGCAAGTATTAAAAGCAGCTGAATTTGATTTGATTATTTTAGAAACTTCTGGAATTGGACAATCTGACACTGAAATCATCGAACATTCAGATACTGCTTTGTATGTGATGACACCTGAATTTGGTGCTGCTACTCAATTAGAAAAAATTGATATGTTGGATTTTGCGGATTTGGTTGCCATCAATAAATTTGATAAAAGAGGCGCTTTAGACGCCTTACGCGATGTAAAAAAACAATACATGCGCAATCATAATTTGTGGGAAACTCCAGTGAATGATTTGCCTATTTTTGGAACAATTGCCTCGCAATTCAATGATCCTGGTATTAATTCTTTGTACAAAGCTGTGATGGATAAATTGATAGAAAAAACTGGTACTAATTTGAAATCAGACATGAAAATCACCAAAGAAATGTCTGAAAAAATCTATGTAATTCCGCCAAATAGAGTTCGATATTTATCAGAAATTGCCGAAAATAATAGAACCTATGACCACAAAGTAACTGACCAAGTTGTGGTGGCTCAAAAATTATATGGTATTTATCAAACGATTTATTCTATTACAAATAGCGAAACTAAACTCATCAAAACAGGATTGGATGAAGATGAGATTCTAAGACAAGCTCAAAATGACAAAGAGTTTATAAACCTTTTATTGGCACAATTTGACAAAGTAAAACTGAATTTAGATCCTTTAAATTGGGAACTTATTTTAAATTGGTCAGAAAAAATTCAACGTTATAAAAATCCTTTGTACACTTTTAAAGTTCGCGACAAAGAAATCAATATTGAAACACATTCCAAATCATTATCACACTCAAACATACCCAAAGTAGCCCTCCCAAAATACCAAGCTTGGGGTGATTTGTTGCATTGGATTTTACAAGAAAATGTTCCTGGAGAATTTCCATTTACAGCTGGATTGTACCCTTTTAAAAGAACTGGTGAAGATCCAACACGAATGTTTGCAGGCGAAGGTGGTCCTGAGAGAACCAACAGACGTTTTCATTATGTGAGTTTAGGAATGGACGCCAAACGCTTATCAACTGCTTTTGATTCTGTAACTCTTTATGGAAATGATCCCGGTCACAGACCTGATATTTATGGAAAAATCGGAAATGCGGGAGTTTCGATTTGCTGTTTGGATGATGCCAAAAAATTGTATTCTGGTTTTGATTTAAGCCACCCAATGACCTCTGTTTCTATGACCATCAATGGCCCTGCTCCTATGTTGTTAGGATTTTTTATGAATGCTGCTATTGATCAAAATTGTGAAAAATACATCAAAGAACATCAATTAGAACATTTGGTTGATGCCAAGTTGAAAGAAATGTACGATGATAAAGGTTTGGAAAGACCAACATATCAAGGTGATTTGCCCGAGGGAAATAATGGTTTAGGATTGCTGCTTTTGGGCGTTACTGCAGATTTGGTATTGCCAAAAGACGTGTACGAAACCATCAAAAAAGAAACTTTAGCACAAGTTAGAGGAACCGTTCAAGCGGATATTTTAAAAGAAGATCAAGCGCAAAATACCTGTATTTTTTCTACAGAATTTGCATTGCGTTTGATGGGTGACGTGCAAGAATATTTTATTAAAAATCAAGTGCGTAACTTTTATTCTGTTTCAATTTCTGGATATCATATTGCAGAAGCTGGTGCAAATCCTATTACGCAGCTGGCTTTTACTTTAGCAAACGGATTTACCTATGTTGAGTATTATTTGTCCCGTGGCATGGACATCAACCAATTTGGACCTAATTTATCTTTTTTCTTTTCAAACGGAATTGATCCTGAATACGCAGTGATTGGTAGAGTAGCTCGTAAAATTTGGGCAAAAGCCTTGAAATATAAATACGGAGCCAATGAAAGAGCGCAAATGTTAAAATATCACATTCAAACTTCTGGCCGTTCTTTACATGCTCAAGAAATTGATTTCAATGATATCAGAACAACCTTACAAGCTTTGTATGCCATTTACGACAATTGCAATTCTTTACATACCAATGCGTATGATGAGGCAATTACCACTCCAACTGAAGAATCTGTAAGAAGAGCTATGGCTATTCAGTTGATTATCAACAAAGAATTAGGATTGGCAAAAAATGAAAATCCGATTCAAGGCGCATTCATTATTGAAGAATTGACAGATTTAGTGGAAGAAGCTGTTTTGCAAGAATTTGATAAAATCACAGAAAGAGGAGGCGTTTTAGGCGCGATGGAAACTATGTATCAACGTTCAAAAATTCAGGAAGAAAGTTTGTATTATGAAACGTTGAAACACAACGGCGAGTTTCCAATCATTGGCGTAAATACTTTTTTGAGTTCAAAAGGTTCGCCTACTGTGTTGCCTACTGAAGTAATCAGAGCTACTGAACCTGAAAAACAAACTCAAATAAAAACCAAAGAAAACCTGAATAAAGCTTTTGAAAAAACGGCTCAAAAACAGCTGACTTCTCTGCAAGAAGCGGCCATTCAAAATGAGAATTTATTTGAAAAACTCATGGAAATAACAAAAATTTGCACGCTTGGTCAAATCACAAATTCCTTGTTTGAAGTAGGTGGTCAATATCGACGTAATATGTAATTTTATATATTCAAAATTTGAGAAGTCCTTACAATTTGTAGGGATTTTTTTTGACAAACATAAATCCAAAAAAAGTGTATCTTAATACATTAAAACAACCCCCATGAAACAACTTACCAAGGAGAACATCAGTCAAGAGGTTTTTGACTTGTATGATGACTATGCACATAATAAAATCAATCGAAAAGAATTCTTAAAAAAACTATCTCTATTTGCTGTTGGCACTATTACATTACCTGCATTATTAAGTTTTATTTCACCAAATTATATTGAAAACTTATTGGTAAAAACGGATGATCCAAGGTTGAATTCAGGCTATATTTCTTATGATTCGCCAAAAGGCGGAGGCACTATAAAAGGATTGCTTTCCATGCCTAAAGATACCAAAAACAAATTACCGGGAATTATTGTAGTGCATGAAAATCGAGGTTTGAATCCTTATATAGAAGATGTTGGAAGGAGAGCTGCTATTGAAGGATTTATTTCTTTGGCGCCTGATGCCTTAACACCTTTGGGTGGTTATCCTGGCAATGACGATGATGGGAGAGTGATGCAAAGTAAAAGAAATCAACAAGAAATGTTGGAGGATTTTATTGCTGCTTTTGAATATTTGAAAAAACATCCTAATTGCAATGGAAACATTGGCGTAGTTGGATTCTGTTTTGGCGGATGGATCTCTAACATGATGGCTGTGAAACTACCAGATTTAAAAGCAGCTGTGCCTTATTATGGCAGACAAGCCTCTGATGAAGATGCCAAAAAAATAAAAACCCCTTTGTTATTGCATTATGCAGATTTAGACAAAAGAGTGAATGAAGGTTGGTCAGCTTATGAAAAGGTATTGAAAGAAAACAATTGTGTTTATAAAGCCCATTTTTATCAAAATGTAAACCACGGTTTTCACAACAATTCCACACCAAGATTTGACAAAACTGCAGCTGATTTGTCTTGGCAACGCACGATTGCATTTTTTAAAAAATATCTGATATTAGATTGAATCAATTTTTATCAAAAATACAAATCAAAAAATCTCTTCAAAATAAATTAGTACTAATAAATATAAATGGCTTAGAAATTATTAAAAATAAGAACAATTCCTTTTTTATTTTTTTTTTGACCTACTTTTTATGATTAATTTTTGTGTTTAAAAAATTTAAATAGAATTAAGATTTTAAATTAAAAATATAAACCACAACAAGATGTAAAAGAAATAACGACTGTATTCCTTATCGAAAATTCAACTCGCTTTGCTAAACTAGGTAGGTCAGCGTGAAGAACTCGCTCATTTTCCCATTACTTACGCTTTCACACAAGCTTTATATTACACCAATTAAACAATTACCTTTTCTTGCCCGCAACGCGTTTTACTTTTTTACGTCTGTTAAAAGGAATCGCATCATCAAAAGTATGTTGCGCAGTTTTGTGTGCCGTTTTATTCTTTTTCCAAGTGTTGTTTTCAGGCAATAACACTTGTAACAAATCGTTTCTGCCTACTTTTTGAAGTGTATTGCGAATCCAATCTTTGTTTTCTTTTTTGTACCAAAAAAAGAATTTATGTTGGTCTTCTTTCTCCTTTTTGGTTCTTGGAGTGGGCACTTCTTTCAACGTATACGGATGATATCCTGAGTAATAAATCACAGTAGCCACTGTCATGGGAGTTGGGGTAAATCCCTGAACTTGCTCCAATTGAAAACCCATATTTTTTGTTTCTGCAGCCAAATTTGCCATGTCTTCCAATTCACTTGCTGGATGACTTGAAATAAAATATGGAATCAATTGTAAGTTCAATTTATTCTTGATATTGATGCGATCAAAACGTTCTTTAAACTTATGAAAATAGCTAAATGAGGGTTTACGCATCAGTTTCAAAACGTTATCAGAAGTATGCTCAGGCGCTACTTTCAGTCGTCCAGAAACGTGCTTCGTCATTACCTCTTCAGTGTAAGCATCCAATTCTTTTGGATCGGCATTTTTATTGAATTCTGGCACTAACATGTCATGACGAATGCCACTACCAATAAAAGATTTTTTTACTTTTGGATGTTTGTCCACAGCTTGATACAACTCCGTTAAAGGTTTGTGTGAAGTATCTAAATTGGAGCAGATTACAGGCGAAATACAGGAAGGAGCCACACATTTATCGCAAATTTCTTGCACTTTCCCCTTCATTTTGTACATGTTGGCAGAGGGCCCTCCAATATCGGACAAATAGCCTTTAAAATCAGGCATATTTGCCACTTTGTCAACTTCTTTTAAAATAGATTCTTGACTTCTACTGGCAATAAATTTTCCTTGATGTGCAGAAATGGTACAAAAACTACATCCGCCAAAACACCCTCTATGAATATTGATAGAAAACTTAATCATCTCATATGCAGGAATTGGTCCGCGTTTGTCATATTTTGGATGTGGCAAACGGGTGTAAGGCAAATCAAAAGAACCATCAATTTCAGCTTCCGTCATTGTGGGAAAAGGCGGATTGATCATCAGCATTTTATTGCCTACTTTTTGAAAAATACGTCTTGCTTTTAGTTTGTTAGATTCTTGCTCTACAATCTTAAAATTAGTAGCATAGGCTTTTTTATCTTTTAAACAAATTTCATGCGAATTGATTTCTACATCTTCCCAATCATTTACAACTGGAATTTTTTCTTCGTTTGGATTGACCAAAACCGCAGTCTGTTTGATGTTTTTCAGGCTAGAAAACGGAACACCTTTTTGCAACAACGAAACAATTTCACGCAAAGGCTGCTCTCCCATCCCATACACCAACATATCTGCATTTGAGGTTTCTAAAATGCTAGGCATCAACTTGTCTGACCAATAATCATAGTGGGTAACTCGTCGTAATGAAGCTTCAATACCACCAATCAAAATAGGCACCTCAGGAAATTTTTCTTTTAAAATATTGGAATACACTGAAGTAGCATAATCTGGACGGAAACCAATATCACCATTGGGCGTGTATGCATCTTTGTCGCGTCTTTTTTTACTAGCAGTATAATTGCTTACCATAGGATCCATACAACCACCAGTTGCAGCAAAAAACAAACGAGGTTTACCTAGTTTCTCAAAATCTTGTAAATTGTCATTGACGTTGGGTTGTGGTACAATTGCCACTCGCAAACCATAACTTTCTAAAATACGTCCAATCACAGCAGGACCAAAAGACGGGTGATCTACATACGCATCTCCACTGAATAAGATCACGTCCAATTCTTCCCAACCACGAAGTTTCACTTCTTTGTTGGTTGTTGGTAACCAGTCTGTTAATTGTCGTTTTATTGTATTCATAATTTGACAGCAAAAATAAAGTAATTTTAGTAACAACCTTCATGCTTGCATCGATTTTTCTGATGAAGCAACAAAAACAGCTTATCTCGTTACATCGTGAAAATGAAATTAACCATCCTTTTTTTCAAAAAATGTATTTTGTTTTGTAGTTTTATGAGCTATAAAATCAAATTACACTCATGAAAAATTACTTTTTGATTGCCCTAATTGGATTTTCATTCCTCTTTTCTTGTACTAAAGACGTTGAGAAAACTCCTGAAAAAGACACGTATGTTACTGATAATTATACTAAAACTGAGGTTGACATTGTGATGAGAGATGGTATTAAACTACATACCACCATTTATTCTCCAAAGGATAAAAGTAACAAATATCCTATATTGATGCAAAGAACTCCCTATAGTTCAGCACCTTATGGTGAAGGGAGGCTAAAAACCAAAATTGGACCTAATGAGCATTTAATGAAAGACGGCTATATTATTGTTTATCAAGATGTTCGTGGGCGTTGGATGAGTGAAGGTGTGTATGATAACATGCGCGCTTATTTACCCAATAAAAAAGCAAATGAATCCGATGAGGTGTCGGATACATATGACACCATTGATTGGTTGGTAAAAAATGTAGAAAACAATAATGAAAATGTGGGTACATGGGGAATTTCATATCCTGGACATTACGCTACAATTTCAGCAATTGATGCACATCCAGCATTAAAAGCAGCGTCACCACAAGCCTGTATTGGCGATTTTTTCTTTGATGACTTTCATCATAATGGGGCTTTTTTATTAAGTTATTTCAGAGCGATTTCTTTATTTGGAACCTATAAAGACACACCAACTGACACAGCTTGGTATTCAACACCCGAGTTAAAAACGCAAGATCAATATCAATTTTTCTTAGACAAAGGACCCTTAAAAAATCTAAACGAATATTTTCAATACGAAAAATTGGATGTAAGTTCAGCAGCCACAAAAGATAAAATTGATGATTTTTTCTGGAAAGAAATTGTAGAGCATCCAAATTACGATTCAGTTTGGCAAAGCAAAGGAATCATTCAGCATTTAAACAAAGTTCCATCTTCCGTAGCAACCATGATTGTGGGTGGTTGGTTTGATGCCGAAGATTTATACGGTCCTTTAGAAACCTATAAAGCTATTGAAAAACATGGTAAAAACAATTACAATACCTTGGTTTTTGGTCCTTGGGATCATGGAGGATGGGCTAGATCTTCTGTAAAAAATGCTGTAGGAAATTACTATTTTGGTGACTCTATTTCTTTGAAATTTCAGAAAGAAATCGAAACCCGATTTTTTCATCATTTCTTAAAAGGAAAAGGAGATAAAAATTCGGGATTGCCTGAAGCCTACGTTTATGATTCTGGCAAAAAAGAATGGAAATCGTATGATGTTTGGCCACCCAACAATGTGGTGAAAGAAAATTGGTTTTTATCCAACAATCAAGCATTAACAGCTACCCAAAAAGAAACTAAAGAAATCTCTTTTATCAGCGACATCAAACGTCCAGTTCCTTATTCTGAAGACATAAAAACGGTTTTTACACCCAGAAAATACATGACAGATGATCAGCGCTTCGCCGCAAGAAGACCGGATGTATTGGTTTTTGAAACGAATGTGTTAACACAAGATTTCACGTTAGCAGGCGATATTTTAGCGAAGCTAAACGTTGCCACTACAGGAACCGCAGCAGATTGGATTGTCAAAGTAATTGATGTACATCCAGCTGATTCAGAGGAAAATAATGACAAAATGCAAGACCATTTAAAAATGAGCAACTACCATTTAATGGTACGTAGTGAAGTAATGAGAGGTCGTTATAGAAATAGTTTTGAGTTTCCTGAACCCTTTTCACCCTCCAAAAAAACAGCTGTAAACATCAAATTACAAGATGTTTTTCATACGTTTAAAAAGGGACACAAAGTGCAAATTCAGATACAAAGTTCGTGGTTTCCTTTAATCGATTTAAATCCACAAACTTATGTAGATAATATTTACAAAGCCGAAGAGAAGGATTTCAAAACCCAAACGCATACTGTTTTTACGGATTCATCTATAGAATTTACAGTTTTAAAATAAGTTGCTATTGAAAACTAATTTATTGGCAGTATTAAATTGTTTTGATTGGTTTGAATAATATAAATTAGATTAAATCTAATTTATATTATTCAAAGGAAAATAGGTTGAAATCATTGAAAATGTCAATATAAAAAAGAAATAATTAATCATACTTATTACTATTTATGAATTACGACATCATTATTATAGGTGCAGGTTTATCAGGAATTGGAGCGGCTTGTCATTTACATCGAAAAAATCCTAACAAAAAATATAAAATTTTAGAGGCTAGAGAAGAAATTGGTGGCACATGGAGTTTATTTACATATCCCGGAATTCGTTCAGATTCAGATATGTACACTTTTGGATATTCTTTTAAAACGTGGGATGATGATAAATCATTTGCAGATGCTCCCTCTATTTTAAAATACTTGCATGAAGCTTCAGAAGAATATAAGGTAAAACAACATATTGAATTCCATCAAAAAGTAGTTTCGTATGATTTTGACACCCATTTAAATTTATGGACCGTAAAAACCATAAATCCTTCATCAAAAATAGAAAGCAGTTTTACCTGCCAATTTATTTTTAATTGTAGTGGCTATTACAACTATGATAATGGTTACACTCCTGAATTTAAAGGGTTAGAAAACTTTAAAGGCAGTTTTTTCCATCCTCAAAAATGGGATAAAAGCGTAGATTATTCAAACAAAAAAGTAGTAGTTATTGGAAGTGGTGCAACTGCAGTGACTATTGTTCCTGCCATTGCAGATACTGTTGAAAAAGTTACCATGCTACAACGTTCGCCAACGTATATTGCAGCTTTACCCAATAAAGATAAAATTGCAAAAATCATAAAAAAGGTATTTCCAAGTAAAATTGCACACACTTTTGTAAGAGCAAAAAATATTTTTGCTGACATGATTTTTTACAATTTATGTAGGAAATATCCTGAAACCATGAAGAAGGTTATATTTAAGGGAATTCAAAAAGAATTGGGAGATTTTGAAATTGAACCCCATTTTACGCCGAATTATAAACCTTGGAATCAGCGTTTTTGTTTGGTGCCTGATGGTGATTTTTTCAAAGCCATAAAAAAAGGAAAAGCTTTTGTTGAAACCGATACAATTGAAACTTTTCTAGAAAATGGCATCAAATTAAGTTCAGGGAAAATACTTGAGGCTGATATTGTTATCAGTGCTACAGGTTTGCAATTATTGCCTTTTGGAGGTGCAAAAATCTCAATAAATCAACAAACTTTTGACATCACAAAACAGTTTGTTTATAAAGGATTAATGCTTAGTGAACTTCCGAATTTTTTCATTTTTGCAGGATATACGAATGCTTCTTGGACGCTGAAAAGCGATTTGACAAGCGAATATATTTCGAGAGTTTTAAAATATCTTCAAAAAAATGAATACAAAACCATCAAAGCATCTGTCATTGAAGAGAATTTGGGCGAATTACCTCTTATCAATTTAGATTCAGGCTACATTCATAGAGCAAAAGATATTTTACCAAAACAAGGCGATCAGTTTCCTTGGAGACTATATCAAAATTATATTTTAGATTATAAAGTGTTGCGTTTGAATTCGATTAAAGACAAACGTTTACAATTTCGTTAAATGGCGTATTTTTGCAACATGTTTAAACCCAGAATTGAATTAGAGGATGATGACTTTTATCTAAATGATGAAGGTTTTAAAGTTTTTACGGAAAAATACCATTTAAAAAGAGGGTATTGTTGTAAAAGTGGTTGCAAACATTGTCCCTATGGCTATGACAAAAAAACGGATGCCTTTCTAAAATAAGTGCTTTACTATCAAAAAAGAATGTTAAAACAATCGTTTGTTGTGGTAAAGTATGGGTTGCTTTCTGCTTTTAAATTCATTTTACCTTTATATTTGAAAAATCTAAAAACGAATATGTATAAAATAATTACTTCTTTTCTTATTATCTTTTCAATTAATATATTTTCGCAAGAAAAAGTTGAGGATGACTTTGAAGGGAATGGTACCATTACAAGTTGGGCTCAAGACGCATCTATTATAAATACCTCTTTTTCAAATCCTTTTAAAGTTGGAATCAATACTTCAAATACCGTTTTAAGATACGAAGACAATGGAGGACAATATGCCAATGTGCGATTTGATGTTCCGAAAAATTTCGATTTATTAGAAAAACATACTTTTTCACTAAAAATTTATGTGCCTTCGAGTAGCATTACTGGAAGTCAAAATAATCAGGTTTCTTTAAAACTACAAAATAATAATATTGCAGCACCTTGGTCTACACAAACAGAAATCATCAAAAATATATCTCTAAACACTTGGCAAACAGTTACGTTTGATTTTAAAAATGATACTTATATCAATATAGATGCTAACTCAACTACTCCAATAAATAGAACAGATTTTAATAGAGTTTTATTACAAGTAAATGGTGAAAACAATACGGATCAAGTAATTGCTTTTATTGATGATTTTTTATACGACGGTACACTTCCTGAGAGCAGTAATGACAATAATAACACAAATACCAATTTTGATACCCTTGTTTGGTCTGATGATTTTGATGGAAATGGGGCTATTGACGCAACCAAATGGCATCATCAAGTAATACCAATTATTGGAGGAACTACATGGGCGAATGGCGAAATTCAACATTATACAGATAGAACAGACAATTCTTATCAAAGTAATGGCACCTTAAAAATTGTGGCAAAAAGAGAAAATTATACATTTAATAATGTTACTAAAAATTTTACTTCAGCCAGACTAAATTCTAAATATGCTTTTACATACGGAAAAGTTGAAATAAGAGCCAAAATGCCTTTTGGGGTTGGAACTTTTCCTGCACTATGGATGTTAGGACAAAATATAACTGAAACTGGAGGTTATTTTGCAGCAACTCACGGAACTACAGGTTGGCCAGATTGTGGCGAAATTGATATTATTGAACATTGGGGAGATAATCAAAACTTTGTACAGAGTGCATTGCACAATAGATCAAGTTTTGGAGGAACAATCAATAAAGGGGGTAGAATGATTTCAAATGCGTCTACTGAATTTCATACTTATACCTTGTATTGGGATGCAAATAAAATGGTTTTTAGCGTTGATGATATTGTACATTATACCTACGAACCTTCGCCTAAAAATATTCAAAATTGGCCTTATGATGCTCCACAATATTTATTATTTAATGTAGCAATGTTACCAAATGTTACAGGTTCTTTTACGGAAAGTGCTATGGAAATAGACTATGTGAGGGTGTATCAAGCAGCAAGTTTAAGTACCAACGATAATACAGTTGAGGAAAAAGAAATTACCATTTTCCCCAATCCAGTGGATAATCAATTACAGATTCAGTTTGCCAACTTTTCAGATACGTATCAAGGAACAATTTATGATTTGACAGGAAAAAAAGTACATTCTTTCAATAAAAAAGCCAAAAAAAATAGTATTGATGTATCGTTTTTAAAAAGTGGTTTTTATATTTTAAACATACAATCAGGTGGTTTTTCAAAGAACTTTAAAATCTTAAAAAACTAACCTAAAAACTATCTTTTTGATACTGAATAATTTATTAAAAATAAATATGAAAAATTAAAAATATTTTCTATATTTATAAACTAATAAATATTTAAATGTCACGCTTACATCAATTAAAAAGTTACAAAAAACACCTTCAAGAAAGATATGAAAAATTATTGGAGATGTCATCTAGCTACCGTTTTGAAGATGAGAGTATAAGTGATTTGGCAGCTTTTAAAGCTATGAAACTGAAAGAAAAATTAAATCAAGTAAATTATCTAGATAGAGAACTTAGTTTATAATTTTTAGCCAATTCCTTAACTCATTATTTTTTCCATTGCTAATTGCAATTTCGCTGCTTTCATTTGTGCCTTTTCAGCAAAATCTTCGCCTCTTGAAGCATAGATAATTTCACGCGAAGAGTTGATCAACAATCCTATTTGTGAATTTAATCCAAATTCACAAACGTCCTCTAATTTCCCTCCTTGAGCTCCAACCCCCGGAACTAATAAAAATGCATTTGGTACTATTTTTCTGATTTCTTTAAAATAATCAGCTTTTGTTGCACCAACAACATATAGTAGGTTTTCTGAATTTTTCCAAGTTTTTGAAGTTTCTAAAACCTGTTTATACAATTCAATTTCATTGATTTTTTTTGTTTGAAAATCAAAAGCGCCCTCATTAGAGGTTAGTGCTAGCAAAATGGTATGCTTGTTGGAAAATGCTAAAAAAGGCTCCACAGAATCTTTACCCATGTATGGCGCAACTGTCACAGAATCAAAACCTAAATCTTCAAAAAAAGCTTTTGCATACATGCTTGAAGTATTCCCAATATCACCTCGTTTTGCATCAGCAATGGTGTAGATTTCAGGATAACATTCATTCAAATAATCAATAGTTCTTTTAAGTGATTGCCAACCTTTTATACCATACGCTTCATAAAAAGCCGTATTGGGTTTGTAAGCCACACACAATTGATGCGTTGCATCAATAATTGACTTGTTAAATTCAAAAATTGGATCTTCAAAAGTTAATAAATGGGATGGTATTTTTTGTAAATCAACATCCAAACCAATACATAAAAATGATTTTTTTTGGCGTATTTGAATTTCAAGCTCTTTTGTAGTCATTGGTTTTCGTTAAGCAGTGCAAAAATACTTATTTTGTATTTTATTTGCACTCAAAGATGTAAGTAATCCTAAATAAAAATGACAAAAACCAACAAAATGACACAAAAAATGAAAAAATTCAGCATCCTCTTATGGCTTTTTATAACAAGTTGTTCATTTGAAAATCCAACAGAATTCTCTGAAAAAGCGATGAATGAATCTTTGATAAATCTGCAAAAAGAATCTATTTCATTCAAAGAAGTCTTCCGTCAAAATCGAGGAAAAAAAGTGCTTATCAACGTCTGGGCCTCATGGTGTGCAGATTGTATCAAAGGTTTGCCTGAGTTGAAAAAAATTCAAAAAACACATCCATCAGTAGTATTTTTAAATATTTCAGTGGATGAGAACCCATTGGCTTGGAAAAGAGGAATTGAGCGATTTGCAATAAAGGGTAATCATTACAACTTACCAAAAGGTATGAAAAATGGTGATTTGGTCGATTTTTTAAATTTACATTGGATTCCAAGATATATTGTTGTGGATGAAAAAGGAAGTATTTCTCTATTTAAAGCAACAAAAATTACTGATGATGACCTATTAACTGCATTAAAATCTAATTAATACAACGTTTTAGTAAGTATTTCAAAATCTGACGATTTAGTTACTTTCAATTTTATAAATTTACATATTATTTCAAATAGCATAATTATGAGAAAAAAAATAGTCGCTGGAAATTGGAAAATGAATAATGGCGTTAAGGAAACTAGCCAACTTATTAGAAAAGTAAAAAAATCGCTTGCTAATTTAGAATTAAATAATGTAAGAGTTATTGTTGCTCCGTCATTTGTAAATCTTGCTGGAGCAATCAAAGGCGCAAAAGATTCCAAAATTGAAGTAGCTGCACAAAATATGCATCAAGAAAAAAGTGGGGCTTTTACAGGCGAAATATCGGCAGAAATGTTGCAATCTATTGGTATAAAAACGGTAATTCTTGGTCACTCTGAAAGAAGACAATATTTTGGTGAAGATGATGAATTGATCGCAAGAAAAATTGATGCGGCTTTGGCAAATAATTTAGAAGTTATTTTTTGTTTTGGTGAATTATTAGAGCAAAGAAAACTAGACAATCATCTTCTAGAGGTAGGAAGTCAATTAAAAAATACTTTGTTTCACTTAAAAGCGGAAGATTTTAAAAATATCATTTTGGCATACGAACCTGTCTGGGCAATTGGAACTGGCGAAACTGCCTCTCCAGAACAAGCACAAGAAATGCATGCGTTCGTAAGAAATGTATTGGCTAAAAAATTCGGAAAAGAAACTGCTGATTCCCTTTCAATTTTATATGGAGGAAGCGTAAAAGCATCCAATGCTGAAGAAATTTTTTCAAAAGAAGATGTGGATGGTGGTTTAATTGGAGGAGCTTCGTTAATTGCTGAAGATTTTGTAGCTATTATCAAAGCAATTTAAAACCATTTTTTTTGTAAAACTTCCTTTAAAATACAATAAATTTGCGTCAGATTTCAAAAGAAATCCTGACGCTTTTTTTATGGATAATATTTATATTGAATACGATTTTAGAATTTCACCTAAAGAACCAGCAACCGAAATTTTAGTTGCCGAATTAGGAGAAGTAGGTTTTGAAAGTTTTGTTGAAAATGAAACAGGAATGCTTGCTTACATTCAAAAAAATGATTGGTTTGAAAACATTTTGGATGACATTTTTATTCTAAATTCTGATGAATTCGAAATTGAATATGACTTTCACGAAGTAGCGCAAACCAACTGGAATGAAGAATGGGAAAAAAACTTTGAACCCATTGAAGTAGATGATTTGGTAAGTATTCGTGCGCCTTTTCATGAAAATCCACACTTAAAATACGAAATTATCATTGAACCAAAAATGAGTTTTGGTACAGGTCATCACGAAACCACACACATGATGATTCAACATTTATTGGAACTCAATTTAGAGAATAAAAAAGTGTTGGACATGGGTTGTGGCACTGGAATTTTAGCCATTTTTGCTGAAATAAAGGGAGCAAAACCTATAGATGCAATTGATATTGACGAATGGTGTTATACCAATTCTATCGAAAATATTGAGCGCAATAATTGCAGTAACATTACTGTTTATCAAGGTGATGCATCACTTTTAATTGATAAAAAATACGACGTGATTATAGCAAATATCAATAGAAATATTTTGTTGGAGGATATGAAAACCTATGCAAAATGTTTAGAAAAAGATGGAATTTTGTTGTTAAGTGGATTTTACGAAGATGATTTGCCAATTATTGATAAGGAAGCTCTCAAAAATAACTTAAAATTACATAAAACCGAGACTAGGAATCAATGGCTTTCAGGACATTATAAAAAACAATAAATTTTATTTATTTTTATTGCATGGGAACAAAAGAGAAAATTCAAGAAGAAGTTGACATTTTAGAGCAAGAAACGCATCAACATGAAATTGTGTTGCACAATGACGAAGTGAACACTTTTGAATTTGTAATTGAATCGCTCATCAATGTTTGCGAACACACGTTAGAACAAGCCGAACAATGTACCTATTTGGTTCATTATAAAGGAAAATGCACTGTAAAATCTGGTGAATTAAAAGATTTAGAACCCAAATGTTCAAAACTATTACAACTAGGCTTATCTGCAGAATTGATATAAAAAATCTATGGAAAACGTATTCAAGTATTACCAATTTTCAGAATTTTTCAAAGATGAATCTGGGACTTTTTCATCCAATGAAATTAGTTTTTCGGAATTAAATGAAACTCATTTTCTAATTTTCGAAAAAACAGCAACATCCTATAATTTGTTCGTTTCTAGATTTAAAAACAAAAAAGAAATTGGAAAAAATCCTCCAGAAATTTTAGAAATTCTGATTGAAAATTATGACAAAAGTATTCCTGAACACAGAATGGCAATAAAACAATATTTTGCTGAATAGAAAGCAAAAAAAAACGCATCTTTTCAGATGAGTTTTTTTTTGACCCAAGCATTCCAAAGTTCAAATATTTTGAATGATTTTAAAATGATTGCAAAGTGTAAAATCCCCTTTAAAAAAATGAACCCACAACTTATAGTTGCGGGTTCGAATGTGACCCAAGCATTCCAAAGTTCAAATATTTTAAATGATTTTAAAATAATTTTGGAATGTAAAATCTCTTTTAAAAATAAAACCCACAACATATAAGTTGCGGGTTCGAATGGTGACCCAAGCCTTCCAAAGTTCAAATATTTTAAATGATTTTAAAATAATTTTAGAATGTAAAATTTCTTTTAAAAATAAAACCCACAACATATAAGTTGCGGGTTCGAGTGGTGACCCAGACTTACGAAAGTTCGAACTTTTTGAGTAGTTTAAAAAAACTATTTAGTTTTAAACTGTTTGGTAAATAATCCAAAAGCCCACTTATTTTAATGAGTAGCTTCCCCTGCTCCACTAGGAATTCTAATCCGTTCTACTATATCTTGAACCTCTTTTGGGGGTGCTGGTGTAAACTTCATAATCGTAATGGACACTATAAAATTTAATAGCATCGCTACACTTCCAAAGCCTTCAGGAGAAATACCAAACCACCACTGGCTTTTACTTGGAAGAACCTCGTCAAACCATCCGAGTTTATATTTCAACATATAATACAACATGGTTACAATACCTACGATCATTCCAGCAATAGCGCCTTCTTTGTTCATTCGCTTGTAAAAGATTCCTAAGATAATCGCTGGAAAAAAGGACGCTGCTGCCAAACCAAAAGCCAAAGCCACTGTCGCAGCTACAAACCCTGGAGGATTGATTCCGAAATACCCTGCGACACAAACAGCAACAACAGCTGATAAACGTGCGGCTACTAATTCATTTTTATCAGAAATTTTTGGGTTGATTATTTTCTTAATTAAGTCATGAGAAACAGAAGCAGAAATCACTAATAACAAGCCTGCAGCAGTTGACAATGCGGCTGCTAGAGCCCCTGCTGCCACCAAAGCAATGACCCAATTGGGCAATTCTGCAATTTCTGGATTTGCCAAAACCATAATATCGTTATCAACAACCAATTCATTTTGATTTTTATCCGCTATATATTGAATTAACCCATCGTTGTTTTTATCCACAAATGTGATCAACCCTGTCGTTTCCCATTTTTTAAACCATTCCGGAACTGTCGCATAGGGCTGATTTGAAAGGGTTTCAATCATATTGGTTCGTGCAAATGCCGCCACTGCTGGGGCTGTAGAGTACAAGATGACTATAAGCAATAAAGCAATGCCGGCGGATTTACGAGCGTCCTTGACACGTTTTACCGTAAAGAAACGTACAATGACATGCGGCAGGCCAGCTGTACCTACCATCAAAGCCAAGGTAATTGCAAATACATCTACTAAAGACTTGGTACCTTCTGTATATTCAGCAAACCCTAAATCGGTGCTAAGTCCGTCTAATTTGTCCAGCAAAAAAGTACCGGATCCGTCTGCTAATTCACTCCCAAAACCTAATTGTGGAATTGGGTTGCCTGTCATTTGAATTGATATGAAAATGGCGGGAACCATGAACGCAAAAATTAAGACACAATATTGAGCGACTTGTGTATAGGTGATACCTTTCATCCCTCCAAGAACCGCATAAAATAATACGATTAGCATCCCAATAACTACACCTGTATTGATATCAACTTCTAAAAATCGAGAAAATACCAATCCTACACCACGCATCTGTCCTGCGACATACGTAAAGGAGACCAAAAGGGCACATATAACGCCAACAAGACGCGCTGTATTAGAATAATAACGATCTCCAATAAAATCAGGAACGGTAAATTTTCCAAACTTTCTTAAGTAAGGTGCCAATAATAAAGCGAGTAAAACATAACCGCCAGTCCAACCCATTAAATACACGGCGCCATCATAGCCGGCAAATGAAATAATCCCAGCCATAGAAATAAAAGAGGCTGCACTCATCCAATCCGCCGCTGTAGCCATACCATTTGCGAGGGGCGATACGCCTCCTCCAGCAACATAAAATTCTTTTGTTGAGCCTGCTCGGGCCCATATTGCAATACCTATATACAGTGTAAAAGTGATGCCTACTAAAATATAAGTCCAGGTTTGAACAGGCAGTGATTCAGCTAATAAAATACTATTTATTATAACCATATTTTTTATCTAGTTTGTTCATTAGTCTCACATATATAAAAATCAAAATAATAAACACATACATAGACCCTTGTTGTGCAAACCAAAATCCAAGTTTAAAGCCACCAATCTTAAAGTCGTTCAGCACATCTTTTAACATAATTCCCGCCACAAATGAGACGAGAAACCACACCGCTAATAGTATAAATAAATATCTGATATTTTCCTTCCAGTAGGCTTTTGATTTGTTTTCTTTCATACTGTTTAATTTTTAGAATCTAAAGATAAAAAAAATCTCCAAAAATAATTTATTATTCTTAGGGGTAATCTGTGAACCATATAGACCTGACTTCAAATCAAGCACTTGAGTTTTTTGAAAAATTAAACATATTTGTTTTGCCTTTTTATTTTATGGTTTTGTTTTTGTCACTTTTTTAGCATTTCTATAGTTGCAACTGTTCTAAATCCCATATGATCTGAGCTTGAATCTTCAGCTACACCCATTTTTGCAGAAATTCTAAAACTGGCACAATAAGAAGCATTACACAAAAAAGAACCGCCTTTCATCACATATTCTACTTGATAAGGATTATCTGGATTATACGGTTTTTCAGCTCCTTTTGGATTTAAGATTGGCTTTGAAATATCCAAATCACTGTAGTGATTTACATTGAAAAAATCAGCTGTAACCTCCCAAACATTTCCAGACATGTCAAATAATCCAAGGCTATTTGATGGATAGGATTTTACGGGAGCAATCAATTCAAAACCATCTTTTGGCTCGTTTTTTATAGGAAATGTTCCTTGCCATGTGTTTGCTTTTTCAATCAATAAACTTGCATCATCTCCCCAAGTAAAAATAGAATTTGTATTTTTTCCTAACGCTGCAGATTCCCATTCAGCTTCCGTTGGCAAACGTCTATTTGCCCATTTGCAATAAGCCAACGCATCTTGATGTGTGATATGAACCACAGGAAAGTCGTCTTTCCCTTCAATAGAAGAGTTTGGCCCTTGAGGGTTTTTCCAATTGGCGCTAATTTTCCATGTCCACCATTGATAATAATTGTCCATTCCAACTACTGCTTTTACATTTTTATTAAATATCAAACTTCCTGGTTGCAGAATAGAATCATGTGGTTTTGGAGTTCCTGGAGGCAATTGTTTTTTCATTTCTTCCCAAATAATTGGATGTTCAGCCACTGTGACATACTTGGTTTCGTTAACAAATTTTTTAAATTGAGCATTTGTAACCTCAGTAATATCTATAAAAAATCCATCAACTGTAACTTCATGAGCGGGTTTTTCTCTTGGCATGGCATATTTGTCTGTTCCTTTTGCTCCTTGTATAAACGTCTTTTTTGGAACCCAAATCATCCCTTGTGGAGTTTCAATAGTTATTTCAATTGGCGAAACTGTATCTTTATTTTGACTTTTTTTACAACTAAATACCGTTAAAAGTAGTATCGAAAATATTAGTTTAGGAAGTATTTGAATAATTTTCATTAGTCCGAGTTTTCTAAAAATTTTATAGAACTGTAAAGGTATTTAAAATCGATTAATTTGGGCAATTTATCAATTCTTAAAAATGTAACAAACATGATTTAAATTGATTTATAGCTAATTAATTTTGAAAATCAGTTTTTTATTTTCTTTGAGAATTATGTATTTAAAATCAAAAAGTAAAATCTGTATTTCTATCTCATAAAATTTATTTTAAAAAAATTAACTATAAAATTTTAAAGTTATCATAGAATTAATAATAATTTAAAGATCTACTATAAAATATTAGACAAAAAATCAGAGGTTAATTTTTGTCTAAATTAGTACACTTTTTGCTGACGATTTACAGTAATAATAAGAACTTTAGTTTTGTTGTACTTTATACAAAAGTGGTGCAAATATAAAAACCTGGTTCTGTCGCATCTAATTTAATGAAAAATTTTATTTTTTTTTATTTACAACAAAAAGATGTTCAAAGGTCACTGTTTTCCTAAAGCAATCATATTACAAGCTGTTTACTTCAAATTAAGGTTTAGTCTTAGCTATAGAGATGTAGAAGAACTTTTATCTATCAGAGGAGTCAAAGTGGATCATGCTACTATTCAACGCTGGGTATTCAAATTCACACCCCTTGTAGAACAACAATTCAGAAAGAGAAAAAAATTAGTTGGAAAAAGGTGGAGACTAGATGAAACCTATATTAAGGTAAAGGGTGAGTGGAGATATTTATACAGAGCAGTTGATAAAGAAGGGAATACTGTAGACTTTTTGTTAACTAAAAGAAGACAACGTATATCTGCACAGAAATTTTTAATCAAAGCCATAGAGAATAATGTTAATCCAGAACTTATAAACATCGATAAGAGTGGGGCGAATAAGGCTGCGATAAAACTATACAATCGAAGAAACTATTCAAACATAAAAATAAGGCAATGCAAATACCTCAATAATATTGTAGAACAAGACCATCGAATGATAAAGTGGCGTATTATGCTAGGTCTAGGTTTTAAAGAATTTGAATCAGCAAAGAGAACCATATCAGGAATAGAAGTAGTTAGAATGATAAAGAAAAATCAACTGGTGAACCCTGAAAGTTCAACCTACAAATCATTTATATCATTAGCTTCTTAAAAAATTAAATTAGTTTAAAACTTAATGCTTAATTTTAGCAGATGCGACAGAACCGAGAATACTTTTTTATAAATTGATTTCTATTATTTCCAAGTTAAGGTTGCTTCTTGCTTTTTAATATCTAGGATAACATCAACATTTTCAAAAGACCTTGTGTAAGTATAATTGCTTTTAATTGCATCTCCTTTTGGTTTTCCAATTGGTTTTTTAAACTGATCAAATGTTTTTAACCAAACAGAAGAATTTGTAGATAAATAACCATCATGTAAATAGATATAACTATATTTTTGTGCACAGATTAAAAAAATTGCACATAAATAATCCACACGTTTATTAATTTCTTCGTCTAAGATTACTTTATTTCTTTGGTCATCTATCCCTTTATCAATATCATTTTCAATAGATTTCCCTAAACCTAAAGTCATCGCTATTATTTTACCCATTTTGGCTGCTTTCTGCACAGCCTCTATTCCTTTTGCTAAATAAGCCTCATATGACATTCCAAAGTTTTCTGAATCGAAAGTTTCTAAATAACTCCCATCAAAAAAGTCTAAATATTCTAAACCAGATTCTTTAAATTCTGGTCTTACTCTAATAATATTGGCTACGGATAATTTATTATCTCCAAGTCTGTTTTTCAATTCAGACATCATAGATAAATATGCTTTTTCTACAGCCAGTTGTTTTACAGTGCCAATTCTTTTTGAGAAATAATTTGGTACCAATACTTTTATATTGGCGTCTAAAAAAACACCGTCAAAATAATTGGAATTATTAACCATATTGGTGATGCTATTTAGCCAATATTCTTTAACATACTCTTTCGTAATATCAAAATAAGGAGTAACCTTATTTGGCATAAATACTATTTTATTTTTTTGATTTTTTAATAAAGCATCAGGATTTGCCTTTATAAATTCATCATCATTTTTGTAACCAGTCCAATTTATAATAGTGTTTCTGTAGTATAAAATTTTAGTTCTATTATTAACAGATTTTATCGCTTTTGCGGTTTCTAAAGCACCAACTTCAGTTGATGAGAAAGTTTTGTTTGCTTGAGATTTTTCTAGAGTGATTAAAGGAAAACTTGCTAAATATGCTATTTCTTCATTTGTATAGGCAGTGTTTTTCCTAACGTGGATATACAGTGGCATTTTATCCCAAGAAAACTCTGGATATTTTGAGATTTCATTTTCTGCTACTTTGGATTTAGTGATCCTTTGTTTTTGAACTAAATTTTTAGATGAAGAACAGCAAATAAATAATCCTATAATAATTAGGAAAAAAATATTTTCAGCTAACTTCATATTAACTTTTTTATTATTATGTTTAGTTAGATAGAATAACTTTACAATCTAGTAACTTTGATATAAAAAGCACCCCAATCTTCTTTTTCTTTGTTGGTAAACCAAGCTGTCATATCTGTTTTTCCTTCAGTAAAATTACCTTCAAAAACAATCGATTTTGCATCTTTTTCAATTTGTTTTTCTTGTTTCCAAGCACCTATTTGCAAACCACCTTTTGTAAAATTCATGGTTCTACCAGCACTTATTGCCTCTGTAGAAATTGTTTTTGCTCTGCCTTTTACAGCATCGTTTATTGCCAAACCAGACTCAAAAGGCCATCTGCTAATTTCTATTTTGTAAGTTCCAGATTTTTCAAATTCAACTGTAAAATTTCCACCCATAGGGTTTTTATCTGCCTCTCTAATAAAGTCTTGATTCCATGGGATTTTAGAATCGTGCACATGCGAATCATGACAAGTTAATTCAATAGGATTTTGATTATCTGAACCCAACACAATTACTGGAAACAAATTAAATTTTTCTGAAACTGAGTTCCACCATTCATCATAATGAGATCTCATTTTTGCTGCAATTCCAGGGTTTTGTTTTGCAATGTCATTTTCTTGTCCTGGATCTTTAGCAATATCATATAATTCTTCGCCATTTACCAATCGCATTTTATCACTCATCACAGCACTTTTTCTCCATTTTATTGGTGCTTGCACTCTTTGCGAATCTGTTATTACATATTCCCTATTAATCGTTTTTTTATCGCCTAAAATTACAGAAGACATATCTGAACCATCAATTTTTAAGTTTGGTAAATCAATATTACAAAGTGATGCTAACGTTGGTAAAACATCTATATGTGCAGTTAATTCATTAATATCTTTTCCACCTTTTATATTCATATTTGGATAAGAGATAAAAAAAGGAACTCTATGGCCACCTTCGTATTCGCTGTTTTTTGTTCCTTTCATTCCTGCATTAAAACCATATAATTTACCATCTACAGTTTTGTAACCAGAAGCAGTTCCATTGTCTGTCATAAAAATAACAATGGTATTATCATCAATTTTTAACTCTTTTAATTTTTGTTGGAGCTTTGCGAAATTATCATCCACATTGGTAATCATTCCGTAAAAAATCTTTTGAAATTCTGGGATATCTAAATCTTTATATTGATTATAATATTCTTCAGGAACATTGTAAGGTAAGTGAGGAGCATTTGTTGAAATATAGGCAAAAAATGGTTTGTCTTTTTGTTCTTCTATGTATTTTATAGCTTCATTAAACCAAACATCTGTGCAGTAACCTTTGTATTGCGTAGGAACACCATTTTTTAAATATACATCATCAAAATAATCGTTATTCCAATAATCTGGGGTTTGTCCAACACCTCCACCACCATGAGCTACAGTATAGTTAAAGCCTTTGTCTTGTGGTCTAGAAGGATATACATCTCCCAAATGCCATTTCCCAAACATAGCCGTTTCGTAACCGTTATTTTTAAAAACTTCTGCCATTGTAACTTCTTCTTTTCTTAAAATAGAAACGCCACCAATGGTGTGCCAAACACCCACTCTATTAGCATATCTACCCGTCATTAATCCAGATCTTGAAGGTGCACAAGTTGGTCCCACATGAAAATCTGTTAAACGTACAGATTCGTCATGAAATTTATCTAAAGCAGGTGTTTTAACTAAAGGATTACCATGAGCACCCAAATCTCCATAACCTTGGTCATCAGTAATAACAATAATGACATTAGGTTGTTTTTTTGATTTAGTTTTTGATGAAACTTTTGATTGTGCTGTAAAGGAAAAAATAAGTCCCAATAATAAAAATACTATTACATTTCTTTTTTGCATATCTAAATTTAATTTGAAAGGTTTATTTTAAAAGGTGTTAATGGAGATCCATTTTCACTAAAAATAGTTAAATCAGGTTTCGGATATGATTCCCAACCATATCTAACCATTATTATTTTTTTGTCAGATTCAATAAGTATAATTTTATTGTTATTTAAAATTGCATTTACTTTAGAATAATTACCTGAATCATCTGCGATTTCAAACCCTGGTATTTTATTTGGATTTCCATTTAATTGAATCTTTTCTGTAAGTACTATTTTTATACCAGTTTTTACTTGATATATCTTTTTTACATCTAATGCTGTCCCATTTATTTTATATTTATAAACATTTGTTAGAGCTAAATCTGCTGCACGTTTTCCAATAGGTAATTTGTCAGTTGGGTGAACATCATTTTCTTCTCCTAAGTCTATAGTAGTAACCATAAAACTATTGTCTATTTCATTATTAGCAAGTCTTTGAATATTTCTAAATTCAGGCCAAGTAGTATGTTTAAATCTTGGTAGTTGAACATATATAAAAGGAAAGTTTCCTTGATTAAAAAAAGTTCGCCAATCTTTAACCATTAGCGGAAAAAGAATTTTATAACGCTCTACTAGATCATCAGTTATTGCATCTGTTTCTCCTTGATACCATAAAATTCCTTTGAACCTTAAATTTTGTAAATCAGCAATTCCTGCTTCAAATAAAAAACCTGGTTCACACATCCATCTATATTTTGTTTTACCAACTAAATAAGGTTGGTTTAATTCTATAACATTTTGAAATGCGTCTTTGCCACGTTTCCTATGCCCCCTATCAACATCCTCATTTTCTAACCAATCTTTTGTAAAATAGGTTGATGTTAGTGGCGTTTCTTTAAGTGTTTTTGGAGATATCCAATTGTTTATTGCAGAACCACCAACAGCTATCAAAATTAAACCTACTGGAACATCTTTTTTTTGACTAATGAGATGTCCAAAGTACCAGCCAACTGCAGAAAAATCTGCGATATTTCTATCAGTAGTTGTCTCCCAAATTCCTTCAAAAAAATCATCTGTATTTGAACGCTGTAAATCTTTTTTTGAAAAACCTTCTGGAGGTGCAACTAATCTTGGATGTTTATTGTGTAGAATTCGAATAGCATTTTTATTTGAGCTTTCGTAAGCCAGCATTCCACCATCAGCTTGTTTTAAAGGTCTAACCATATTAGATTGCCCAGAACAAATCCAAACTTCTCCAATTAAAATATCTTTTAAAATGATATTATCAATTTTTAAAGTTATTGGATTGAATGAAGCTTTTCTTTTAGGAAAAACCACCTCCCATTTACCATTGACATCTGTAATCGTTTTTAACTTATCGCCTCCCAAAAAAACTTCAATTTCTTTTCCAACAGTTGCGGTTCCCCAAATTTTTAAAGGCTCATTTTGTTGCAGTACCATGTGAGATTGAAAAATTTTTGCCGGCATTACTTTATCAATTTCTTGAGCGAAAAAGTGTAGGTTAAAATTTAAA
>Ga0102830_1000076_pt1 | contig 46527 bp, 41 predicted proteins | sample ColrivemetaGS703_FD_84511 | JGI IMG/M metagenome (GOLD analysis project Ga0102830, IMG submission 84511) | Estuarine microbial communities from the Columbia River estuary - Freshwater metaG S.703 | ecosystem: Environmental > Aquatic > Marine > Intertidal zone > Estuary | place: USA: Columbia...
GTTCCCATGCGCGCAAGGCGGAGCAAACGGAGCAGGCCTTCTTCGTCATAGGTCGCGCCTTCGGCAGTGGCTTGCACTTCGGCAATCTGGCCACCTTCGATCAGAACGAAATTCGCATCGGCATCGGCGTCGGAGTCTTCGATATAATCCAAGTCCAAAACGGGCGTGCCTTTAAAGATGCCGCAGCTCACCGCGGCAACGCGGCCAGTAATAGGATCTTCCTTAATCGCGCCTGAGGCCAGCAAGCCATTGACGGCAAGCCGTAAGGCAACCCACGCGCCGGAAATCGCGGCGGTGCGTGTGCCGCCATCGGCTTGCAACACGTCGCAATCGACGGTGATTTGGTTTTCGCCCAACTTTTTTAAATCTACGACAGAACGTAAAGAACGGCCGATAAGGCGTTGAATTTCCTGCGTGCGCCCGGACTGCTTGCCCTTGGCGGCTTCCCTCTGGCTACGCGTATGTGTCGCGCGTGGGAGCATGGAATATTCCGCCGTGACCCAGCCTTCACCCTTGCCGCGCAACCATGGTGGAATGCGATCTTCAACGCTGGCGGTGACCAACACGCGGGTGTCGCCAAATCCGATAAGGCAGCTGCCTTCGGCATGTTTTGTGAAATGGGTTTCAATCGAAATGGCCCGCATTTCGTCTGGCGCACGGCCGGAAGGACGCATGATAATCTCCTGATAGTGGGTAAGAGGCTGCCATAGCCTGCCCCGCTTGCTTTGCAAGTGCGCGGTGCGCTACACTGTCGCGGTGAGCCAAACACCTATTCATGAATTGAATGACCGAACACGCATCATTTTTCGGATGGTGGTGGAAAGCTATCTAGACAATGGCGCGCCCGTTGGATCGCGGACCGTGTCCAAATTTGCAGGGTTAAACCTGTCGCCAGCCTCGATCCGCAACGTTATGCAGGATTTGGAGGAAGCGGGCTATCTCGCCTCTCCACATACCAGCGCCGGGCGAGTGCCTACCGAAAGCGGTCTACGTCTGTTCGTGGACGGCATGATGCAATCGGCGGCGCCATCGGTTGAGGAGCAACGCGCGATTGAATCACAAATCCGGGGCGATGGGCCGATCGAAGAGGCGCTGGCAGCGGCAACGTCCGTCCTGTCGGGCCTGTCTGCCTGCGCCGGTATCGTGTTGGTGCCAAAGCGGGACGCTGTCCTAAAGGCATTTAGCTTTGCGCGTCTGTCCCCATCCCAAGTGCTTGCGATCATGGTGGGATCGGACAACAGTGTTGAAAATCGATTGGTGTCGATTGACCCAGCGATTAGCGAATCCATGCTATCGGAGGCTGCGAACTATATCTCCGCCCGCCTGTCTGGATTGACGCTTTCCGAAGCTTTGGAGCGGCTCGACAGCGAAATTCGCGCCGAGAAGGCGGAACTTGACGTCGCCAGCCAAAAACTGGTGCGTGATGGGCTGGCGATCTGGTCGCTCGATGCGAATGACCGGCCAGTGCTAATCGTGCGCGGGCAATCGAACCTGATCGATGAAGCTGCCGCAGCTGACCTCGACCGTGTCCGGCAATTGTTGGACGAGCTTGAGAGCAAAGAGGAAATTGCACGGCTGGTCGACAGCGCGCGTGAGGCGCAATCAACGAGGATATTCATTGGTTCGGAAAATAATCTTTTCTCGCTTTCAGGATCGTCGGTCATCGCCGCGCCCTATCGGGAGGCGGGTGGTAAGGTCGTTGGCGTGATTGGTGTGATCGGCCCGACGCGGTTGAATTATGCGCGCATCGTGCCGATGGTGGACTTTACCGCGCAGGCGCTGAGCCGTTTAATTCGTCCAGCTTAAATGTTGCCCGGGTTGATGAAATAAAATTGCTTTCTATATGCAAGCAGCAACAACCGACCATGCAGTCGTAACGTAATTGGGTTAATCAGGTTTATGACAGAGAAAAAATCAGCCGCAGCCGATCCTGCTGTAGAAAAAGAACTTGAAGGCGTGCCAGAGCATATGAAGAACGATACGCCAGAAGCGACCGATACGGCCGATGCGCAGATTGCGGCGCTAGAAGACGCGCTCGCCGCGGCACAGCAAGAAGTTTTATATGCGCAGGCCGAAACGCAGAATGTGCGTCGCCGTATGGAGAAAGAGGCGCAGGACGCACGCGCTTATGCCGCGACGGGCTTTGCCCGCGATGTGCTGTCGGTGTCCGATAATCTGTCGCGCGCCTTGGAGTCAATTCCCGCTGAAATGCGCGAGAGTGAGGCAATGAAGCCGCTCGTCATCGGCCTTGAAGCGACGGGCCGCGAGTTGGACAGTGTCTTTGCCAAAAACGGCATCACCCGTATTGCCGCAATGGGCATGCCATTGGACCCCAATCAGCATCAGGCGATGGTTGAAATTCCCACCACCGATGCCGAACCGGGCACCATCGTTGCCGAAATGCAGGCAGGATATATGATCAAGGACCGCTTGCTACGCCCTGCTTTGGTTGGTGTGGCAAAGGCTGCCGAGTAATCTTGCCCGCATCATGACCAGTACGCCGGGGGTGGTCTAACGCAACGCGCTCGGCTAACGAGCGCTCGATATGACCGCAACGGCAGTTTCCACGGGCCATCAGTCCCCTTGGCGCGATGAGCTTCGCGCGACCTTGTCGCTTGCATGGCCGTTGATCCTAACCAATCTGTCGATGTCCTTGATTGGCGCGACCGATGTGGTGATGGTGGGTTGGCTCGGGCCAACCGAATTGGCGGCGGCGTCATTGGGTTTCAACCTGTGCATGACGGCGGCGATTTTCTGCATGGGCCTCGTCACCGCGACCGCGCCGATGATGGCGAGCGAGCGCGGGGCAAAGGCACATTCCGTGCGCGATATCCGCCGCACATTCCGGCAAGGACTTTGGGTCGCGGTGGCGATCATGATCCCGATCTGGCTGATCTTGTGGCAGACGGAGGCCATATTGCTAACGCTGGGCCAGCAAGCCGAGCTTGCGGTCAAAGCGCAAAGCTATGTCCGCGCCTATATGTGGTCGATTCTGCCATTTTTGTGGCTGATTATCGCGCGTAATTTTCTGTCGGCGCTGGAGCAGCCCTTATGGTCGCTGATCATTGGCATATTGGGCGTTTTTGCCAATGCTGCATTCAACTATGTTCTGATTTTCGGCAAGCTCGGCGTGCCAGCCTTGGGCATAATCGGCGCTGGTATTGGTAGTATCTTGGCGAATGTTTTCATGTTTCTGGGCATGGTCGCCGTCATCACTTACCATCCCAAATTCCGGCGATATCATCTATTCGGGCGTTGGTGGCGTAGCGATTGGCCGCGTTTTCGGGCGCTGTGGAAACTGGGCTTGCCGATTGCCGTGACAATGGGATTGGAAGGTGGCGTGTTTGGCGTTGCGGTCATGCTCATGGGGTTAATCGACACCGCCTCAGTCGCGGCGCACGCCATCGCGCTGCAGGTTGCAAGCGTGACTTTCATGGTACCAATGGGCCTTGCGCAGGCCGCGACGGTGCGTGTGGGCATTGGTTATGGCCGCCGCGATCTTGCGCTTATCCGCCGCGCCGGTTGGACCAGCTTTGTCATGGGAACGGGTTTCATGGCGGCAATGGCAATGCTGATATGGCTGTCGCCCGAATTGCTGATTACGCTGTTCATAGACCGCGATGCTGCGATTAATGCAGAGGTGGTGCAACTGGCCATCAGCTTCCTCGCCATTGCCGCCTTGTTTCAGATTGTCGACGGCGCGCAAGTCGTCGGTGCCGGTATGCTGCGTGGGTTGCATGACACCACCGTGCCCATGCTATTCGCGGCCTTCGGCTATTGGGTAGTGGGCATTGGTGTTGGCGCGTGGCTGGCATTTTACCAAGGTTGGAACGGCGTTGGTATCTGGGTTGGCTTGGCGACTGGGCTTGGCATTGTCGCCGTGCTGATGCTCGTGCGATGGTCAATGCGCGCGCGGCTTGGGTTGCTGCCTTTAGAAGCTTAATATCCCATCATATTGCGACAATGGCGGCGCACCTGCGACCTTTGCTCCGTTACGCAACAGGAATATGTGCCGGACAATCTCTGCCTGCTGTTCAATCCCATATTGTTCCAGCTTCCACCCGGGTTGCAGGCGGTACGCATAGCGACTGAATGGGTGTCGCCGCAATATTAGGCATATGCCTTTCTGATATTGCCACACATGTACCAATTCATGGATAAAATGGCCTTGTAAGCCAAGGTCACGGTCGCAAAAATCTGCGCAGAACAGGTCGCTTTTCGGGTGGAACCACAAATGGCCGTTTGGGGCCATGGTGACCCGCCGCGGCTGGAACCACCAATATTTGCGATTGTGTATCCGGATGCGTTGGTAATCGAGCGCGGAGCCGAACACAGATTCCGCCAGCGCCCGTTCCCGGTCAGTCAGGGGCCGGCCGGACTTATGCGGGCCGAGCATGTTTAAACAAAATCCGTTTCAACATCCCTTAGCCGTCAATTGCCTTTTTCTCGTCGGGGTCCGTGCCATCGACTTCCTGCACGCGTGCTTTCACCAATATCCGCACATTATTCGAAAACAGAAATTCGGTCTCAATCACGCCCAAGCGGCGGGGGATGATATTGACGCCCCACATCATCACATGCTTGCCACCTTTTTTGAAGGCGACTTTGTCCCCAGCAGGGATAAGCACACGGTCCATAGGCGCCATGGTCACGGCGCCGGTTTTTGCATCTACCGTGACATCGTGCATTTCGACACGAATGGCCGATGGTGAACTGACGCGCAGCAAATGCACATCCTCTGGCCCGCCATAGACATTGAAATGCATGGCCGACGGATTGTTGTCGACAGGCGATAAAGTCAGCACCGCTTCCTTCACCTTTAACTGCGGTGTCGGACCACATCCACCCAGCAAAAGGGCCGCCGCAGCGGCGCTAAATGTGAATATACGTCGGTTCATAACCTTCTCCTTTTGCTGTTAGGTGCGCCGGATGGCGCGCCCACCGTATACAGAGTTTTTCCTTAACTTTTTCCCTATCTAGGAACGCCGAAGTCTTGTGCCAAGAGAATTGGCACCTATATCGCCGCTACAACGTCACGTTATGCGGAACCCCAGTGCCTGATAGGGCTGGTGCGAAACGGGACAGGGTAAAGTTCAATTTTTAAAATTTCGGGGTAAGTTTTTATGGCTAAAGTTATTGGTATCGACTTGGGCACAACAAACAGCTGCGTTGCGGTTATGGACGGCGGCAAGCCCAAGGTCATCGAAAATGCAGAAGGCGCACGGACAACGCCATCGATCGTGGCCTTTGCTAAGGACGGCGAGCGCTTGATCGGCCAGCCAGCCAAGCGTCAGGCGGTCACCAATCCGGAAAGCACCATTTATGCGGTGAAGCGCCTTATCGGCCGCCGTTTCGATGATCCATTGACCAAGAAAGATATGGACCTCGTTCCGTACAGCATCGTCAAGGGCAAGACCGGCGATGCTTGGGTTAAGGCAGGCGGCGAAGAATATTCGCCCTCACAAATTTCGGCCTTCACTTTGCAAAAGATGAAGGAAACGGCGGAAGCTTATTTGGGCGAAACCGTCACGCAAGCGGTCATCACCGTTCCCGCCTATTTCAACGATGCCCAGCGTCAGGCAACGAAAGATGCTGGCCAGATTGCCGGCCTTGAAGTGCTGCGTATCATTAACGAGCCAACCGCTGCAGCGCTTGCTTATGGCATGGACAAGGATGAGAATAAGACCATCGCGGTTTATGACCTTGGTGGCGGCACGTTCGACATCTCGATCCTCGAAGTCGGCGACGGCGTATTCGAAGTGAAGTCGACCAATGGTGACACATTCTTGGGCGGTGAAGATTTTGACAGCGTGCTCGTCGAGCATCTGGCGGCCGATTTCAACAAGGCCGAAGGCATTGACCTGACTAAGGACAAGCTGGCGCTGCAACGTTTGAAGGAAGCTGCGGAAAAGGCGAAGATCGAATTGTCATCCACACAGACGACCGAAGTCAATCTGCCGTTCATCACCGCGGACCAAAATGGTCCAAAGCACCTTGTGAAAACCATCACCCGTGCCGACCTTGAGAAACTGGTCGACAACCTGATCAAGCGCACGTTGGAGCCTTGCAAAAAGGCTTTGGCCGATGCGGGTATCAAGGCCGATGGCATTGATGAAGTCGTAATGGTCGGCGGTATGACCCGTATGCCCAAGGTGCGCGACGTCGTGAAGAATTTCTTTGGCAAGGAACCGCATACCGGGGTGAACCCAGATGAAGTTGTTGCCATGGGCGCCGCCATTCAGGCGGGCGTGTTGCAGGGCGACGTTAAGGATGTGTTGTTGCTCGACGTAACGCCATTGTCCTTGGGTATCGAAACGCTGGGCGGCGTATTCACGCGCATGATCGACCGTAACACCACGATCCCAACGAAAAAGAGCCAAGTATATTCGACGGCTGAAGACAATCAGAATGCCGTAACCATTCGCGTGTTCCAAGGTGAGCGCGAAATGGCCGCGGATAACAAGTTGCTTGGCAATTTCGACTTGGTCGGCATTCCGCCTGCACCGCGCGGCGTGCCGCAAGTTGAAGTGACTTTCGACATTGACGCCAATGGTCTGGTCAGCGTGACCGCCAAGGATAAGGGCACAGGCAAAGAACAACAGATCAAAATTCAGGCGTCGGGCGGTTTGTCCGATGCGGATATTGAACAGATGGTCCGCGACGCCGAAGCCTTTGCCGAAGAAGACAAGAAGCGTCGTGAATCGGCCGAAGCTAAGAATAATGCAGAAAGCCTTGTCCACTCCACCGAGAAGCAGTTGGAAGAGCATGGCGATAAGATTGATGCCACGCTGAAGGGCGAAATCGAAACGGCTGTGGCTGAAACCAAGACTGCTATCGAAGGCGGTGATGTAGAAGCGATGAAGGAAAAGGCTAGTGCCTTGGCCCAAGTCGCGATGAAGCTTGGCGAAGCGATCTACAAGGAAGAGCAAGCCGCCGGTGCATCAGCAGATGCCGGATCGGAAGAAGCGCCAGCAGACGATAATGTCGTGGATGCCGAATTCTCCGAAGTCGAAGACGACAAGAAAGACTGATGTTGCTTATTTCCGACTGTCGCCGCCGAAACGCAGCGACGGTCGGAAAGACCGGGGGGTTAGTCATTCATGAATCTCGACATTGATTATTATGAATTGTTGGAAGTCGAGCGGACAGCGGATGAGAAGACGCTGAAAACCGCGTATCGTCGGATCGCGATGGAATGTCATCCCGACCGCAACCCGGGTTGCGACAAATCCGAAGCTAAATTTAAGGCGGTGAGCCAAGCTTATGACGTCCTGAAAGACCCGCAAAAGCGCGCAGCTTATGACCGTTATGGCAAAGAAGCGTTTGAAAATGGCGGCATGGGCGCCGGCGGTGGCCAAGGCGGCGGTGGCTTTGGTGACTTCTCCGATATTTTCGAAAGCTTTTTTGGCGACGCCTTTGGTGGGCGCCAGCGTGGCCCTGCGCGTGGTGCAGATTTACGCTATGACCTTGAAATCTCGCTCGATGAGGCCTTCCACGGCAAAGAAGCGGAAATCACCATCGATGTCGCAACGGCATGCGGCACCTGTGAAGGCACCGGCGCAACGCCAGGGTCCGGTAAACGTCGCTGCAACCTGTGCGCTGGTCATGGCAAGGTGCGCGCGCAGCAAGGTTTCTTTGTAGTCGAGCGCACATGCCCGACCTGCCACGGTCGCGGCGAAGTGATTGAATCCCCCTGCCGGGCTTGCGGTGGCGAAGGTCGAGCGGATGAACGCAAGACCATCGCCGTCAATGTTCCGCCGGGCGTCGACGAAGGCACGCGCATTCGCGTTGCTGGTCGGGGTGAGGCAGGACCAAATGGTGCAGCGGCAGGTGACCTGTACATCTTCATCCATTTATTGCGCCACAATGTGTTCGAACGCGATGGCACGACATTATTCTGCCGCGTGCCCGTCAGCTTCACCACAGCGGCGCTGGGGGGTGAAATTCGCATTCCGGGGCTCGATGGTGCTGAACATATCATCGTCGTTCCAGAGGGCATACAGTCGGGTAAGCAGCTTCGCCAGCGCGGGGCCGGGATGCCCGTCCTGCAAGGGCGGGGTCGTGGCGACATGGTCATTCAAATCGACGTTGAAACGCCGTCAAAGCTGTCCACACGGCAGAAGGAAATTTTGCGCGAGTTCCGCGAAACCGAAACTGGAGCAGAATGTCCGCAATCCACTGGCTTTTTTGATAAGCTGAAAAACATTTGGGACGACATCACCGATTAAGCTCGGCTGCGGGTGAGGATCAGCTGTGAATCTGATCGACCTCGGTCCGTAAGGACATGATGAGCGGCTGGATATGCGTCAGCCGATCCTGTTCCTCATCCAATATCGCATGGAATGCGCGCTTTTTGTAGCTTTGCGCGCGCTGCGCCGAAAATGCATGGCCGGGTGGTAGGGATGATATCAGAATATCGATCATCCGCTCCGCGCCATGCAAACGGCCCCACAGATAGTCGTTTTCCCGATAGGCGCGGCTAAAAAACGCCCCGAAATTGTTGAACTCTATGCCCTTTAATGTCGCAGCCGTACCGCCAGCGCGGATGGATGCGCAGTCGTCGGGGGATATGCGGTCGACTTTGACAGGATCAAATTCGTCAAAGCCCTCATCCTGCAACAAGGGCAAGGTGGCGATGTCATAGAGCGGATAGCCCAAATAGCCGAGCAGCATGGTCCGGCGTGCCGCAACGGGCAGCGTCAGAATGGCATCGCACAATATCTTATCAACCTTGGCATCTGTGCGCACCAAGTCACGCTGTACCGCGAGATGGTCGATCAAGCCTGCGGGATCGTCGATGCCAGATTTGGCGGCCAGTGCGAAATCTGCCCCCAAAAACTCTGCCGTTTCCAGATCGAGAAACAAGGCGAGGCAAGTGTAAATGGCATCGCGCATCTTGGCGATATCATTATCCGGCATATCGATGACATTTTCGACCTGTTCGGTCAGATGCCGAGCGAGAAAGCGCAAGCGTCGGATCCGGAAACGCAGGTCATGTGCGCGGAAAAAGGCAATTTGGCGCGCGGTCGCTTTGCCCTTATGCGGTGGCATATGATCAAGGTCACGGGCGCCGATTTCGCGCCAAAGTGCGGCGCGCAGGTCACGCAAAAACGCGCTTGATGCGTCGGGCAAGCTGCGGCGGGCGGTGGCGACAATATCGTCAACGACGCCCGCGATTTTGAGATGGTTATAGGCACGATAGCCGAAACCAGCGGCAATAGTTGCCTTTTCCTGCGCTGAATGCCGCCATTTTTGCATACGGCTGGCCGTCGGTTGGGTGAGGAACCACGTCTTGCCCAGCATCGCCTCGACGGTATCTTCCACCTCATTCCGCAAGCTGTCGATGACGCGTTGCATCCGTTCAATACGTTCCGAACGGCCGGTGATTTTCTCAAGGCTGTCGCGAATGGGCTGCGCCCGCGGGATGTTGGAGGTCGCCCCCAATATCGTTAAGAAAAACCCTGGTGGCTTGCGGGGTACATCGGCAGTGCCGTCCGCATTGCGTTTGCCAAATCGGAAACTGGGGTGGCCCGGTTTTGGGTCGATATAGACAAAGCGGCGGTCCACTTCGCGCCGCGCTGGCCGGTTGCGCAAGGCGGAAATTGCTTGGTTAAACGGCGCATTGGCCAATACCGAGCCGTCGATTAACATCGTATCTTCGGCGGCATTGGCGGCAAATTGCTGCGGCAATATGCGTTTCAAAAATGCAGATCGGTCAAGCCATGGGACATTTTCACGCGCCAGCAAGCGATCAAGTTCACGCACTGAAAATGGCGGGAAGGCGCCCGGAAAACTGGCCGTTGCGCGCGCCGCAAAAATCAGCTCGGGAATGTCGGCAAGCCCCGTTCGTCCGCGCGTTGAAAAATCGACAGTGATGCGATGTTCTGACTCGGTGACTTCTTCCGGGCTATTGAGGCGCAGCACTCGATCATGGCCATAATAATCGGTTACAGTGACAAACAGGTCCAGCGGTTGGTTGTCGGGCAAAAGCGGCTGCTCTATTTCGCTCTTGGCCATAATGTTCAATGCGTCGAGCAACAATTTCGAAAACACATTCCCGCCAAAGGGCGGCGCAAACCAGCGGGCGCGGATAAAGCGCGACAGCTTGATCGCAACCTCCTCCTGCGCTTCCTTCGCGACTGTCCTTTCGACCGCACCACCACGCCGGCGCAAGATCAACCAAGCGATCGGCGTCGCCCAAAATTTGGTGAAGCGCGACAGCGGGCGTGCGTCCGGATCGAGCAATATGTCGACGTCCGCCATTTCAAGCCACATGTCGGTTAACGGCTCCAAAGATTGGCCGGTGACGATAGCTTGCGACAGGAAAATGCCGTTAATGCCGCCCGCGCTTGACCCCGCAATGATGTCCGTAAAGACCCGCAGCTTCACGCCGCTGACGCGTGACATTTCGGTGAGCAAATCATGATAGACAATTTCGCTACGCCGGGTAGGTGCTGTGCCGTCATGAAAAAAGCGGCTGGCGCGGACCATGTGCCAAATCTCGCGCGTGACGCCATGCATGTAAATGGCAAGGCTGACCCCGCCATAACAAATGAGCGCCAGTCTGAGTTCTTTTTCGCGCATGGCCATGATGTGGCATTAGGCCGCCTCGCACGCAAGGGCTGATCCGGCGCACTTATGTCTTGAGTTCTTGATTTGTTCTGTTAATTATGGGGCATGGCAAAGGCAAAGCGCAGATATGTATGTCAGGCATGCGGTTCGGAATCCAACCGCTGGCAGGGACAATGCGACGATTGCGGCGAATGGAACAGCTTGGCGGAAGAGGCCAAGGCCACGGTTTTTGAGCTGAAGCATCATTTGCATGCGGGCGGCCGTGCGGTCGAATTGTCCGGATTGAACACCGACATCACGCTGCCGGAACGTGCCTCGACAGGCATTGCCGAATTTGACCGTGCCTTGGGTGGCGGCCTTGTGCCTGGTTCGGCGACATTGCTGGGCGGGGATCCGGGCATTGGTAAGTCGACATTATTGCTGCAAGCCGCCGCAAACCTCGCGCGGCGTGGCCTATCGGTTGCTTATATTTCCGGCGAAGAAGCGGTCGACCAAGTGCGCTTGCGGGCACGCCGGCTTGGCCTTGGCGATGCACCGGTGCAGCTTGCTGCTGCGACATCTGTGCGCGATATCTTGACGACGATGACGCAAGGCGCGCCGCCCGCTTTATTGGTCATCGATTCCATTCAAACCATGCACAGCGATCTGATCGAAGGCGCGCCGGGCACGGTCAGCCAAGTCCGCGCATCCGCCCAAGAGCTGATCCGCTTTGCCAAGGAACGCGGCACGGCGTTGATGCTCGTTGGCCATGTTACCAAGGATGGGACGATTGCGGGTCCCCGCGTGCTGGAGCATATGGTCGACACCGTCTTGTCGTTTGAAGGCGAGCGCAGCCACCAATATCGCATCTTGCGCGCATCCAAAAATCGTTTTGGCGGGACCGACGAAATCGGTGTTTTTGCGATGGTGGAAGAAGGGCTGACCGAGGTTGGCAACCCCAGTGCATTATTCCTAACCGATCGGGCCGAACAGGTTACGGGGGCAACGGTGTTTCCGGCGTTGGAGGGGACGCGGCCAGTTTTGGTCGAAATTCAGGCGTTGACCGTGCGGCTATCCAGTGGCGCCACACCGCGCCGTGCCGTGGTCGGTTGGGACAGTGGCCGCCTCGCGATGATATTGGCGGTGCTGGAGGCGCGATGTGGCCTGAGTTTTTCAACCGCTGAGGTCTATCTCAACATTGCAGGTGGCTATCGCATTTCGGATCCCGCTGCCGATCTTGCGGTGGCAGCGGCGTTGGTTTCGGCGCTGTCCGAACGGCCATTGCCATCCGATGCGGTGCTATTTGGTGAAGTCGCCTTGTCCGGCGAAATTCGTCCCGTCGCACATGGCGCGTTGCGACTGAAGGAATCGGCGAAGCTTGGCTTTGGCCGCGCATTGGTCCCACCATCGGTGAAGGGGCAGGCGGGCATTTCAACGCAAGAGTTCCGCACGCTTGCCAATCTCGTTGACCATATGCTGGGACGCTCCTAAATTCGCTTTGAACGATAATGAGGGCAACAGGATTAGATGACAGCACTTGATATCATTGTCCTGTTCTTGCTGGGTAGCGGGGCGGCATTCGGCTTCTTACGCGGCTTTGTGCAAGAGACTCTGTCGATGATCGCGTGGGTGCTGATCATCTTGGCCGTTTACATGTTTCATACCCCTGCGACGGCCGCTTTGGCGGAGGCTGTCGGTTCGGATTCGGGCGCGGCCGTGCTCGCCTTTTTGGCGCTCGTCATCGTGATCTTTGCCCTGGGTAAATGGATTGCAAAATCGATTGGCGCTAAATCACGAAAGTCGTTGCTTGGCCCGATTGATCGTGTCCTTGGTTTCGGCTTTGGTATGCTCAAGGGTCTGATTATCGCGACCCTTATTTTCCTATTATTCGTGATGGGATATGATTTGGTCTATGGCGCGGATGCGGGAAGGCCCGAGTGGATGACCAGTTCGCGCACTTATCCTTTGCTCAATGCGAGCGGTGAAGCCATGTCCGAATTTGTCCGCGAACAACGCCTCGCTGCCGATAGCGATGCGGAAGCCGCACACTGATGGACTCTGCGCTCTACAATCGGGATATCTTAAGGCTGGCGACGTCATTGGTTGCAGGCGATCGCCTTGCGGACCCCGACGGCAGTGCTGAAGTGCGTTCGCCCTTATGTGGTAGCCGCATTCAAGCAGATATTGTGATGGACGCAGAGGGCATATTGCGTGACCTTGCCTTGCGCGCCAATGCCTGCGCACTTGGGCAGGCTTCTAGTGCTATTTTGGCGCAAAATGCGGTTGGAACAGCTTTGACCGAAGTTGCCAAATTGCGCGATGGCGTGGCGCAGGCGTTACAGCGGGCGGGCGATATGCCCAGTTGCTGGCCAGAACTCGCTTTGCTGGCTGCGGCCTGTGATTATCCTTCACGCCATGCCGCGATATTATTGCCCTATGACGCGATCCTCGCTGCCGCCGCGCAGGCTAAAGCGAAAGTCTGATGGAAGAAGCATCACATCACCTCGTCGCTGATGTCATGTTAGGCGGGGTGGTGCTGCTCGGTGCGGCGCTTTTGGCCGTACTGATTTTCCGGCGTTTGGGCCTTGGTGCCGTTCTTGGCTATTTGGTGGCCGGTATTGCCATTGGTCCCGATGGTCTTGCATTGATTGACGCGCCAGAGACGATTTTGGCCTATTCCGAAATTGGTATCATCTTGCTGTTGTTCCTCGTCGGGCTCGAACTATCGCCGAGCAGGCTGTGGTTGTTGCGGCGCGACATTCTACTTTTCGGGCCGTTGCAGGTCATTTTGTGCGGGCTTGGTATGTTTGCGATCATTCAATTCGCGATGCCAAGCTTTAGCTGGCAAGCTGCTTTGGTCCTTGGGCTTCCACTGGCTTTGTCTTCCACCGCGCAGGTGTTGCCATTGCTGCAATCGCGCGGCCGCATGAAGACCGATTATGGCGAGAAAAGCTTCTCCATTTTATTGTTTCAGGACATTTCCATTGTTCCCTTGCTGACGATCGTCGCCGCTTTGTCGCGTGCCCCTGCCGAAGAAGGCGCGATTGAGGGATGGTCTCTGGTGCTTTATGCGGTGCTGGCGATTACGGGGCTGGTGCTGGCCGGACGCTATCTATTGTCGCCGCTATTGCGCTTGGTCGGTAAGATATCAGAGCGCGAATTGTTCATCGTCACAGGATTATTCACTGTCTGCGTCAGCGCCGCGGTGATGCAGGCGATTGGCGTGTCACCCGCCTTGGGTGCGTTTGTTGCTGGCGTCATGTTGGCGGAATCCCCTTATCGGCATGAGCTGGAGGCCGACATTGACCCATTCCGCTCAATCTTGCTGGGGTTGTTTTTCTTGGCGGTCGGCATGTTGCTGGATGTTGATGTTATCCTCTCCCAACCCTTTTTCGTGGCAGGTCTTGCGCTGGCATTGGTTGCGGTCAAGATTGCGATTATCTTTGCGCTTGGCCGGTTTTTTGGTCTCGACAACAAACCGTCGTTCATCATGGCGATGCTGTTAAGTCAGGGGGGTGAGTTTGCCTTTGTGCTCTTTGCCGCCGCACAGAGTGCCCTGTTGATCGAACCCGAAGCCGCGAGCCTTTTCGGGGCCGTCGTAACCTTGTCGATGGCCACCACGCCGTTCCTCATGATCTTTGCGGGCAAGCTTGCGGCACGAAAGGTGAAGGGCGATGTCCAGTTGGATGATCCGGAATTGGCGTCACGAGCCAATGTCATAATCGTCGGACATGGACGTTTCGGGCAACAAGTGTCCCAGATTATGCATGCCGCAGGGCGTTCGGTGACGTTGATCGATATCAATCCACAGACCATCGACCGCAGTGGGGACTTTGGCTTCAAGGTTTTTTATGGCGATGGCACCCGTGTCGACTTGCTCCAGCGGGCAGGCGGCGAAGAGGCGCAAGCGATATTCTTCTGCATTGACGACCGGTATATGACCGCAGAGTCGCTCATGCCCGTGCGCGAAACATTCCCGCGCACAAAATTGTTTGTGCGGGCTTATGATCGGCAGCAAACCTTGTTGTTGATGCAAGACAACGGCATCAGCATCATGCGTGAAGTGTTTGAATCCTCCATCCGCATGTCGGCTGACGCGCTGAAATATTTTGGTACGGATCGCGCAAAGATTCACGACATTATCTTGGAGTTCCGGCGGCGTGACCGCAGCCGGATGAAAGCGCAGTTCACCAGCGGGGATATGCATGCAGGAAGGCGACATAGCTTCGGTGGCGATGGGTCCGACGATTTCTCGATTGCGGACGATTAAGCCCTGGGGCTAAGCTTCGCTGTCCAAAAATGCGGCGACGTCGTCCAGTACGACATCTTTGGACAAAAATGTCTGCCCGATACCGCGCGCGAGCAAGAAGGGCAGCGTCCCCGCGCTCATTTTCTTATCATGCCGCATATAGTCGACCAACGTCGCGCCATTGGCCGTGACACCCGCTTCGGACAGGGTCGTGGGCAGACCAGCGCGTTGCAGAAGTTGTGCTACATTTTGCGCATCTTGTGCGGGGCAAAGGCCAAGCCGCACCGAGTATCGAAACGCCAGCGCCATGCCAGCGGCGACTGCCTCGCCATGAAATAGCCGGTCGGAAAAACCTGTGTCAGCCTCCAGCGCATGGCCAAAAGTGTGGCCCAAGTTCAACAGCGCTCGGGTGCCGGTGCGTTCGGTTTCATCGGCAGCGACGATCCGCGCCTTGGACTGTACGGAACGGATGATGGCCTGCGCGCGGATATCAGGGTCGCCGCCAAAAAAGCTGTCGAGATTATCCGCACAAAATTCAAAAAAGGCTTTGTCATCGATGAGGCCGTATTTAACCACCTCGGCAAATCCCGCCGCGAGTTGGCGGGTAGGTAGGGTTGAGAGCAACTCCGGGTCGATGAGCACCAAAGCCGGTTGATGAAATGCGCCGACCAGGTTTTTGCCTGCTGCGCTATTGATAGCGGTCTTGCCGCCGACACTGCTGTCGACTTGGGCTAGTAAGGTTGTCGGTATTTGGACAAAGGCGCAGCCGCGTTTGATGATATGCGCGGCAAAGCCCGTAATATCCCCCACCACGCCACCGCCCAGCGCAATGATATGGTCGCTGCGCTCGACATGTTGTTCCAACAGCCAATCGGTGAGACGCTCTAATTGCGTCCAGCTTTTTCCCGCTTCGCCTGCTGGGAGTGTGAAGGTTGCGCACGCAATACCCGCGTCGCGCAATGTGGCTTCAAACTTTGGCAGGACCGCTTGTGCAACATTTTCGTCGGTTACCACAAGTATACGGCCATTACGCGCATAAGGCGTCAAAACAGCGCCAACATCCGCCAGTAACCCAGCACGTACATGTATGTCATAAGGGCGGTTGGAAAGGTCGACGGATATCACGGTCATGCGGCGAGGGCCTTTAATATATTTTCAACGGTCCGCACATGCGGCGACGTATCGCTGCGAATATGGAGATTGGCAGCGGCATATAAGGGGTTACGCACCTTGCCAAGCTCGGTCAGCACCGTCACTGGATCCTTGCCCTTCAATAAGGGGCGGTGGCTGCGCCGCGACACACGGTCGGCGAGTACCTGCACATCGGCATTAAGCCAGATCGACGTTGCGCGGTCCAAGATAAGTGCGCGGGTATCGTCGTTGACAAAAGCGCCGCCGCCTGTCGCAATGACCTTCGGTTCGCCTTCAATGAGCCGAGCAATCACTCGGCGTTCTCCATCCCGAAAATATTCCTCGCCAAATTTCGCGAATATTTCTGTAATTGAAAGGCCCGATGCCTTTTCAATTTCTTCATCGGCGTCGACAAAAGGCGTCCCCAAGCGCGCGGCAAGCCGCTTTCCAATGCTGGTTTTGCCGACACCCATCATCCCAACAAGCACCACCGGACGGTCAATGACGAATGCATTTTGCACGCCATGTTTTCGTTTTTTGGGTGGGTGAAGTTCCGCCATGATAAAATGGCCTATATATCGCCTTGGCGTTTGCCGAAAGCAGTTTGCCACTTTAGCGATTTTCGTTGTAAATTCAAGATGATAAGATGAGAAAAGCCGCTTAGTTGGGTGAAATTCCGTTTTTGCGGTTTCTATCGGTTGCCGCAAGGGGCATAGACTTGCTATTCTCGGGTGAAGGTTGCGGCTATGGCAACGGATGATAATAAGACATGCCGCATTGCTGCTCGCAAATATGGAAACAGGTTCGCATCATTGACTGACAAGATTTCAAAAAGCGGCCTTTTGGTTGCCAGCGCCCTGGTCTTGGTATTCTCCTTGCCAGCGCTTGGGCAGCAGGGACCTGAATCCTTGCTGCCGGAGGGTTTTGGCGATCCTGCGCCTCTGCCAACACCCGTAACGGCCCGACCAGCGCCCAATAGTTCCGCATCGCCCGTTGGCGCAACTTCCGCGAATTCTGTGGCAGAGGACGAAAGCGAAACGGAAGAAGAGGATACAGAAGAGCCAGAATTGGCCATCCGTTTTGACGTGCCACCTTCGGCACGCCAGTCGTTGAACGATATCGGGATTTTATCGGAAGCCTCCGGCGGATTTCCTGCCAACTCTTTTGGTAGGGTGGACGGTGCTTTCCTAAACCAAATATTGAAGCGGACGACGGGCCCGATTGCTTCGCGCTGGGGTACCATTATGGCACGGCGCTTGCTGGCCAGCCGCACCATGACGCCAACCGGTGTCAACGGCGCCGATTGGACAGCGGAACGTGCGTGGTTGTTGCTGCGCATGGGCGACTCGGTTGTGGCGCGTAATCTTGTTCAGCAGGTTGACGGCGCAGATTACACAAAACGCCTCCATGAGGTCGCGATGCAGGCTTATTTGGCCAATGGCGATTTGGCTGGCATGTGCCCCATTAGCGAAAGCGGCGCGCGTCTTGTGAACAATGGCCGCTGGAAGATGACCCGCGCCATCTGTGCGTCTTTGGCGGGTGAGCAAGGCAATGCGACGGCACTGATAAATCAGGGCCGCTATCAAGGCTGGGTCCGCGGCGTCGATTATCGTCTGGCTGAAAAAGCAGTTGGGGCCGGCATGAACGGGCGACGTTCGGTCAAAATTGAGTGGGAAAATGTGGAGGGTATGAACCCTTGGCGCTTCGGTCTTTCGGCTGCTGTCGGCCTTCAACCTCCCGAAAGCCTATTTGCCGGCACGGGGCGTCAGATCGATGGTTGGCGGGTCCAGTTGCCAATGTTTACGCCGACGATCCGCGTCAAATATGCATCCAATGCAGCGGCGCTTGGCATATTGTCGAACCGGAACATGGTGGATCTCTATGCGCAGGTTCTTGCGGATCCCGATGCGCCCGACGCCGCGCGGGCGCAGGCAGAAAATCTCGGAAATGCCTACACCGCTTCGGATGCAGATGCCAAGGTTGCGGCTATGACTTCGTTATGGACGACGGCGGCTGCGGGTGCAGACTATCAGGCGTCATTGGTGATGACCGCGCGGGCGGCGGCGCTGATTACCCCTGACGCCGATCATCAGGCAGAGGCCGACCAGCTGATCGCGTCGATGCTGACGGCTGGACTTGACCGATCCGCGGCGCGATGGATGAATGTTGTGGCGGATGGATCGCTGGGTTGGGCGCTTCTGACATTGGCGGCGCCAGGGCGGGTAACGGCCGCTGATTATGGCAGCCTGGATGATTTTTTCGGCAATGATGACAGTAGCGACGGACATAAATCGCGGCTTTTGTTAGCTGGTCTGTCTGGGCTTGGCCGCATTGAAAGCGACGCCCGCACCGATTTTGCAAGCGATCTCAAATTCAATATTGCCCGGCAAACGGCATGGTCAAAGGCGATTAGCGCCGCCGCCGAACGTGGCGAGCAGGGCACAGTTGCGTTGATGGCGATTGCGGCACTACAGGCGCCGTCATGGTCGGCTGTGCCTGCCAGTCATCTCTATTACATCGTCCGTTCCTTGCGCCAGGTCGGTTTGGAGGCCGAAGCACGGATGATTGCTGCGGAAGCTGTCACGTTTGCCTGATAATATGACAATGACGATCGTCAGCCGGCAATGAGCTTAGCCGATCGTGATCTGATTGGCCGTTTTCTGGAGATGCTGGCGGCAGAGCAGGGGGTCGCTAAGAACACGCTATTGGCGTATCAAAGCGACTTGATGTCGGCATCCGGCCTTTTGCATGGTAAACTCACCGCGGCGGAACCTGACGCGCTTGTCGCGCTCGCCAGCCAATGGCGCGATCTTGCCAACAGTTCCGTAGCGCGCAAGGCGTCGGCATTACGGCGTTTTTTTGCCTTTCTGCATGAGGAGGGTTTTCGCGCCGACAATCCGTCGACCGCCCTACCAAAGCCAGCACAGACGCGGCCCTTGCCCAAAATTCTGGATAAAGATGAAGTCGACACTTTGTTCGCGGTCATTGAAGCAAAGCTCCTACAGGCGCATCCCATAGCCAACGATTACCGACTATCGGCGCTTATCGAGCTGCTATACGGCTCCGGCCTGCGTGCGACTGAATTGGTTGCCCTACCCCGCAATGCGGTCGTTTCTGATCGGCCATTCATCATCATAAAGGGCAAAGGCGATAAGGAACGATTAATCCCCATTTCCAACCGTGCGCGCCAAGCGGTCAGTGCATGGTTGGACTTCGTTCCGGAAAAGTCGCGATTTCTCTTTCCATCACGCGAAGGGCATATCAGCCGCATTCGCTTGTTCCAGATCATTAAAGATCTGGCTGCGCATGCGGGGCTGGATCCCGCAAAGGTCAGCCCCCATGTCCTGCGGCATGCCTTTGCCACCCATCTTTTGGCAGGCGGCGCGAATCTGCGGGCGTTGCAGTCCATGCTGGGGCATGCAGACATCGCGACGACGCAGATTTACACGCATGTCGACAGCAGCAAGCTCGTCGAACTGGTCAATCGACGTCATCCATTGGCAACGCGCACATTGACCCGTCGCGCATCAGGCTCTAACCCGCTGGCATGATGGTATATCTCGATTTTGAAAAGCCGGTTGCCGCGCTCGAAGCGCGCATCCTTGAACTGCAAGATGCTGCACGTGATAGCGACGTTGATGCGGGCGCCGAAATCACCAAATTGCGCGCCAAGGCGGACAAGCAATTGAAGGATACTTATGCCAATCTAACCGCATGGCAGAAAACGCAGGTCGCTCGGCACCCCGAACGTCCCCATTTCAAACATTATATCGAAGCGATGTTTGAAGACTTCATGCCTTTGGCAGGGGACCGCGCCTTTGGCGATGACCAAGCGATTATAGGTGGCCTTGGCCGCCTCAACGGCCGCCGTGTGATGGTCATTGGGCATGAAAAAGGCGACGATACGCAAAGCCGCCTGCGCCATAATTTTGGCATGGGCAAGCCCGAGGGCTATCGCAAGGCCATTCGCCTGATGGAACTGGCGGATCGGTTCGGCATCCCAGTTGTAAGCTTGGTCGATACGTCGGGCGCGTTCCCAGGCATTCAGGCCGAAGAGCGTGGACAGGCAGAGGCGATTGCCCGTTCCACCGAGAAATGTCTCGCGCTGGGTGTGCCGATGATTGCGTGCATCGTCGGGGAAGGTGGTTCTGGCGGTGCCGTTGCATTGGCGGCTGCCGATCGCATTTTGATGTTTCAATACGCCGTTTATTCGGTGATATCGCCCGAAGGTTGCGCATCGATATTGTGGCGCACGGGCGACAAAGCGGCGGACGCCGCGCAAGCCATGAAGATGACCGCAGACGATTTAAAGGCACTGCGTATCATTGACCGGATTGTTGCCGAACCCATTGGCGGTGCGCATCGCGATCACGCGGCGGCTGCGGCGGCGCTTGCGGCCGCCATAGACGAGGAGTTGGTGGCATTGTCCGGATTCTCGTCCAAGGAATTGCTGCAACAGCGTCGCGCCAAATTCTTGTCCATGGGGGCTTGAACCGTAGCGGATGTAAACATCCCATGACCGTTCTTATATGCGGCGTGAAACGGCAAATTCCAAGTAACGTTGCCCGTATTTGGGGAGGATGTTGATGCGTTTTTCGAAACTGTATCTTTTTACCAGTGCCGTAATTTTCGGACTGAGCGTGGTTGCCGGTCCGTTTCCCGCCGACGCACAGTCCAGTTCTGCAGGCCTAGTGGCGCCCAAGCCCTTTACCGCCCAAGAAAAGAATGAGGGTGCCAAATATCACACAGAAATCCTGAAAGAATTTGGCGGACCGATGGAAAGTCCGCAAACGGCCTATGTCGTACGCATTGGCAAAAATATTGCCATGCAGTCGGGGCTTGGAAACGCGCAAAGCGACTTTAACGTGACCTTGCTCAATTCGTCGGTGAACAACGCATTCGCGCTGCCCGGCGGGTATATCTACATCACGCGGCAATTGGTTGCCTTGACCAACAGCGAAGCCGAAATGGCGGGCGTGCTCGGGCATGAGGTCGGGCACACCGCAGCGCGGCATAGTGAAAAGCGCAAAAACAACGCGACGTTGGCTGGTCTTTTGGGGATGGGCGGCAGCATATTGGGAGCTGTGCTCGGAAATTCTGGTGGCTTATTGGGCGCGTTGGGCGGCGGTTTGCAACAATATGCAGGTCCATTGGCGCAGGTCTTCACGCTTAAATATTCGCGCACGCAAGAGGAGGAGGCCGATGATTACGGCATCCGCTATTTGAGTAAGGCCGGATATGACCCCAGCGCCTTGGCATCGATGCTTTATTCCTTGGCGTTGCAGACCAGCGTCGATACGCAAGTTGCCGGTTTAGCCGATAACCGAGTTCCGGAGTGGGCAAGTACCCACCCTGATCCTGCCCGCCGCGTTTCGCGGGCGGCATCGCGCGCCAAAAGCTATCCCGCCAGCACTTTGCGCAATGCCGACGCACATTTGGCTGTGATTGATGGCATGCTATATGGCGATGATCCTGCGCAAGGCGTGGTCGAAGGACAAAATTTCCTGCATCCGATACTGAAGATGCAGTTCGCCGCGCCTTATGGCTTTGGCATGCAAAACAGCAGCGATTCCGTGGCGATCAACGGCAATAGCGGGAAGGCGATATTCACGGGCGGCGCATTTGATGGTAATCGCAGCAGCTACATCGCCAAAGCATTGAAGGCGGTTTCGGGCGACAATGCGACCATTCCGGCCGGAGAAATTCGGCGAACAACGGTGAACGATATCCCGGCTTTTTACAGCAATTCTGTTGTTAACACACAGCAGGGGCAACGCGTCGTTACGGTGTTTGCGTATGAATGGGCACCGGACATGGCCTATCATTTTGTGACGATTACGGCCGGCAACGCAAACCCGTTTGACCGCATGTTTGCGAGCATGTCGCGCCTGACCGCCGCACAAGCATCAGCGGTAAAACCACGCAAGCTGCGTATTATCACGGCAGGGTCACAAGATAATGTCGCATCGCTGGCGGCGCGCATGGCATATCCGTCCTTGCAGACCGAACGTTTTAGGGCGCTAAACGGGCTGTCATCCAACGCGACTATTCGCGCGGGGCAGAAGCTGAAGATCGTCACATACTGAACGAAAAAGGGATGTCCCGCTGCATTCCCGTGTTGCGAGACGCATCAAAATCCCACACAGCCTGACAAAACCTTGCGATGTGATGAGAATATGGAAAACAGTCCGACGTTATTGTTCGTGGTTGCCGCCGCATTGACCAATGATAAGGGGGAAATCCTCCTGCAACAGCGGCCTATGGGTGCTCAAATGGGCGGCCTGTGGGAATTCCCAGGGGGCAAGGTCGATCTCGGCGAATCTCCTGAAGCGGCGCTGGTGCGCGAGCTTGAGGAGGAGTTGGGCATTATCGTCGCGGCGCAGGATTTGGTGCCAGAAACCTTCGCCAGTGAACCATTGGGGGACCGCAATCTGGTGTTGCTGCTCTATCGCTGTGTCAAATGGACGGGCACGCCAACGGCGATTTACGCCTCCGATATCCGTTGGGCATTGCCACAAGACATGGCGGATTTGCCGATGCCGCCCGCCGACTATCCGCTGGTCCGCAAGCTTCAGGGCATTTAGCCCGCTTGATCCTTGGACAATATATCCGCGAGAGACACCTGCCCACTTCCCCTCTTAGCGGGTCGGGGTTGGTTTTCGGACGGTGCCCAGCCGCTTAAGTAAATATGCGCAAAGCCTTCGGTCACCTTGCCTTGCGCATCGGCACGCGACGCGAACGCATAGTCTAGCCGAGCGACGATGTTTTTGCCCAAATAATTGCGCGGACCGGCAAGCGCATTGCCTAGCCCAGCGTCCCGTATGTCTGACACAATGGAGCGCCAGTCACCATAACGTACCGCAGACATGTCCTGATCCGCCACAGGCAAAGTGAAGCCAGCACGGACGATAAGGTCTGCCGCGCTACGCAAGTCAATTTGTGGGTGAATATGCGGGGTGACGCGATCCGCATCCGCCTCCAGCAACATAGCCTTTAGCGTACCCAGCGTCCCTGCGCCAAACATGTGACCAAGGAATAGCCCGTCGGGCCGCAAGAGCCGGCGGATTTGAAACAGCGCACCGGGCAAGTCGTTTACGCTATCCAGCGTTCCCGCCGATATTACGAGATCAAAGCTGCCCGGCGTGAAAGGCAGACGGTCTTCTTCCAAAGCAACGGGTGCATCATGCGCCGTCCCCGCCCCAGTTCCTGTGTCGCGCAGAGGGGAAAGGGTGCAAGGGACATTTGGCGGGAGAATCTCCTTCTGCCATTGTCCGATAGGCCCAATGATAAGAGCATGTGCGAACGAGCGCGTAACCGCAGATAGCCGCTCCGCCATATCCTGCGCGATATGGTGCCATAGGAAATCATCCCCCGAACGCCCTGCGGCCCGTGCGCGCAAGGCATGACGACGGCGACGGTCAAAAATTTCAGGTGGATTCAATTCATTATGCATTTGTGCCCTTGTGCCGCCCGATGCTTTGTTCGACAAGTGCGATATGGCAAAAGGACGCCACATTTTCCATGATATGTTGAATTGGGTATTGCCCGAACGCTGCCCTTGTTGCGGCGTTATTATTGCGGCGGGCGGGTCATTTTGTGTGTCCTGTTGGCAAAAGTTGGAGTTTCTGGGGGCACCTTGGTGTCGGGGGTGCGCAACCCCCTTTGAATTTGACCGTGGCGCGGACGCGTATTGCGCGTCCTGCATCGCAAATCCGCCCCGACATGACGGCATCCGTGCGGCGGTAAAATATGATGATTTATCGGCGCAAGTTGCCCTTCGGTTGAAATACGGCGGCAAAATCGGCTTAGCCCGCGTCATCGCGCAACACATGCTGCGCCATTTGCCCGAAGAGCAAGAGCAGTTGGTCATTACGCCCGTGCCATTGCATTGGACGCGGATTTGGTCCCGCAGTTTCAACCAGTCAGCGTTGATCGGTAAACAGCTTGCAGCCTTAAGCGGCATCGCCTTTGTGCCCGATATCTTGGTCCGGCATAAACGCACGCCCAGCATGCGAGGGTTAGATCACAAACGCCGCAGACAGGCCGTGGCACGCGCTTTTGCCCTGCATCCAAAGTACAAGGGCACGTTGAAGGGGCGAAGGATCATCCTGATCGACGATGTTCTGACCACGGGGGCGACCAGCGACGGCTGCGTCGCGGTGCTGAAGCGCGGGGGCGCAGATTGGGTGCAGATTTTCTGTTGGGCGCGGGCCCTGCGTGACGGCGGGACGCAAGCGGACGCAATGATATCGTTCGACGCTTGACTTGCTGGGCGCGGAACACCATTTCAGTTTCATGACAGCAATAGTTGAAATCTACACCAAATTTGCCTGCCCTTATTGCGTGCGGGCCAAACATCTGTTGGACAGCAAAGGCGTTCAATATAGCGAATATGACGTGACGATGGGTGGTGCAAAGCGTGCTGAAATGGTCGCACGGGCGCCTGGCGCTCAAACCGTACCGCAGATTTTTATCAATGATGTCGCAATTGGCGGATCGGATGATTTGCGCGCGCTCGATGCGCAAGGAAAGCTGGATAGCCTGCTGGGAGTCAACAGCGCAGTATGATCACATTTGACCTGAATTGCAGCAACGGACACCAGTTCGAAGGCTGGTTCGCGTCCTCTGCTGATTTTGATGCACAGAAATCGCGCGGTCTGCTCGTTTGCCCAACCTGCCAAGACTGCGTGATACAAAAGGCGCTGTCGGTGCCTAATGTTCCGCGCAAGGGGAACCAACAAGCGGGCAGCCCTGCTTCGGTGGCTCCCGCTGCGGCTGCGACCAACGCGGATGCACCGGCCACCGAAATGCCCCCCGCTATTGTGGCGGAGCTGGTCCAAAAATTGGCGCGTGCGCAATCTGAAATGCTGGATAAGTCGCAATGGGTGGGCGGTAACTTCGCCGAAACCGCGCGTGCCATCCATTATGGCGAGGAGCCCGACCGCCTAATTCACGGCGAAACCAGCCGCGATGAGGCAAAGGCTTTAGTCGAAGAAGGCATCGACGTTGCGCCTTTATTGTTTCCGGTCGTCCCGCCCTCTGCAAAAAATTGACCGTCTGATTGCGCACAGCTATGGCCATTTTCGATGCACCCATAGCTCAGCAGGATAGAGCATCAGATTCCTAATCTGGGGGCCACTGGTTCGAATCCAGTTGGGTGCACCATATATTTCAATGATTTACATAAAATATGGTTCTAGAATTATTGTGGTCATGATGCTCTAGGCATCATATAGGCATCAGCCGATATAGTTTCACTGGGCATTGTTATCGGGATGTAATTGCTAGGACTCGGGGCTGGTTGGCCCTGCGGTATTCTCGATATTAATATATACAAAAATTGTTGCTGTAGTTGCGAGAACCCCCGGGGGTAGGGCCGAGCGCTGCGTGATTGTCACGGGCTACCTTCGCACGAAATTTTTTGAAACTTAAAAATAAAATGTCACTTTGCAGAGATTGAGGAAATTCTCATTCCGCCGAGGGGTTGTCGATAAATGCGGTTGCCTGTCTGAGATTTGGACGTGATAATTGCGTTAATACGCTCGATGTAGTTAAATAATAATTGGAGGGTTTGACCATGGTAGGCAGGATGAAAATCATTATTGTTGTTTTTGGACTTCTGCTTGCCGGATGCGATAGTTTGCCGAAGGCTCATTCTCGCAATGACATCAATGAAATGGTAAGAGAAGAAACTAGGTATTTAATAAACAATGATAATCGGTTGAATGCTAGAATTGAAGAGGCTGAGGCCAAAATCAACGAACTTGAAAGCGAGGTTTCCTCACTTGAAAGCGAGGTTTCTTCACTGGAACGTAAGGTATCCTATCTTAATTTAATGGTGTCTTAAACATGAAGCGAAGTATCTCTTGTATCACATTAGCTCTAGCCTTAGCCTGTGCGACAACTGCGTCGGCTGGGCCCTTCGAGGATTTTTTTCAGGCCTCCCCACCTGAAATCTTAGTAGGTGTAGAGCCTGCAAAATCATTGCCACGCATTCAGGTCACCAATGATATAAATGCGGACTATAGGCTCATGGAAGAAAACGGATATATCGAGATTGGGCGATCCGAATGGCGCGGCCGATATGAGGATCCCAAAAAGTCTATTAAAAAGGCAAAAAAGATAAAAGCAGAGGTCGTCTTATTTACATATCAATACCTTGGCTCGGAATCAGGCGGGTCTATGTATACGCCTCACCCTGGGAGCATGCGTGGAGGCCTTGCAGTTCCCATAACCTTCCATAATTACGACGTAGGTGCATTTTACTTTTCTAAAATTCGGCCCGAAAAAATAGGGTTTGGAATTGTGCATAGGTTCATGACCCCTCAGGAGGTCCAGCAGATTGGCACAAATAAAGCCGCAGTTGTTGAGTTCGTGAGACGGGGTTCCGCAGCATTTGACGCAGATCTGTTACCGGGTGATGTTGTTTTGTCCATTGCCGGACAAGATTTTTCTAACAAAGAAAAAATGGATCAGGTCAAAACAGATTATGTTGGGCAGACTGTACCAATGGAGTTGGTGCGAGACGGCAAGCGTATGACATTGCCGATAACGGTACCGAAGGCTCCGATGGTCACGCTTAACGAAAAAACAAAATGAATATCAACTGGTTCGAAGGCGGCCGCCGCATAACTTACCTGTTGATGGGCATCTCGGCAGCGATAGGTCTCTATTATGCCTGTGACTATTCGCCGAACAGGGTCCAGTTAGTTACGACCTCGCCTCGAGATGACTGGAACTTTGATGACAATCCATTTTCAAAGTTCGCTCCTATCGAATGTGCTGAAACTAAGTTTATTTATGATTATCAGATTAACGACGACTTGGTCCGCGATATTTCGCTGTGTTTTCAGCCGGACGATCAAGGTGGAATAATCTATTTCGATAAGCGGGAGGAAAGTGAATACCTAAAAAGAGTTGAAGCTGCGATTGTTAAGGCAAATGCTTCAGGCGAAGAGAATGATGCTAAGGTTTTGGCCCTCGCGGCCTCAACTATTCGAAAAACGATAGCTGAAGCCGATTTTGATGGTGCTCAGACATTAAGTTCGGATCCGGTCGATCCCGAAGTTCAGAGCTATGTCGACCGGCGCACTGCGGATTTTGAAATCAACTCGGAAGCGCGCCTAAAGATAGAAAAACACCTACCTAAGATCGAGCGTGATGAGTGGATTGAGAATTCAAAAGAAGTTCTATCGATAGCTGCTTATTTCATCGGGGGCTTTTGGATCTTCAGTTTTGTCATGGGGTGGGTCATTCGCGGATTTGCAGGAATTCCAAGAGGCCAAGACTTCAGACCTTCCTCTGCAAACAAGCTACAGACAGATCCTGCTTTAGATGAAACTACTTAGTACAGCCAACGGCCGACATAAAGAACCGCCAAGCTACCTTGATGCTCTTGGCTATATCAAGAATCATTGGCAAGGAAGCCTGCCACTGCGTATATCGATCTGGGTGAATGGCTTATTTGCCGCAGTCATTGTTGCTGTGCTGACCACCTATGCAGTTGATCAAATTTACCAAAGTGATCTGTCGGAGAAAGCATGGTTAGCTGCCACGCTAGCAGCGTTTGGATTGTCGATAGCAATTTCCGCCTGGGCTATCATCGGTATCTGGCGATCATCAACAAGGCGACAGGCAGAAGCAGGCACGATTAAATCGGTGCTCATGGCAAAGCTGTTTGCATCAATTGGCGCATTGGGCTTGGTTGCACATTTAAGTCAAACACCGTCTCCGATTGTAGATAACGCATTAGTCGTGGGCGGCATTTACCCTTTCGGTGTTCCCGCTGTCCTATCGATAAACGGTCGTACATTACATATCGATGGGTCCATTACCGCAGAGGTAGCAGAGCAGTTCAAAGAGTTGATCGGCAAGCACCCCGAAGTAATCCAAGTATCACTGACATCTCTAGGTGGCAGCATAGATGCCGCTGTTAAAATCTCGTCGATCATTAAAAAACGAAATCTATCAACGGTTGCAGTTGGAGAATGTTCGTCCGCGTGTACGCTCATATTCTTATCAAGCAAGGTTAGGGCTTTTGACGTTGATGCGTCATTAGGTTTCCATAGTCCGAGCGGTGGAGTTTATGGTGATGATGTAGTCGTCAATGGCGGTTCACTCGAAATGAGGCTAGCATATGCGGATGCTGGATTATCAGAACCTTTTGCCGATAAGGTATTTGGAACCCCCTCAAATTCGATGTGGCAGCCAACCGACGATATCCTGATCAAAGAAGGTGCTGTGAACTTATTTACAAAGGCTCGGATTAGGCAAGATCACGAGCAATCGATACATTCCTTTAATGAAACCAAGCCTCTGAAGATTGATGAATTTATGTCAGTCGTCAGCGCAAAACGGGACGATATCAATCTAACATACACTTACGTAATATCGGCGGAAAAGGATGAGATCGACTGGGCATCGATGTCTAAACAGGCTGCTTATGACGCTGATGCGTTAATTTGTGGCGATGCTGTCAGTAATCTCATGGTAAAATCAGGTGCGACCTACAGCTATCTGTATCTTGATAAAAACGGTCGCAAAATTGGTGCTGCAACTGTCGGGAAGTGCCGTTCCTAGAATTAACCGTTACTCACCCGTTGAATAGCGGCATCGAGTGGTCCGCAGTTCTTATTCAGCGCGTCGGGCATCAGTTTCCGACTACTTTAGCTTCACCCCATCCGACGCTAGCCTTGCTTGGCTCTCTCGTTTTGCGAAGGTCCTGTATGCTTATATACCTATCTGCAATCGGCGGCACGTTTAACTGTAGGCTTGGGTTGCCTGCGATTAGGTCTGCGTACTCGAAATTATATAAGGTTATGGCGCTGGTGCGAGTGTCGTACAGCCTGGAACGTATACGTTTTAGTTCAGCATCGAATTTAGGCATGGTGCCTGTCTGAATTAGTGAGTTAGCGATTAATGAATTGGCGGCTTGGGATTTAATCTGATCAAAAGCGGCCTGCGCGTCGGCGCGGGCGCCATACTGCAAGAACCTAGGCAGATTGCCTTCAATCGAGCCGTTAATTAGGCGGCGGTTAGGGTTACGCAAGAGCCAATCAATGGTTTTGATACCTTCGTCTATGTCAGCTACTAAATCCTCAGCAGTATTTTTCGCTTTTGCTGCCGCATGCGCTTCTGCTGCGATGCTTGGAAAAGACGTTTGCGACGCTATCACGATACAAACTGAAATCCATAGTTTAATCATCTGACGCGTTCCATACTCCCAAATCTAGGCTGTACACTTAAAGGTTGGATGCTCTGACTACAAGCTGAAGCCATTTTGCATTCAGCTGTTTGCAGAAAACACCAAAGTGCTCACGGCAGTTAGTTCTCGTACAAACCCTTCTGAAACCCCGTAAATGTCGAACGGATATCTGCGACGCTACCGAGTTCACGCACCGCATCGGTGGGTGATCCATATTTGAGATCGAGGAGATCCGGCAACTTATTGGTGCCAAGCTCCTCTTCGCCCTCGGCGACATATTGGGACAGCACAAACTCAAGGAATGCCTGCTGCTTGGCATCGTAGCGGGATAATATGTTTGCCCTGTGTGTTTCGGCACGTTCTGCGCGCTTCAATGGAGCTTTGGTATGCGCGATGTAGTTCAGTACGTCGAATAGGTCACAATCATCGGCGTCGATCATCTGTCGGACCGAGGCGAGGGCTTCACCGTCAAAGCCTCGTTCTGCCAAACCGGCTACAAGCGCTGCACGGGTGTCAGGTTGCCCCCAGATACGCCGGAGGTCATCTTCGTCGCGGAATAGCTCTGGGAGCTTTCCAAACAGGTTCTGGACGAATTGCGTAGCGGAAATAGGCCGCCCGCTCGCGTCCCAGAAAGTTGTCGCGCTCATATGCTGGAACGTGCGTTCTTTGCCATCCGCTAGCTTGATGACGAGTTTCTGCTTGGGTTCGGGCGTTTCGCCGCCGCCGGGCTTGGGTGGCTTGGGTCCTGTGTTCCCGCCTGGCGTTCCGGCGCCTTCCGGCTCTAGTGGCTCGCCATCCCATTCGGCGTCATTGAACAACTCATAAGCCTTCACGAAATCATAGATCGTGAAGTAATCCTTCCCATCAAACAATCGCGTGCCACGCCCGATAATCTGCTTGAACTCAATCATGGAGGTGACCGGCCGCATCAGCACAATGTTGCGCACGTTGCGAGCGTCCACACCCGTGGAAAGCTTTTGCGATGTCGTCAGTATTGTAGGGATAGTCTTGTCATTGTCTTGGAAGATGCGAAGCCAATGTTCACCCATGGCACCGTCGTTGGCGGTCACACGGACGCAGTAATTCGGGTCAGTGCTTGTCTTGGTCTGGTTGATCAGGTCGCGGACCTTTGCAGCATGTTCCTGCGTCGCGCAGAAGACCAAAGTCTTTTCCCGCTGGTTGATGCGCTCCATGAAGATTTTGACGCGGTAACGCTCTCGCGCTTCCATTTCGATGGTGCGGTTGAAATCGCTCTCGGTGTATCGCTTTCCGTCTGCAACTTCGCCCGACACGACCTCGTCGTCGGCGGTGTAGACATAATCATCGATAGTAGTGCCAAGCTCGACCACCTTGAACGGGGTCAGGTAACCGTCGTTGATGCCCTCTTTCAACGAGTAAGTATAAACCGGCTCGCCGAAATAAGCATAGGTATCGACATTGTCTTTGCGCTTGGGTGTCGCGGTCAGCCCAATCTGCACGGCTGGTGCAAAATAATCGAGGATGCCCCGCCATTCGCTGCCATCTTTGGCGCCTGCACGGTGGCATTCGTCGATGATGATACAGTCGAAAAAGTCTGGCGGGTAATCCTGATAGTTGAAGGCCGCTTCTTCTTCGCCAGACACTTCAGCGCCTCCGTCGGTCATGACGGATTGGAAGATGGTGAAGAACACGCTGCCATTTTTGGGCACGCGTCCTTTTTTCCGAATTTCGGCTGGTGTGATGCGGACGAGCGCGTCGGGCTCGAATGCGGAAAAGCTGTTATAGGCTTGGTCAGCCAACATGTTGCGGTCGGCGAGAAACAATATGCGCGGACGTCGTGCGGGTTCAGCGCCGGTCCGCCAATCCTGCAAGTTCCAACGCGCATTGAACAGCTTCCACGATATTTGGAATGCGACACATGTTTTGCCTGTGCCGGTGGCGAGGGTCAGCAAGATGCGGTCTTTGCCCGATGTGATCGCCGCTAGAGCCTTCTCAATGGCGTTGTACTGGTAATATCGCGGTTCGAACTTGCCGCCGGTTTCATAAGGCACAGCGGCAAAGCGGTCGCGCCAGATATTAGCTTCAGCAAATGTCGCGTCCCACAATTCTAGCGGAGTGGGCCAGCGGTCGACCAGACCTTCTTCGCCGGTCGCCATATCGATGCGGTAAATCTGTTTGCCGTTAGTGGCATAGCCGAAACGTGTTTGCAGACGTTCGGCATAATCCTTGGCTTGGCCGACACCCTCGGCATAGCTTTTAGTAGCTGCCTTCGCCTCAACACTCGCAAGCTTGGTGTTGCGATAAACCAACACATAGTCGGCAGACTTGGCCTCAGCGCGCTTACCAGAGCCGGTCAGCCGCCCCGGTGCAATCACTTCATGCCGAAGGCGGCTTCCGTTCACCACGCCCCAACCAGCCGCAGCGAGGGCGGGGTTGATAAGATCAGCTCGGGTTTAGGCTTCGTTCATCTTCTAGATCAATTCACCGGCAAAGGCTTTTTGGAGGAGGGATTGTTTGAGTTCGGTCAGGGATGTGAGTTTTTTTTGATAAACCAATTGCAATGATTGGATATGTGCCGAGAAAGCATCCAGCCTGTCAATAATCTCGTTCTGAACTGCTACTTCGACAGGATAGCTGATTACCTCTGCGCGCAAAATGGTAGCATTGATGTTTGCTTGATTTACCGATTGAGCGGCCTTGGCTCTAACTCTCTCAAGGAATGATTTGGAGTTCATGACATAACCGGCGAAACGAGATGACATCTTCTTGGCGTCGAATTTTACTCGGATAAGGTATGATGCGAAGCAATATTGCCCGTCGAGCGAGAACACTCCGGTTTTACCAACCAACGCTATGCTATTCGTCCGATTGAAAAGCACATCACCTTTGCGCAACCGATATGTTTCAAACTCGGTATCTGGGATGTCGATGTGCTTCATTTGCCCGGTGTCGATCATCCGGCCATCCTGAACCTCGCCCATGCGGAAGATCTTATACCCCAAGCCGCTTGTATTCATCGTTCCTGAGATTCCATATTGGGTTTCGCATACATCTCCCAATGGTGTTACCGCCCAACCGTCGCCCTGACCTGTGGCGATTGCTTCCAGATAACTCTCAAATAGCGAGCGGGCGTTGGTTAGGTTTTTCTCGGCGTTCGCGGTGGCGGTGGCGATGCCTGCAAATGCCTTGTCCAACACCGCAACAATCCGCCGCTGCTCTTCGAGGGGCAGGATCGGAACTTCAATCTGTTTGTAAGCGTCAGCGTTGAGGTTGCGAATGCCCGTCGAATGGCTTTGCATGCCTTCGGTCACACCGGACTGATACGTCCAGAACAAGAACTTCAGGAGGTATTGCGGCAACAATTGGTTCGTATCATTGACCCGAATTGCAGATGTGAAATTGCTGAACGAATAGACGCCCTCTGTCTTGTCATAAAATGCTACTCGACCAACGGCTTGCTTTGGCCCGCCACCTGATTTTTCCAATATGATGTCACCAAATTGGAGGCGGCGCTTAACAAGCTGCTTTTCTTCAACCTGCAAAACGGCGACTTCACTGTCCTTCAATTGACCATCGCGACCAAAATCTGTGTTTCGGAACACTCCTGCAGTAACATAGGGCGGTTTTTTGCCTGTCCAAAGGCCATTGTAGAATGTGCAGACTTCGCCAATCGGTTTAGTTTCAAACCTCACACTCACAGCATTGCCCTAATCTCAGCCAAAATCCCTGCGCTCTCCGCATCAAGCGTAGCGATCTCTTCCAATATCGCTTCGGGATTACGCAATACCACTTCCTCACCAGCATCGGGGTTCTTCACCGACAGGTCAAAGCTGGTTCGATCAATGGTCTCGACATCAATGCTCCAGCTTTTGGGGCTGGTCGCAAATCCTGCCTGTAATTCCAAAAATTCCGCCAGATCATTGTCATTCAGCGGATTGGTCTTGCCCATATTGCGACCGGGATCGAGCTGATAATAATAGATGCTCCGCGTAGGCGCGCCCTTTTCAAAGAACAGGACCACCGTCTTGACGCCAGCCCCCTGAAACGTGCCGCCGGGCATATCGAGGATGGTGTGCAGGTTGCAGCTTTCGAGCAATTCCTTGCGCAACGCGACGCTGGCATTGTCGCTGTTCGACAGGAATGTGTTTTTGATAACGATCGCGGCGCTTCCGCCCGCACGCAGCGACTTGATGAAATGCTGCAAAAACAGGAACGCAGTCTCGCCGGTTTTGATCGGGAAGTTCTGCTGTATTTCCGGCCGTTCCTTGCCACCGAAGGGCGGGTTCGCAAGGATGATGTCAAACCGGTCCTTCTCCTGAATATCGTTGATATTCTCGCCCAGCGTATTGGTGTGCTCGATATTGGGCGCTTCGATACCGTGCAGGATCATGTTCATGATCGCGATGACATAAGCGAGGCTCTTCTTCTCCTTGCCGTAAAAGGTGCGGCGTTGGAGCGTGTCATTGTCGCTGGTCGATTTGGCGAGTGGCTTCAGATAGTCATAGGCTTCGCACAGGAACCCTGCGGAACCGACCGCACCGTCATAAATCCTGTCACCAATCTTGGGCTTCAGCACCTTGATCATTGCGCGGATGAGAGGACGCGGGGTGTAATATTCACCGCCGTTACGCCCTGCGTTGCCCATGTTCTTGATCTTCACCTCATAAAGGTGGCTCAGCTCATGCTTCTGGTCCTGGCTGCGGAACGATAATTGGTCGATCAGTTCAAGCACATCACGCAGCGAATAACCGGAGTTGAAACGGTTTTTGATTTCCCCGAAAATTTCACCGATTTTATATTCGATGGTATCAGGGGCAGGAGCACGTTGCTTGAAGCCCTGCAAATAAGGGAAAAGTTCGCGGTTTACATAATCGATTAGGTCGGGACCGGTGAGTGCACGGTTATGATCGAACTTGCCCTCAGCATCCTTGGGTGCTGCCCAGATGCTCCACCGGTGAGCGGCATCAATGATCGGGGTGTAAGCCACACCGCGTAGTTCAGCTTCAATCTGGCGGTCGCCCTCAAGCTCATCGAGATATTTGAGGAAAAGTATCCAGCTGGTCTGTTCGGTGTAATCCAGCTCGGTGGTGCAGCCAGCCTCTTTACGAAGGACGTCGTCGATATTCTTGAAGGTTTGTTCAAACATAGGCCTTACTTAGCGTGTTGCATCTTGAAATAGCAACAGATGACCGGCGGTCGATTGCCTAGCATTCCTGAGAGCAAGTTTAAGCACTTTAACAGCGAAGGTTCATCCGATTAGCGTATTATGGTTCTTATTTAGAATGACGCTCTTCAATGCTCCGAGGAGCTTCTGACGCTTGTTTATCTAGTTGCGTTGTTTACGCAGAACACCTTACTTACATTGCTCATCGACAGAACATTTGGCACTGACAGCTGCGTAAATTAACGGAGTGTTGGCCTCATCAGTTGGGTTGATACTAGGCGGCCAGCTTGTGGTGTTGGAAGCGCCTATAATCGATAGTCTTTCGTTTGATCCTTTCCCGTCGTTGGATGATAGTTTCTGCATCAATCCGTGAGCCCTGAGCCCATTTCAAATTGAACCGATCACTCGCTGCTCCGCTAACGCAAGAGCCGCCAAAACACTGATCTGTGTGTGCTGGACCGCGACGTCGATCTGCTGGCCATATACCTTCGGCCGCAGCTTTGATGCGGTCCACTCGCGGGCATGAACGCGCAGTTTTAGTTGCTGGACCCATGCCGATAAAGCAGGGCCTTCAAGATGTGCTGGGGGCTCGCTGTCAGCCAAGGCAATGATGTCATCAGCGAGACTATCGGCGCGGTCTTCGATTGCTGCACGATAGGCTGATTGCAGTTCGGGGTTCTCTCGTAATTGAACCTTGGCCCAACTGTAGGAAGGCGCTGGGTCCAGCCGCTTTAAGGCAGTGGATAGCGCATCACCGCTGGCGATGTAGCTCAGCACTTCCGGCCAGATCTTATCGGGATGGATAGTCTGCGGACGGCCTGCGCTGCGTTTTGCAAGTGCTGTAATCATTCTAAATCTCATGTAACAAAATGTTGATAATACACTATAACATAAATACCCAGCTATCGCGCGCGCGAAGTTATCTAGCCTTAATGCGCGGACGAAAGATGGTCAGGGCAACCCGGGGGCTGGATAAGATATCGCCATACTGGCTTGCCGGCGAGAAAAGCATTGAGGATACTTTCGCCACGCGCGATTTCGTCACGAACGGCCCCTCCAACTGGCTTTCTTCCAATGGGATGATTGCCGCGTCTAAAGAAGTATCCGTGGCATTGGTATTCCACCCAGCGAGATTGGGGAGTCTCAAGCAGCTTCACAGGCTGCGCTGGCCAACCATCTCCTTGCCGTACCCATGTCGGGGTATAGTTTCGACAATGCAGCACTTGGCTGCCGTCAGGGCAAACATATAAGCCATAGGGGATGTGACTGTTTCGTCCTTGGGCGGGCAGATATGCGGCAGGCCTATGGGTGATATACGGGGTCATAAATGCTGTTCTGCCTATTCTGAGTCTGTAGGTTTGAAGAAGTCCGGCGCGAAAAGTTCTTCGCCAGTGCCGAGATGTTTCATCGTCCCGCCGCTCCGCTCCAGTTACAGTCTCCCCTAAAGGGGAGAGACTGGACTGGAGCAGTATCGGAATGTGGTTTTGCTTCAATTTGCGCCGGTGTGCTCCAGTAAGCTGCCCTTACCGGAGCAATGGCTGCAACAGTCTCATTAGCTTGCGAGGACGAAGACACCGGCGTGTTGCCAATTACGATGAATTTGCGAACCTTTCGTTTGTCATCTTGGCGGTCCTCTGTTTTAAAGTGACCATCCTTGATCCACTCACTCAATATCCATTCGATGCGCTTGCGGGATGGGCCATCTTTTGAATTCCACCCGAGCACGTTACCGACAACGTGCCCGATCCAATCTGGGGAGCGCCAATCGTATCGAAAAATACCTGCCGCGGTAGCCTCCTGAACCCGAATGATGTCATCAGTCGTGAACAGATCGGCTGGTTCTGGGGGTATCCACGGCTCGGCTACGCCGACGCTATCACCGTTGCCCAGATCAACTGAAATCAGTTGGAACCAATTGGCTGCCTCGGGCGCAGCGCGGTTATGTTTGTCATCTTGAACGGAAATATACTGCCGCCGGTCATCCTTGTTGATGCCCAGTTGCGTTGCTTCATCGGCACTCATCCGGTTCAGCACTAATGCAGATCTTGCAGCGCTGATGAGGGCTGAAGCGCCTCTTGCTGAGTTGGCGTTCACTTCCATCGATCCTGCCTTGTTGGTATGATGTACCAGCACCACGACACAACCGGCGGCCTTTGCTACTCGCGCCCATGCCTTTGCTATCTTATCGATTTTGCTGTTCGAGTTTTCTTCAACCGCGTGAGAAGATACGAAGGGATCGACAACCAGCACCTTAATCCCGCGCAAGGTTAACTCTGCTGTAAGCGCCCGATAAACCGGCTCAAGCAACTTCATGCCGTCGCGGTCTTCGATAGCCGTACACAGGCCGGAACCATCCATAGCACTATCAACGAATAGGTTACTTTTGATTTCCGCAGGGGTAATTCCATGATGCTTGGCTGCTGCTTGAATTGACCTGGATAACTCGTCCAAATCGTCTTCCAAGTTCCACAGCCACACTGCCTGAGGCCCGCCCCAGATTGTTTTCCCCATCAAATTACGCCCGGTGGCTATCGACAATACGATGCCTGCTACTAAAGTAGATTTGCCGACACCCCCGGGTGCAACGATACAGGCAATTGTATTGAACAAAAGCCAGTGCCCAAAGGCCCAAGGTCGGGCTGGCAACTTCTCAGGATTGCGCCAAACATATGGTGTGGCCGAGATAGCCTCCACCTGTTTTTGTGTTGCGCCAATTGTTGCCACTCCGGAAATGGACGCCAAAGCCGCTGCGCGGTCGCCATTGTGCTTGAAATGGACGAACACATCGAACGCATCACCAAACCTTTGGCCCGATGCCGTTGGAGCTCCTAGGCCGGCTTCGGCGTCAGAACCCGACAGGCTGATCCAAGAGCCACCATCAGGCTCAAGATATACCCTTGTGGCGAAGCTACCGGATGTTTGCAGAGGTGACCGCCAGTCACAACTCTGGGCGTGTTTCTGTTCGTATCCGAATTTGATCAGGATATCCTCAAGCGGATTGTCGGCGTTGAAGCGTTCAATTGGGCTGAGATCATCAGCGGCTGGGCGCAGTGACTTCTTCCGTTGCATTGCCGTTCGATCCGCCAACCTTTTTGCTTCGGCAACCTTTGCTGCTTCAGCAAGGCGCTCAATAGCCCTCGCAAGATTTGGACTAGAAAGATCGACACTAGAGCCTTCGGCAACTGAACATTCATAAAAGATCGGTTCGCCATCTTCACTGCGCAGTTTCGGCGGGACATTCGGGAGGTAAATCAGCTGTCCAGCTCGTTCCAGCGTCACATCTGGTAAAATTTGATGTGTCCGAAGCAGGTCGAAGAAGGCTTGCTGTGCTGGCTGCCAGATTTGGAAAGGCAGCGGCTCGGTAAGGGGAATGATGACCCGCCATTTGCGACTGCTGCAGGTTGCTGAGGCAGTGCTGTATATAAGGGATGCCCTCTCGGCACCAAAGATAGTGTCTACAGCAGCTTCAATATGCGCAAGGGCTATGTTTCCCCTATCGATATCTGCCGCTAGCATAGGGAATGAACCTCTTTCGCGCTGAACAGCATGAGTTCGTGCATCAGCCGATGCGTAGGATGATGGGATAATGGCCTTTGCAGAGCGTTTGTCTAATGCTGTAGGATTATCTGCGGCCGCGAAGACTTCTCCTAATGTAATAGTCTTAAAGGCGCGCCGAGTTCCTTTGCGAGTATCTCTATTACCATTTAATAGCGCAACCCGACGGTTACACCACGCGTGTGTATTGATTGTCATTTCATTGCTTCCATTTGAAAGCTCTGCTCACAGTTGCTATAGAGGTCGAGACGCTAATCACAGCCCTCGGTTCACTATGAGCAGGGGCTGTTTTTTAAAGGCGGCTAGAGCTAGTCGAGTTGATCAGGCGGCTTTCAAGCCAAGCGTCAAGGTCGCATCGACGATACCGCACTGCACCGCCTAGCTTAGCGTATCTGGGACCATCCCCAGTGATCCGAAAACGCTCCAGCGTAGGCTTTCCTAGCCTTGTGTAGGCTGCGGCTTCAATTGTTGTGAAAACTTCAGGTTTCATCTTTGGCCATCTCCTTGTTGCAGTGGCCGTCACCAGTAATCACCGTTTGCGCGCGGGTCCTACCCAATTGGCGAGCAGGTTTTTCAGCGCTCGCCCTGCTCGATCGTTTCCTGCCTTCCTTTTTATGCCTTGGTAACTACCCTGCGCGCGCAAAATGTCCGCAGCTTCCACTGGTGTTGGGGGAACGAAGGCCTTGCCAGTCAATGCTGAAACAAGTCGTTTAGAAGCCAAAGTGCCGCTTAGTGCAACCTGCTCAGAGTAACCCGCTTCTGCCTTGCCCGTTAGCTTTAATGCCTTCAGGGCTCGCTCGGGGCGATCCGTTGAAGTGTCTTCAATTACGTGTTTAACAACATTTTTGGCTATTTTCTGGGCCCAGCGCGCAGTGTCCTCATCTGAGAGCAACCCCGTTGCGATCGCTCGCCATATCACATCTACTTTCCCCCTAGATGGCTTCGTTGAATTCCAATCAAAGTTACGCAATGCTTCCAAAGCATCTAGGGCTAGCCGTTCATCGTCAGGACAGTGCTGTGTGGTCATGCTCGTGCTCCCAACTCAATGACGTTATTCGACATGGCTCCAGAAATGAGGCGCTGCACATGAGTGGCCCAAGCCGAGAGCGCGGCTCGCTTTTCATCTTTCCAATCATGGCGCTGGTAGATGCCTGCTACACCAGAGCGTGCACCAGACACATGGTTGAGAACGGCCTCGGTAACTTCAAAGCGCACTCCCAAGCGCTGCAAGCCCGTGGCCAATGTTCGGCGAAGATCGTGGACGCGCCAAGCGTGCAGTGGGTCAGCTTGCGGACGGGTCTTGGTTATCGCGTTGTCTAGTTCCGCTTTGGCCTTTGAGTAGGATTTGATCACGGTTTTGCCGTATGTTGTTAGAACCGGGCCAAACTGGGGCCAATGCCTTATGGGCGTTTCATCTAAATTTGCCTTCACCTGAAGCTCCAGCGCTAGCCGGTCCAGTTCTTCAACCACAGCACTAGCAAGTGGTACGATTTGCGCTACGCCATTTTTGGTACGGTTTGCGGGGATGGTCCAAGTGGATGAACCGCGATCTAGTTCGGCCCAAAACATGCCAGCTACTTCCTCGCGTCGCTGCCCGGTCAAAATTAACAGCTTGAAATAGGCCCGATAGGGATCGCGTAATCTTTCCGCTGCTTCCCAAACTGTTACGAGTTCGTCGTCGGTCAGTACCCGTTTGCGTGGTTCGGGTGCGCTTGGCTTAGCCATCAACCGCACGGGATTGTCTGTAATCTCACCTCGTTCCATCGCCCAGCGGAACAGAACGGATGAGTAGGCATAGACAGCTAGTCGGCTGGCGCGATGTTTCAATGGGATTGCATCAATGATGCATTGCAGGTCCGCTCGTGTGATGTGGGGCAGGGGTTTGCCCTTCAGAGCAGGCTCCAGCCGCATTTTCACAATATGGCGGGCTTGCTCGACAGTGCGAGGACGGCGGCCCTTTTCTGCTTCATAATGCTCTAGCCAGCGCGCTGCCACCTTCTCAAACACAAGTTCGCCCTCCAGCTTGGCTTTGCTTTTTGCTTGACGCGTGGCTTCGTCCTTTGCGCCCATTGCGTCTAATTCGGCTTGGCGGGGGTCAACGCCCATTTCCACCATCGCAGCCAATTGCTTGGCGCGGGCTCTTGCTTGATCCGGGGTTAGGTTGCCGTGCTTGCCGATCGTGTATTTGCGCGGTGCTGTCTTGTCAGCCATGCCAGGGCGAGCGAGGCGATACTGGTAAATATAAACCCTGCCACCCGCCGGGGTCACTTTCAGGCCAAAACCTTTGATGGTTTCCTTCCCGCCATCATCCCAAATAACATATTCCCCCGCAGCAGGCTTTGCCGCGTCAACTGTACGTTTCGTTATTGGGGCTTTGGCCATTGTGTTCGCCTGATACCTAGAGAGCTTATAGGCATCAGATAGGCATCAGATGAAATCATATCAAGGATGATTTGCTATTATAAGAGATTATAAAAGTAATGTATTTTGTGGGTTTGTAGAAAAATGTGGCAGTAGATGCGGAGATTTTTCTCAAATTCCTAATCTGGGGGCCACTGGTTCGAATCCAGTTGGGTGCACCAAGCACATTCAAGTATCTGATATAATTACGTTATATCGTGAATAGTCGCCTCAAGTGGCGCGGTTCTGCGGCATTCTGCTCAATATGATTCGGGTTGTAGCCAGAGACCGGCACGCACTTGGGTGAGATTATGCCCGACGGGCGCTGCGTCTCTGCAGGCGGTTTTCGTGGCCACCGCGGCGGATGAGGATTATGCGAACCCAAGCATTCTTCGCTGCTCCGGCCATGCGAGCGGCAGGCCAGGGAGCTTGAGAAGGCTCCGGCTGGTCAGTGTCGCGGGCTGCGAGCCGTCGAGGATGGCCGACGTGATATCGGGCGCGAGATAGGCCAGCCGCGCCAGTCGTTCGATGTGGCGATTGCCGCGAGGGGCGGCGTTCGAGAACAATGCAGCACGGGCTTGTTGAGCCTTGGTTACGAGTGCGACGAGCTTCGGATCGGGCGCCTTTTCGGCGCGCGCTTTTCCAGCGATTATAAGGCGAGCGCCGCGCTTGCGTTGGGTGATATTGGTATCAACAATCAGCGCAATACGTCGGTCATCGCCTTCGGTCGAGGCGGCGTCGTGATCAAGTGCCGCTAGCAGCGCGGCGTGCGTAATATTGCTATCCACGCGATCGCGCTGGACGGTGAGTGAGAAGTTTAGTCGCTTGAGTAGCGCGTGCGCGCCATCGATTGCATGCGGACCCAGTTTCCGTGCCAGCTCGGCTGCGGTCGCCAATCGCCGGCGCGTCGTGGCGGTATCGCCATCCTCGAACAGGTCGGCGAGTTGAAGGTCGTCCATCAGCAATGCGCGCAACGCTTCGCGGACTGCCGACTCGACCCGCCGAGCAGGGACACGTGTAATGGGTGCTGGTGATGTGCCTGTGAGGCCATGATCGATGTCCTTGCTGATACTCGATACATAATAAGGGTAGCGCCGACCCTCCTTCACGGTGAAACTGGGTGACATAGGCCGACCAGCTGCGTCACGGATCATGCCGGTCAGCAAGGCAGTGCCGCTGCCGGTTGTCGTATTGCCACGTTCGGCGGCGGACGCTTTTAGTTTCGACTGGACCGCGTCCCACAGCTCCAGCGGGACGATGCCATCGTGCTGGCCGTCGTGCAACTTATCCTTGTGGCGCAATTTGCCGATGTAGATCGGGTTCGAGAGGAGCCAGTAAAGTGCGCCGCGCGAGAACGACACGCCGCCGCGCGGTCCAGTTTTGCCTTGCTGTACCTTGGTGCAGACGCCCTGCGCGTCGAGCGTCTCCTTCAGCGCCCGCACCGAGGGCTGGTCGAGATAGCACTGGAAAATGTGAACGATCGTGGCGGCCTCCGCGGGGTTCGCGAGCAACTTGCGATCCAGCACATCATATCCGAGTGGCACGTTGCCGCCCATCCAGATGCCGCGGGCCTTGGACTGCGCTACCTTGTCGCGCACCCGCTCGGCGATGACCTCGCGCTCAAACTGGGCAAAGGACAGCAGGACGTTGAGGGTCAGCCTTCCCATGCTGGTGGTGGTGTTGAACGCCTGGGTCACACTGACGAACGAGGCCCCGGAGGCATCCAGCACGTCGACGATCCGCGCGAAGTCCGACAAAGCGCGGGTCAGCCGGTCGACCTTGTAAACGACGATCACGTCGACCTTGCCGGCGCGCACGTCACCGAGCAGTTGCGAGAGGGCAGGCCGGTCCATCGTGCCGCCTGAGAAGCCGCCATCGTCATAAGCGGTGGGCACGAGCACCCAGCCTTCGGCCTTCTGGCTGGTCACATATGCCTCACACGCCTCGCGTTGGGCGTCCAGACTGTTGAATGCCATGTCGAGCCCCTCCTCGGTCGACTTGCGGGTATAGATAGCGCAGCGCAGCTTCTTCATGCCCGTGTTCCGAAGAAGCGCGGGCCAGACCAGCGTGCGCCGGTGATCGCGCAGGCAATTGCGGAGAGCGACCGCCAACTCTCGCCGGCATAGGTATATCGACCGTCAGCTTCGACGGTCACCCGGTGAGTCTGACCACCCCACTCGCGCAGAAGTTGCGTCCCCTGACCGAGGGCTTTGCGATGGCTCGCTTGCACGGCACTATCGCTATCGGCCAACACCACAAGGTCGCGTAGGCGACGCTCATGGCGCTTGTCGATGCCACCTGCGGCCTCGACCTGCACTCGGTGTGCAAGATCGCGGGCGAGCAGGCTCGGTGCGATGGCGGGAGCGCGTATGCCATGCACCCGCTCCCATTCCAGGATGATCTGGGGTGCCGACATCCCGGCGATTGCCTTGATCGCGTCATTGCTCTCGATGGTCATCCGCCAATCCTGTAGACGGTAACGCTGCCTTGCTTTCCTCGGATGACGGCATGGCCCCTTTTGCGCACACCGGTTAACGCGGCACGCGTCGTATGCTGCATCCAGCCGAAGCGATCGCTCAGTTCTTCGATGCTCACACCGTCCGGTGTCTGGAGCATTGCCAAAAGTTGATCGGTTTTGGTTGGTGCACGACGGGCGCCCGAATCTGCAGGCGCATTGCTAACATTCGCCGATGCCTTCGCCGGTTGCGATTTGCTCGTTGTTGTCATGGGTGGTCTCCTCGATGGGACCCGGCACCGCGCCGGTCCCACCACCCAGAGCCCCGCTGGTCGTCCAGTCGAGGATGTTACCGATTCAAATCGTCGCGTCGGCGGCGCTCCCGACCAATGCTCGATGTTCGCGCGCAGTCCAGTTCAATGTCAGCTTTGCACGCAACTGCGGTCATTATAAGCGCCAGCTGGCTTCCCCATAAGCGGACATTGCATCAGCAACGCTGATAGGGCTGATTTGTCGGACGATCCTGACTGTCCGATTTGAGGAGAATGTGCGCAATTTTCAGCCGTTGGTTTAACTCGGGAGCAGCAATGGCCAAAAGCTAGCCAAGAGGTGGAGTCCTATCGGCCAGAACTATCTCAGCTAGAGTTGCCGTCAGCATCTGCAAATGTAGTATCCGTGATGTGCCAGCGCAACTGGTCAGCGGTGGCACCCGGCACATCGTTCACACGGCGCAGGGTGATCTTCCCGTTTCGAGGCTGGTGACCATTTGTTTTGAGCACTGCAGCTACTTCGCAATACAAGGACCCAGCACCTCCTTCGACGCTGATTTCGCCGAACTCCAATGATACCGGTTGTTCCGCTAAATATCGCTTTTCTAACGTAGCAGCACTTACACCCCAATCTTTGCCCCACACGCGCGCTGCCTCTTCGTAAAGCCCCGCATGCAGCGCATCTGCGTAAAAACTCAGGACCGTTTTGCAATCGCGACTTTCTAGCAGTTTAGGATTTAGCTTCGTAAGCCCAATCTCGGTCGGCGCTGGAGATATGCCTGGCGCCGGGACCGTTATTTCGGTGGATTTGATAGGCAGAGACGCAGTGTCCGTCTTTTTCTGCGCAGCGCCAGCGCCGCTATCGCCGCAGCCCACCATCACAAAGAGCGAGAGCAGCGCAAGCAGCGCGGGAGATATTCGGATCGGTAACATGGCTTAAAAACAGCTGGAGAGACGGCTTGTTCCCGCTGGCGGATGTGGTTGGTTTGCTTCGCCCTGCGTGCTCCGGCTGATCAGTTGATGGCTCGATCTGCCGATAAATGGAACGAGCTACCGAGTGCCTTGTTTACCTGAAATGAAATATCCGCTTCTCGTCGCTGTCTCCTTTACAATCGCTGCCTGCGCACCTGAACAATCAACGGCCCCTGATAGTGACAGCGCTGCACCCACGACCAGTACTTATACGATCAATAGCAATACGGTAGCTCCCACCCCCGTGACGCCTGCTCTTGGTACGCCGTCGGGAAATGTTCTAGCGCTGGAGGGGTTCGGCGACCTTCGCATAGGGCAACTTGTGCCAGCAAGCAGCAATTGGACTGAACGCGGTGCTCAAACATCGGACGCGTGCCGCACAATTAGCTCCCCCGACTACCCTGGCGTCTATGCCATAATTGAGCAGGGTATGGTGCGCCGGATCACGGCAGGGCAGAACTCTTCTGTCAGGCTGAGTGAGAATATAGGCGTGGGATCGACGGAGAAGGAAGTTCTAAAATCGTTTCCTGGATTCCGCGCTGAACCTCACAAATATGTGGCGAGCCCTGCCAAATACCTGACCGCGCCAAACGCGGCGAGCGGAGATTCCGCACTACGTTTTGAGATTGGAGCTGACGGCAGGGTCAACCTCATCCACGTTGGGATGATGCCGGTTCTCGGATACGTCGAAGGCTGTGCCTAATTCATTGCACCATGAACATCTGTATTGGCCGCAACTTTCTTGTCAGCCACGGGGTCCTATCCGAGCTTAACCCGGTTTAGCCGTAACGCGTTCATTACAACGGTAAACGACGACAGCGCCATTGCCGCGCCCGCAAACATCGGCGACATTAAAATGCCAGAGACGGGATAAAGCACGCCCGCTGCGACCGGCACGCCAATACCGTTGAACAGGAACGAGAAGAACAGATTTTGGCGGATATTGCGCATGGTCGCTTTCGCAAGCGCGCGGGCGCGGACGACGGCGGCGAGATCGCCTTTGGTTAGCGTGATGCCCGCGCTTTCAATCGCAACATCGGTGCCGGTCCCCATTGCCAGGCCGACATCGGCAGCGGCGAGCGCCGGAGCGTCGTTTATTCCGTCGCCTGCCATTGCCACCATTGCGCCAGATGCTTGGAGTTCGCCCACAATGCGTGCTTTGTCATCTGGTTTAAGTTCGGCGTGAACACCGTCTAGGCCGCCCACGGCGTCGGCAACAACTTGGGCAGTAGTCGGATTGTCGCCGGTCAACATGATGACGCGGAGGCCCTGTTTTCTTAGAGCCTCTATAGCCTCGCGTGCGTTTGCACGGATAGGATCGGCAACAGCAACAAGTCCGGCTAGTTTGCCATCGACAGCGATGAGCATCACTCCAGCGCCCTCGCGGCGTCTGGTTTCAGCAGCGTCATTGAGTGGTGCTGGATCGACGCCGATGCGCTGCATCTGCGCAGCGTTGCCGATTACAACGGCGCGTCCGCCGACTTGGGCGCTAATACCCGCTCCGACCTGAACCTCAAAATTCTCTGGCTCGCCAAGCGTCAGCTTGCGTTCGTTTGCGGCGCTCACAATGGCATGGGCCAGCGGATGCTCTGAGCGCGCCTCCACCGATGCCGTAAGAACCAACAACTCATTCTCTTCCATCCCGCCAATTGTCTCGATGGCAACGAGTTTGGGCTTCCCTTCGGTCAGCGTTCCAGTCTTGTCGATCACCAGCGTATCGACCTTCTCGAACGCTTGGAGTGCCTCGGCATGTTTAACCAACACACCTGCGTGCGCGCCGCGTCCGGTTGCCACCATGATCGACATTGGCGTCGCTAGTCCCAGTGCACACGGACAGGCGATGATGAGAACGGCAATCGCATTCAGAAGCGCATGGCCGATACGCGGTTCAGGGCCGACAAGGCTCCAGACCGCAAAGGACAGTGCAGCAATCGCTATCACCAGCGGCACGAACCATCCGGAAATCCGGTCTGCCACTGCCTGTATCGGCGCGCGGCTGCGCTGCGCTTCGGCCACCATACGGACAATGCGCGCAAGCATCGTGTCGCTGCCGACAGCTTGTGCTTCCATGACAATACTGCCGGTGCCATTCACCGTGCCGCCAGTTAGCGCGCTTGTCGCGTCCTTGGCGACGGGCAATGGTTCGCCCGTCAACATCGACTCATCAACCGATGACCGACCTTCGATGACGACGCCGTCGACGGGCACAGCCTCGCCTGGCCGAACGCGCAGGCGGTCGCCTGTTTGAACGTCGGGTAAGGTAATCTCGGTTTCGGAGCCGTCGGCGTTGATGCGCCGTGCTGTTTTTGGTGCGAGATTGAGCAGGGCGCGGATCGCTTTGCCCGTTGCAGCCCTGGCGCGCAGCTCCAACACTTGTCCAAGCAACACCAACGCCACGACCACGCCCGCCGCTTCATAATAAACAGGCACCATGCCGCCGTGCATTCTAAAGGTATCTGGAAACAGACCGGGCGCTACCGTCGCAACCAGACTGTAAACGAAAGCCGCGCCCACGCCGATGGCGATGAGGGTGAACATATTGAGCTTTCCCGTGACAATCGACGTCCACCCGCGTGTGAAGAACGGCCAGCCTGCCCA
>Ga0102830_1000085_pt1 | contig 44998 bp, 47 predicted proteins | sample ColrivemetaGS703_FD_84511 | JGI IMG/M metagenome (GOLD analysis project Ga0102830, IMG submission 84511) | Estuarine microbial communities from the Columbia River estuary - Freshwater metaG S.703 | ecosystem: Environmental > Aquatic > Marine > Intertidal zone > Estuary | place: USA: Columbia...
ACGTTATTAAAAATTTAATTACAAATATGGTTCCTCCTCCACATTATGGTGGTTATATTGTAGATGTAAAACAACCTTATCTCTCTCAATACAATAGAATACATCCTGAACTTCCAAAAGAGTTACCATTATATGTAACAAAATACTGTAGTGGTCGATTCTACTTTCTCTCTAGAAGTGCTATATCTAACTTAATTAATAAGAGAGAAAATATAATAAAAGAGTATCTAGAAGATTATGCTATTGGTTTCAATCTAGATCAAAGATTTAAAACAAATATGGTTTCATTGGCAACAAATACATTTTTTACTGATATTGAATTATCTGATTTTCCACAACTGGTTAAAGAAGGTAAAATTTAAAGTTTAAGTTTACCCATATTTGCTTTATATTGTTTATCTAGAGTTACTACGTGTTGTTCTCTTTGTGCTCTTAAAAATGCTTCTTTATCTAAATCAATCATTACTGATGTATAATTGGTTGGTCTTTTTTCAATGTCACTATAATCTTCTCTCTGAGTTACCGTTAGAGGAATAATTAAAAACCAATTATCTCTCCTCTGTAATTGAAACCAATATTTATCAATAGCATATTTTATATGTTCTTGGGGAAAGTCTATTAATTTTTTTATACCTGTGCGAAAATTATCAATTAATGTATCAAAGTAATGTCCATTTACTAGATAACCTGTAGTTGTTTGACACGTGGAAATCTTCACACAAGTATCGTCTATTTTTGTGTATGGAGGAACATTATTTCCACCAATTAATACAACATCCCATGATTTATGATTCGAAAGAAATGAATTGAATTGAGTTTTAAAAATATCAGGATTAAGGAATTTAATATCATCTTCAACTATTAATAAATGTGACCATGAATTAGCTTTGGCTATCTCCAAACACTTTAAATGACTCATGCTACAACCTAAAGCGCCATTCGGTAATTTAATAGCGTTAAATCTGTCAGCATTAATTCCAATAGTATTTAGTTGTGATTTAACATGTTGTTTTCTATCAGGTCTTGATGTCAAATTTATATAAAATGCGTGTTTTATATCTTGTATTGATTCCATAATATAAAATAATAATTAAAAATGTTTAAATATGTATTTTTAATTATTATTTTATATTATGAATTTTAAAAGAAACAGTAAAATTAATGTAAATAAAAGAAATTGTTTATTCGAAAATATGTTAGGTAAAGTATATAATAAACAAATTAATCTATATGGTGACTTATCTGAAACCCCTAAAGCTAAATGTTTTTGGGAACACGACAACGAACCGTCTATTTGGGTATCATTATTAATACCTAGTTATAATACAAATAAAAAATATTTAACTGAATGTATAAACTCTATAAAGGAACAAGTTGGAACATTTGGTTTAGAAGTTGTTTGGATAAATGATTTCTCGACCGACGAGTATACAAATATATTAGTCGAATTATTAGATAATTTGATAAGACCATTAAAAAATTGTAAATTAATATATGAAAAACTTGAAAAGAATAGCGGAATCAGTTTTTGTTTAAATCGGGGCGTAAATTTATGTTCTAATGAAATAATATTTAGAATGGATTCGGACGATATTATGAAGTACGATAGAATGTCAAAACAATTGAATTTTATTCTTTCAACTCCATCTTGTGTAATGTGTGGGACAAATATACAAACATTTAAATATGTAAATGGTGTTAAAATTGTTGATAGTGTTTCTAAACATAAAAGTAGTCTAACATGGATTGATTATAAAAAAAATCCAAAAGACTGGATTTTAAATCATCCTACATTATGTTTTAAAAAATCGGCTATTTTAAATGTTGGTAATTATAGAGAAGATTTTAAATATCCATTTGAAGATTTAGAACTTGAATTGCGTGTATTAAAAGACTATGGAGTATTATATAATTTAAACGAATCATTGGTTTTTTATAGAATACATGATAGTCAAGTATCAAATAATAAATCAGAACATATTAAAAATATGAAAAACGCATTAATAAAAACGATAGTAACTAGTTAATATAGTAACTAAGTATTTATTATATTATTTTTCTCTCAATAAATAATAATATAATGGATTTAGACAAGAAATTTATTGCCGATAAAATAAAAAATATATCGCTGATTGATGTTGAGAGAGAAATGAATGACTTAGTTAAAATAGGAAAAGATGCCCACACTATTGGTCCACGTTCCCGCATCGGTAATAATATTGTTGATTTTTTTACATTTGTTCAACGTTTAGAAACCAAAGGTAAATATAATACCAATTTTTTTGAGTTTATTAAAAATATTGAAGAATTTAAAAAGAAAAAATTCATTCAAACGATGCTAAAGTATTATAAGGAGGTTAAAAATAAAAACAATACGAAAAATGAATATATTGTTTATAAAGAGGTATATAATATATGTATAAGTGCTATAAATATAATGAGACCATTAAATTGTATGGAGATTTATTCAAAATATAAAGCAAAAAGGGTATTAAATTTTTGCGCCGGCTGGGGCGGTTCAACTGTAGCAGCTGCAGCTCTTAATTTGGACGCATTTTATGGTATAGAAATAAATACAAGTTTAAAAGAACCATATGACAATATGGTGTCATATTTGAAGACAAAAAGTGCGACTTTTTTTGACATACGATTTGGAGATGCTGCGGAATTTGATTATAACGAGTTTACTTATGACACTGTATTCTCGTCTCCACCATATTATTTTATTGAAAAATACGCCAACAATGCGCAATACGAGTCGAAAAAAGACATGGATGAAAAATTCTACAAACCTGCGTTCACCAAATCTTATAATGGTTTGCAATCTGGTGGACATTTTATAATCAATATTTGTAAAGAAGTTTATGATAATGTATTAAAAAAACTTCTCGGTGAAGCACATGAAATATTCCCATTAAAAAAATCCAAAAGACAAAATGAACATACTGAAATGGCCTACGTATGGAGAAAAATTTAACGGCGATGTCCCATTCCTACTCTTACACTTGCTTGAGCTCTTGGTTTGGCTCCTATATATGTTGCGTATTGTGGGGAATACTTATGTGGTGGTTGTTGATGTTGTCTTATTTGATTGTGTTGTCCTTGAGCTCTATGTATTTGCTGTTGAGTAGGATGAACTGGAGGCTGTTCTTGACTACTATTATTAAAATTATTAAATGAATCTTCTTGAAGTTCTTTTTGTTTATCAATTGCTATTTGTGTTAAAAGATTTTGAGGAACTGGCTTACCCATTGACATTAAATATTTAACGACATTTTCTCTTTTTTCTCTCGTTGTAGGATAATGAGGAATATTTGACCAATCATTTGTTGTTACTACTGTTTTTTTAGTTTCTTTTATTCTATCGGGATTTATTATCTTTCTTTTTGGTTCTCTCAAATCATAATTATAATATTCTTCAGAACCAAATGGAACATGTGTTAAAAATGTTGTAACATTTATAAACATTATATTATCGTTATGTACTGTAAAAATATTGTCATTTGGATTTTCGGATTTTCCATCAATGGTATATTTAAGTTGTGATATAGTTCTTAATCCATCTATTCCATTATCATTTTCTCCTCTCCAAGGATCTTTTTTTGATATAATTCTAGATATACCATCAAAAAGTTGAAGAATTTCAGGGCTACCAATATTATAAAAAAGACTTCTATCAATTTTTAATCCAGCTGCTTCACATCTTTTTTGTAAAGCATTGTCTTCCATTCCCCATCCCCAAAAACATGGAAACCCGTTTGTCTTTTCAAAATCAGACCCTTTCATTACAACTATTCCTCCTAAAGCATATTTAAACCCATAATAATGTTTTACGACTCCAGGTGTCGTTTCATAATCAAAGATTTTAGTAAAAGGAATTGTGTCTACATCATTGAATATGAATGTTATATCTTTATAATGTTCAGGATATTTATTTCTAACAGCAATAAATCCAATATCTTTAACTGCTCCTCTATTAAAGGTTCTTGCATCACATTGATGAGTAAAATAAATTTCATAATCTTCATCATTTTCAAGTATAAAACTCATATATTTACTAAAAAAGAATTTGTGTTGGATTCTGTTTCTATATGGAACTATGAAAACACGTTTTGGTATTTTAACCTCTAGGTTCATTATATTTATCGATAAGTTTTTATTTTTAAATTTATAACTTGACTAAAATATATTTTAATGTTTAACAGATAGAAATCTTTTAGAAAATTGAAATATATATAACATGGAAACAAGAGATAATGCTAACACCTTAGAGAAACAACTACAGGAAGTTCAATGTGAATATAAAATATTGTAATATAATATAATGACTACAATTCAAAATAGAGCTTTCCATGAAATTACGAGTGCAATAGACACTTTAGATAATTTGTTGAAGTCAAAAATTAAATTCAATAAAGAAACTTTAGATATGCTTAAAAAAAAAAATCCAAGTTACTTAAGGCAAATAATGGATAGTGTTTTGCCTAAAATGGAACTTGCGGCAAGTGATTTGTCACAATATAGTGAACAAGTAGATTATAGTATAAGAAGATTGAATGAAACAAAAAACTTAATTAATCAACTGAATGATGTAGACAATGATATACAAATAAATTTTAATAAAGCAAAAATTGGAACTTTGGAAGGACTTGCGAGAGATAAAATTAATAAGAGCAAAATAGTTCCATCGGAGGAAGATATTATTCAAACAGCTGTATTAGAACAATCTTATGATGAAACAGCTGCTACAAATCGTGGAGGAAAACAGAAACGAAGAAAAACGAGAAAAACGAGAAAAACAAGAAAAACAAGAAAAACAAGAAAAAGAAGATAATAACAATAAAACTTCTAGTTATATAGTAATTAGAAGTTTTTTACCTACAACCTCATCGTAGTAGAGGAATACTAATATTTTTAACGTATCAACTATCTATTTTTGCAAACCAATATATAAAAATCCAATTTTTTATATAAATTGGAGTTTTACATGTCCTAATGTGTAAAAGTTACTTAATATATTAAGGTTTATAATCACGTATATTATTAATCCATAATTTATTATATCCTGCTCTATATTCTTTATTAAAAACAACAGGGTTTTTATTATTACGTAAAAACTTCATAATATAATTAATCATTCTATTAATTATATAATATAATTTTTAATATAATTTTATAAAATACTTTTTTTATACATAAAAAAATAAATAAATTTATAAATGATATTTTACAATAAAATGTCTATTTCGCTAAATCTAAATTATATTTTTTTAATATTGCTATAGGAATTATATTTTCATTATTTGAAATTTTCTCCAATTTTTTATAACATTTATTTATTGTTACTTCGCTTGTTTCACTAACAATTTTAACATCTCTTTTACTTACATTCAATTTACATATTTGTGAAACGAAGTATACAACTCCAGCAGCTATTGACGGAGGAGTATTTTCAGGCATTACGTCCATTTTTTCTATTTTCATAGAGATAAACTGACAAAGTTTTGTTAGTTCATTATTTATGTTAAGTTTACTACAATATCTCTCAATGAATGCTTCTGGTTTAGTTTTACCAAAATTAGTTTTATCTTTATTTACCATATCTTTCTCAAGATTATTTATAATTGCCAAAGCATTTTTACATCCTTTTGTTGCACTCGTTACATCTAAGTGAAATATTGACGCAATTTCCTTGGCAGTTCTTGGATAATTGTTTACTCTACAAGATATATAAATTGATGCGGCTAATATACCATCTCTATTATCACCTCTAAATGTTAATTCGTATTCAGAAATCTTCTTATGATATTTAATAGCATCATCAATAATCATCTTTGGAATACCAGCATGTTGAGCCATTGTTGTAATTATTTGAAATTCATCATATTGAGATTTTTCTTTATACGGCATAGATTGCCATTCTGTGTATCGTCTTATCTTTCTCATTTCATAAGACATTGGACCCATACATAAAACTTTACAACCAAATGACGACTCTTGTAATAATGGATTTATTGGCATTCCACATCTTGTTGGGTCTGAATTTTGATTATCATCGGCTCCATAATATCTCCATTCCGCTGAATGGTCTACTAAATCTTTGTATATAATGCCGCATTTCAAATTTGTACAGGTTAAAAACCCTTCGTCTGAAAATGCTAAATTACTTGTACACCTTTCACAATTTTCTCTATTTCCTGAACCATAAATGCATTCTAGTGGAATTGATTGTTTTTCTGGATTTTCTATTTCCGAATCAAATATATTCCATAGTTCAGTCTTATTTATATTATTATTTTTTCGTTTTTGACTCTTGTCTTTGTTCATCATATTTATATTATCTTTCATTAGATAAAATAATTTTAATTCAATTTTATTTATATTATTTTTCAATTATTTTTTTAAGATACTATAATATATGGGAAATATTACTTCTACTAATTCTAATAAGACTGCTAAAAATGAATTTAAAAACTTTTATGATATCGTAGACTATATTGCTACATATTATATTCTTACTATGGATTTCAAAAGTTTAAGCAAACTTTCTGAAAAAGCTTATTGTGATAAATTGGTTGTTCTAACTTCTGACATAATAGAAAAATATTTCAATGATATGGAAATAACATACCTGGCACAAAGAATTAAAGATGGTGTTGAAGTGAATGATCTTAGCAAAGAAAAGATTATTTTTATTAATAAAGATAATCTTGAAAGTTTAGACATTTCTAATGATGCTAAAAAAAGTATCAAAAAAAAGCGTGTATGTATAGGTATTGCTAAATTTTATGTTAAGGTCGCGCATATATTTGCCGCCATTATTATGACAATTAATCCTGTTTATACATATAAAGATGTCACTGGACAAACTGTTAAAACTGGATTATTAGAAAAAGACAAAATTCCTAAAAATGTCAATAGAAAGTTATATAAATTAAATATTTGTGATAATAGAATTAGAGCACTTAAAAAAGGTGAACAATTAGATGATAATACTGGAAATGTTACTCTTCAACCTAAAGTTTGTGATATGAATGTTAACAAAAACGGTCTTGAGAAAACTCTTGCTGATGAACCAGGTATTACTGAGCTTATGAGACTTTATCTTGATGATAAGTATGATTATTCTAATGGAAATTTTACTGGTATGGCTGATTCCACTAAATCACAATTTATGAAAGATTTAAAACTTTTTTATACTGCTTTTACTGGAAATGAAAATATGCCTCCAGAAATTACTAAATTCAGTGATATTAAATTAAGAGATTACAGTAAAAAATCTGCTTGTCAAGGTACAACGCCTATATTTAAAATGAAATATACATTAAATCAAAAAGATAAGTTATTTGTTGATTATGCTGAAAATATTAAAAAAATGATTCAAAGTGCGGCTGATAATCAGTCTAAATTATTATCTGTTATTAATGAATTATTTACATATGTTATGGACCCTTATTCGGGAAAAAAGGTAATAAGAATTAATCCAAAATTAAATGAAGAATTATTACAAAAATCTGTTGAGAAAACTAGACGTTTTATTGTCGATTTGTATATTAAATGTGAAACAGATTATGTAACTGGTGTTAAATTATATGAAGCAATAGTTGAGTCAAAAATATTAGAAACTACACAAAAACAAATAGATAACCTTAAAACTGAAGCTAAAAAAATTATATCTGAAAGTAAAAAACCAACAACTGAAGTTAGACAAAAACCTGCTGTTATTATTGCGGGTCCATCTACATCTACAAATATTCCATCTACATCTACAAATATTCCATCTACATCTACAAATATTCCATCTACAACTACAAATATTCCATCTACAACTACAAATATTCCATCTACAACTACAAATATTCCATCTACAACTACAAATATTCCATCTACATCTAGTTCTATAAATTCCCTAGTTTCTCCAGCATCTACAATGATATCTAGTATACCAACGCCTCCATCTATTACAGGACAAACACAATTAGCAACAAGCAGTTTAACTTCAACTGCGTAATTTAGAAATAATTAAATAAATAATTTAGAAATAATGAAATAGATAATTTAGAAATAATTAAATAAATTAAAATAATTATGTAATATATAAAATGGTGAAAACACGTAGTATGACGCGTAGAAATCGCGTTAAAAAGCTAATTTACCGTGCTCGTGTAAAATCTTCCGTTTGTCGAAATTTAACTAAGGGAAAATGTAGAATGAAAAATGGTTGTAAGTCAACTAAGAAAGGGCGCAGACGTTCTTATTGTCGCAGTATGAAAAACCACAGGGCTTAAATTATTTAATACTTAAATAAGATATAAAATAATATAAAATAATTAAATATTATATTATTTTATATGATTAGCAATAAGATAAAAAAAATGAGAGAAATAAAAAATAAAACAAGAAAAAATAAAACATCTACATCATTATATTTAACACCTGAGCAAAGAGAAATTGTATGTAAAAACTCAGCAAATACATATACTACTTTTGAAGATAAAATTGAAGAATTGTTTAAAAAACAAAATATTGATATTGTATCTACAAGTTTTAATTTAGAGAAACAAATCGTTTCTGAACTAAAACAAGCTGTAAACCCAAAAGGTGTTAAAGCAAATGAAGATTTTTATTCATATATTAATGATAGATGGATTACAGATTACCAATTAACAGAACAACAACAATATATTGTTCAAGTAGATGATTTTAGAATTACTCAGGATAAAGTTTATAGAGAACTTATACAAATTATTGAAGATTTCATAACAAATCCTAAAACAAAAGGTTCTAAAAAAGCAATATGTATTAAAAAAGCATATAATTCATTTAAAGGATACAATACAAATGAACAGACTAAATGTTTATCAAAAACATTTGTTGATTATCTAGATGAAATAAGAAAAAACAAAGATAATATATGGAAAAAACTTGGGCAAACGAATAAAAATGAAATTATCTCCATGGGGTCTCCTTTTGTATGGTCTATTAATCCAGATGATAAAAATCCCAAAATATATAGATGTTATTTAGAACCTCCTCAGTTAACACTAATTGACGTTGATGTATATTTTGATGAAATTAGCGATGATGAAGCAACAAAAAAATATAAAAACAATTATAGGAAAAAATTTTTTATTTATTTACATAAATTATTTACAAATGCTTTTGGGGCGAATCATGGATTTAATGTTAAAGATGTATTTGATACAGAATTTGAAATATTAAATGCTATGGCATCTGATTTTATTAAGGAAACCGACGAAGATGATTACAATTTAATATCAAAGGACGAGGCTTTAAAAAATTTTGGTTTTAATTGGGAAGAATTTTGTAAAGCACTTGGTTTTAAAAAAATACCTGAAGATTTTGTAACATCTAATGTAAATTATTTATTATCTGGAACAAAATTATTACTAGAAAAATGGGATAGCGAACAATGGAGAACATATTGGATTTATTTATATATACGCCAACAATGTAGATGGAATAAAGAAGGTGCGTTAAATTTTTTTGAATTTGAAGGTAGGTTTGTTAGAGGTCAAGCTGGTGTAGTTGATGATAATATTAGACCTGTTTTTCCTATGGGTTTTTTATTTAACACTTTTTTAACAAATGAATATATTTCAAAATATAATAATCCTCAAGCAATCAATTATGTTAAAACAATGGCAGAAGATTTAAAAACAGTATTTATTAGAATTATTAAAAGAAATGTTTGGATGCAGCCAAAAACTAAAGCTAAGGCTTTAGAAAAATTACAAAATTTTAAATTAACTGTAGGTTCACCTGAAATTTTGAGGGAAGATCCTTTACTTGACTATAAAGAACACGACCCGTGGGGTAATTTAATAAAAATGTGTCAATGGCGACACGAACTAGCGGTTGAATTAGTCGGTAAAAAGATTACGGATATTCCAGTAATGGATTGGTCGCAAATTCCTCCAAAGTTTGTAGGTACTCAAGCGTATGTAGTAAATGCATCGTATACACCAACTGAAAATAATATATATATACCTTTAGGATATATACAAAAACCATTTGTCGACTTAGATGAAAGAGGCTTAGAATACAATTTGTCGCGAATTGGTTTTACTATAGCACATGAAATGTCTCATGCTTTAGACGATTGGGGAAGCAAATATGATGAATTTGGAAGATTAAATAATTGGTGGACAGAAAAGGATGTCAAAGAATTTAAGAAAATTCAACAGGATGTTATTAAGCAATATGAAACTTATGCGGCATATGATAATATAAAATTTAATGCTGAACCGAGTATAGGAGAAGATTTAGCAGATATTTCTGGATTAGCTATTTGTCAAGAATATTTAAGAGATTTTCAACTTAAGAATGAGGATATTTTACCAATACAATCTTTATCATTTGAATCTTTTTTTATATTCTTTGCGGTTCAATCAAGACAAAAAATTTCCAAAAAGGCTATTTTAGCTCAATTAAAAACGAATCCACACCCTTTAGATAAATATCGTTGTAATGTTCCATTATCAAGAACTGAAGTATTTAGGGCTATTTACAATGTTAAAAAAGGAAATAAAATGTGGTGGCATTCAACAAATAGTGTTTGGGGATAATAACTTATTTTAGAAGAATTAATAAAATAATTTAGGCGTTCATAAATTTTTTTTTGTTGAGTTTATATATAAATGGCAAGAACTCAACGTCGCTCAATGTCTTTTAGACCTAGATCTGCTGCTCGCGGAAGAACCCGTGCTGCTGCTCGCGGAAGAACCCGTGCTGCTGCTCGCATGGCTTCCGCTGCTGCGGGTCGTGCTGCTGCCGCTTCTCGTGCTGCTGCTGCTGCCGCTTCTCGTGCCGCATCTGCTTCCCGCAGTGCTTCTGCTTCCCGCAGTGCTTCTGCTGGTCGTGCTGCTTCCGCCGCAGCTTCCCGTGCTGCTGCTGCCGGTCGTGCCGCTGCCGCTGCTGCTGGTCGCGCTGCCGCCGCTTCTCGCGCTCGTGCTTAAACGATAGTACCGTTAAACGATAGTACCGTTAAACGATAGTTTTATTTAAATATTAAATTTTTAATCATTAAATATTTAATGTTTTTATTATATATAAATGGTTACAAGACGTAATAAAATTACAAAAAGAAATAGAACTAGTTCTAGAAGAATAAGAAATGGTAAATCTAAAAAATCTAAAACTGGTAAAAAATGGGTTACTGCCATTGATGCTGCCTCAAAAACTTTAGAAAAAACTGGTTCTATTAATGCAGCTAAGAAGATTTTAAAAAAACAAGCATTGTTTAATGCTCGTAAATTATTCGGTTCTGTTGGTATATAAAGTTATATTGATTGTTGATTATAACTTTAAAATGTCGTGTTTATTTGAATATGGTATATGTTTATTTTTATATGTAGTATATTTCCATCTTTTCACTTATTTTGTTTAATTTCAATTGATAAGACTGTAACATATTTTTCTCCACGGTTAAAAAACGATGATTAATTATTATTTATCAACTATTACTTCTCTTGATATTTTTTGTATTATTTTTTCTTCCTTTTCATAATCATTATCACCTGAGCCTCCCATTGATTCAACAATTATTTTATTATATTGATCAGAAAATTTTGAATTATATTTACCACAATCTGGGTGTTCTTCTTTGAATTTTGGAATAAGTCTTTGATTCTTACATGCTACTTTTCTTATTACTTTGTGCATTTTTTGTTTATATTCATCTTCCTTTTCCCATTTATCTTGATCTTTAATATACAAAACTTCACGTTTTTTATCAGTACAATGAACTGGCCGTTTTGTAACATCCAATTCTTTGAGATTTTTTACTATAATATTAGATATACCTTCTACATAACCTAATTTGCCAACACTTTCTAAATCTGATAACTGTAATTTAATCGAATCAACAAAATCCATAATATTCATAGCATCTTTACATGTTTCGTTTAAAAAGAAATTAAGATTAAATGCTTTATTATACGAATTTGTATGAGTAGTAGTAGTATTATAAGTGCCATTTTTGGCAATTTCTAGCACAACATTTTGTTGGTCTAATATCATTTGTTTTATATCAGTTTGCTCTTTAATTAATTCAGAATTTTGCTTAATAAGCATGATAATTAATTCATCTTTATTTGATAAGTCTGGTGTGTTTATTGTTTGACATTTCTTTTTATGTTTCCATAAACCGTTTCGTGATATATAATTTTTATTACATAGGTCACAGATGTAAAATATGTAATTTGCGTCACCTTTTGTCACCAAATCGTCACCTTTTACATATTTTTTATGTTTTGATGTCATTAAATGTCTATTCCAATCGCCTGTTTTAGAGCATTTAAAGTCACAAATTTTACAATAGAAAATTTTTCTATTTTTCGATGTAAAATCGTCACCTAATGTTTCCATATATAGGTGACAGAAAATTACTTCTAAATTCTTTTATATAAAAATATAAAAAAATTACAATCACAAAATGAAAATTATTTTTTTGGTGACGAGACGCTAATTTTTAATTATGGTCACAAAATTATATTTTTCCATAAAATATTCAAGATTTTCAAAAATGGACAAAAATAAATGTCCAAAATTGAAAATTCAAAAAACTTTCCCCAAAAAATTTCATATATCGATGCTACACATGGAGGAACCTTTTTGCGAGCTTTTTTCAAAATTTCAAGATTTTCCCTTCATCATCTAGTATAACCGTCTTTAAGTAGGAAACTAAATAATATATGTATTTAACTTATATACTCTTTTATCATATTTATATAATTAGATTGTAACCCAAAATATATAACAATGAAATAACTACCTGCAATAGTTGCTTGAAACTCACTTGTAAAATCTGAGAAGAATATTAAAATTATATAAAATGTTGATATATTTATTAATGTTTGCAGTAAAATATAATAAATATCATTATCGCCCAGCGCTTTATCTTGTTTTACTTTTCCTATGTATATATCCGTATAATGTCCTAGTATAATTGCTGGAATTATATAGAATAAACATTTTAATGTAAATGAAAAAAAATTTGTCCGAGAACGTAATGTTCCAAAATCTGTTGCCCGTTGAATTATATTAAGCAGCTTCATTATTATATGTAAATATAATATTTAATATTTAATACACGTGTAAAAGTAACTTAAAGAAACCGATCCTCGATCTTATTTAAAATATCGTCATCATAAATTAAATTACCAGATGGTTTATATGATTTAATTGGCGTGTATTCTTTCTTTGACACTTTACCATCCTTTTGATCCATATTTTGCCCTCTCAACATATAATCATTTGGATTCGATGGTTCATTTGATATAGCTTTAATTTCATTATCGTTATTTTCTTCTATTTTTTGACCATATTCATTAAGATTTATACCAGTTTTCTTTTTTATTTCTGTTCTAACATATGAAGGTACCCAATGATTCCATGATATAAAAAGTAAATTAGGGTGAATATATTTTATGTTAAACCCATTTGTTTGTAGTTTACTAATTAAATATGCTATACATCCTGCTTGATCATATCTAGGGACACCAATTATTGTTTCTGGTACCAAAAACCAACAAGCTTGTTCGTCTACCTTTTGTCGCGACACTGTTTTAATTTTAACATGGATTCTATTCAAAATTTTATTAAACAATTCTAATTTGTTTAAATCTTGTTTTCGTTTTTTTTCATATAATTCGTCTATGTTGACATTTTCTGAGAAGTCGTCTATATTTTCCAATGTAAATATATTTGCCATTTAAATACAATTTAGAAAAAAATTAAATAATATAATCTATATTATTTAATTTTAATAATAATAACAATAGCATAAAGATAATTTTAAATCTTAAAACAATGACAATTAAACACTTAGTTATTTCTGGAGGAGGTCCAATAATGATACAAGTGATTGGTGCTATTCAACATCTTGAAAAAAATGAAATTGTTGATATGAAAAACATTGAATCTATTTATGGAACATCTGCTGGCGCAATAGTTGGAGTTTTAATTTGCCTTAAATTTGATTGGGAAACCATAAATGATTATATTATTAAACGTCCATGGCATGATGTATTTCCTATTAAAGTTCAAAATATTTTTGATGCATACACAAAAAAAGGCATTTATGATATAAAAACTATCGAAAAATGTTTTAAGCCTCTGCTTGATGCTAAGGATATTCCAATGAATATAAATTTAGAAGATTTTTATAAGTTATCTAACATAGAATTACATTTATATTCGTTTGAAATTAATGAATACAAAGTAGATGATATTTCTTATTTGACACATCCAAAGTTATCTCTTATGACAGCTATACAAATGACTTGTGGGTTACCTGTTTTAATGACGCCAGTATGTGTTGATAATAAATGCTATATTGATGGAGGAATGTCGTGTAATTATCCATTAAATTATTGTATTGAATCAGGAAAAAATCCTGATGAAATACTAGGGTTTAAAAATAAATATAGTTATGAAAGGGCAAATGTAAATTCTGATTCAACAATGTTGGATTTTTTATTGAGTTTTTTATTTAAAGCTGTATTTAGTGTAAGCACATACAATATTCAACCACAAATTAAAAATGAAATATTTTGTGATGCTCAATACTTAAGTTTTGATGTTTTAAAAAACGCATTAAGTAATATAGAAGTTAGAAGGGACTTATTCAAAAACGGTACTGACTCTGCTGTCAATTTTCTCTCTAATTTAAAGAACTGTGTTCAAGAATTGAATGAGAGTGTCCTTTGAAGGTTTCGCATCATATTCAATTACTTGTCCGTCTTTTAATAATTTAATTGTTGGATAACCTTCTACATTATATCGATTCATCATGTTATCAACTTCAGCGGTTTCTTCAGAACAATTAATTTCAGTAAATACTACTTTATATCCATTAATTGTTTTATTTTCATATTCAACTGTTAAGTCATTCCATATTGGCTTAGCTGTTTTACAATGAGGACACCAATCTGCGTAGAAAAATAATAACTCGGCTGTATTACCATTTTCACCCTCTGGAACGCGTTCACTATTTGGGTGATATTTTGCTTTCATTCCAGGCAATATGTAATAATAATAATAAAATCCAGCAACAAGAGCAAATAATATAACAACAGCAATAATAATATATGTTGTGCTATTTAAATTACTTCCTGCGGTTTTAACTCTTGTAAAAAAACTTGTAGAGTCTTCTCCAATTGGTAAACTTTGATTAAAGTTAATATATTTTGCGGTAGCCATTTATATATATTCTAGAAGAAATTAACATTCTGTTTTAACGAATACAATATAAAGATATTATATTAATATATTTATGTTATTTAGAACTAATACAGGCGAGTTGATTGAAATTAAAAGATATAATTACCCAAATGATAAACTATACTATAAAAAAATCATGGATGTTAAACAAATTATTTCTAAATCATTTCTCTCTTTAACTAAATCAGAAAAAACTTTTGATAACAAAAATAACTAACAAACCTATGAATATTGTAAATACATAACTACATATTATATTTAATTTTAATTGTGACTTAAGTTTTTCAGAATTTATAACTGAACTAGCGTGGCTTAATGATTGCGTTTGTTTATTATTTAAATAAATAGTATATAGCAAAATTAATAGTATTACAATTTTCATCAACAAAGATGTTGTAAAAAAGTTGCTTAATGGACTAATTATAAAAAGAACAATTAAAAAAATTGAAGTAGCAGAACATAAGCAAACTTTTTTTGTTTCATTCGTAAAAATTATCAAGTTAAATGGGGTATTTGAATCCATATAATTTTTATATATATTATTTTTATATTTAAATAATATATAATGACACAAACTCGTAAAAATAGAAATACACACAACAAAACAAAAAAAAAATACACATTTACTAAAAATGATTATATTTCAGGAGATGGAATGCAGACTAATATTTGGGGTCCTGCTGCGTGGCATTTCATTCATACAATAAGCTTTAATTATCCCGTAGAGCCAACACAAGAAAATAAAAAACATTATAGAGAGTTTGTTTTAAACTTAAAAAATGTGTTACCATGTAAGTATTGTAGAATTAATTTAGCAAATAATTTTAAAAAGAAACCATTACAAATGTGTCATATGAAAAGTAGAGAGACATTCTCACGATATATTTATGAACTTCATGAAACTGTAAATAAAATGTTAAATAAAAAATCAAACTTAACTTATTGTGATGTTAGAGAAAGATATGAACATTTTAGGTCAAGGTGTAGTGATGAAAAACCAAAAGTATTTACATTTAAGAAATCAAACACTAGAAGAAAAAAAGAAAAGGGTTGTACAGAACCATTATATGGAAAAAAAGCTAAATGTATTATTAACATTGTTCCTCAAGAAAACAAATCTGCTACATTTCAAATGGATAAAAAATGTATTAAGATACGAGAATAAATGTTACATTTAGGTTTTATAGATTATAGATTATAAATTATTGTATAATGTAGATACATTATTTATTATAATTTAATTTACATTCCAAACGAAGAAAAATCACTTAAAACTGGAGTTGGTACCCCATCATTTCCAATAGCATTATAGTTTGGCACCTTTTTACATTCAAATGAAGGTTCTGGGCATCTAGCACATGCTGGACACGGAGGACATTTTTCTTGTCTTGGACAAGCAGCGCCAACAGGACAAGCTGGACAAACAGGCGGAACAACTTGAGATTTCAAAATATACAAATCTTCTTGGCCAGAAGGTATTTGACTTCTAGAAATGCCATCAGGTAATGAGTTATAATATTGGTCGTTATATTCATTACTAGATGTGCCAGCAACCGTATTTCCATTAGGTCCTTCAGCGTAATACGCACTATTGCCTTGAGGTCCTGTTACAGAACCAGCGCTCCCCCCATAAGGGCCTTGATATGAATTCGCGCTACCTGTATAACTATTGTTAGATGTGCCAACAACAGTATTTCCATTAGGTCCTTGAGCATAATAAGCACTATTGCCTTGAGGTCCTGTTACAGAACCAGCGCTTCCACCATAAGGACCTTGATATGCTAAACTGGAGCTACTTTGTTGTATAGGAGTTCCAGTACTTCCATAATATTGAGTAGAAGTAGTTTTATCGGGATTAGAACCAGATTGAGTGTATGTGTAAGAACCCGAAGAAGTTTGAACATTTATAGCCTGATGTCCATTATCCCCATTAACCACTGTAGCAGTGGCACCACTAGGGCCATAAAATGTTGTAGCGGTTCCATTATTTCCATAGTAATTAGTATAATTTTCTTTATAAGAAGATTGTTGGCTAGATGAAAATGTCATTGGCTGTTCTCCATTTGCTAATGTAACTTGTAAACTTTGTTGTCCATTGCTATCTGTATTTACAACAAGAGAACCTCCATTTTCCCCATAAAATGTTGTTCCGTTAGCTAATTGTGTAGATTCTCCATTAAAATGATTATAATTATCATAAGAAACATTTGAACTAGTTGACGCTCCATTAGTTGACGCTCCATTAGTAGACATATTGTTATTTTTGTTAATTCTATTATTATTATTATTATTATTACCACTTTGTTTAGTTGATTCTATTCCGGATAAATCTCCAGTAAAACCTTCATTACCGCAATTACCTCCTAAAAAGGAACATAAAAGAAGCCCTAATAATAAAATTAAGAAAAGAAATAATGCTTCAGTATTCATTGTATAATTTATATAGTGAAAAAAGTTTGTAACTATATATATATATATAAAATTGAATTGAATTAAATAAAAATAATATAATTATAAAATAAAAATGACCGACTACGAGTGTGCTAAAATAATTGACGATTCTGATTCTGACGAAGAATACATTATTCTGCCAAAAAAACAATTAAAAACAATTAAACCAAGAGTTCGTCAGCCTGTATTAAAGAAGTGTTATAATGAAGATGATAAAGTATACGAAGTTGGCGTTGATGAAGTTGGAAGAGGACCATTATTTGGAAGAGTTTATACAGCAGCTGTAATTTTACCTAAAGATGATAGGTTCGATTGTTCAATGGTTAAGGATAGTAAGAAATTTCATTCAAAAAAGAAGATTGAAGAAGCGGCTCAATATGTAAAAGACCATGCTTTAGCTTGGTATATAAGCTTTGAAGATGAAAAGAAGATTGATGAAATAAATATTTTGCAAGCTACTCAATTATCAATGCATACTTCAATATTGGAGATTAGAAAACAATTAAACAAAACCTTAAAGGAAAAAGGACAAGAAGAAGGAAAGGATTATTCTTATAGTTTATTAATTGACGGTAATTACTTTAATCCTATTACTTACTTAGACAAGAGGACAAATAAAATACAATCTATACCTCATATAACAGTGGAAGGAGGTGATAATAAGTTTGCTTCTATTGCGGCTGCTTCTATATTAGCTAAAGTTGAAAGAGACAAATATATCGACGAATTATGCGAACAAAATCCGACATTGTCTGAATATTATGGGATTGATTCTAACAAAGGTTACGGAGCAAAAAGACATATGGACGGAATTAAAGCACATGGTATTACAATCTGGCATCGTAGAAGCTTTGGAATATGTAAAAGTTTTGTTTAATTAAAATTTATAAAATAAAATTGAATTATAAAAACATATTTTTTTTGAACTAAATAATTAACTAACAAACACTTAAACCTTTTAGCAGATTATAATTAGAATATAATGAGAGTTATGGTATTCGATACAGAGACAACTGGTCTTCCAAAAACAAAAATAATAAATCCTGATACATTAGATTTGTGGCCTCATATTGTTCAATTTAGCTATATAATTTATGATACCGAATTAAATAATATAGAAGATTATAGTGATTCAATCGTTAAATTAGAAGGTGGGATATCTATATCAGAAGATTCAATAAAAATACATGGCATAACAAATGAATCTTCACAAAAAAATGGAATTTATTTAGATGTAATTTTAGAAAAGTTCTTTTATCATTTAAGAAATGTTGATTTATTAGTGGGACATAATGTATCATTTGATATAAATATGATCAAGATAGAGTTACTTAGGTTATTATATGAAAATAATCTTAATATTTCAAAAAATGATATAAAAGTATACAAATATAATCTTCATTTATTAACAAATTATAACAATATATGTTGTACATTAAAAGATTCGATAAATTTATGTAATATTAAAGCAACTAATAAATTTGGTAGAGAATATGTAAAATTTCCAAGTTTATTGGAATTACATCAAAAATTATTTGAAAGTATACCAAATAATCTACATAATTCATTGAATGATATTCTTGTAACTTTAAGATGTTTTATGAAGTTAAAATATAATATTGATTTAAATGAAACATGTAGAAAATTTAAAAAATTATCAAAGCAAATAAACCTATTTTAATTATTAATTTATATAAAATTTAAATCTATAATGTTTACATTTTATAAAATATTTAAGCTGAACACATTTCACAAATTTCATCTTTTTCTTCTGTTTGTTTCGTGTCTGGTTCAATTGTAAATTGTTGAGCTTGATGCTTAGCTTTTCTTCTTAAATAATATATTCCTGTTTTAAGACCCTTTTTCCATGAATAGAAATGCATTGAAGTTAATGAGTTATAAGTAGGATCTTCCATCCAGAGATTTAAACTTTGACTTTGACAAATAAACGCACCTCTATCAGCTGACATATCAATTAAATGTTTCATTGGTATCTCCCAAACAATCTTATATTTATTTCTAATATGTTCTGACAATACTGTTAACTGCTGAACAGAACCTTTATTAGCAATAATATTATTTTTAATTTGTTCATTCCATTGTCCTAATTGAATCAGCTCTTTCATTAAATATTTATTTACGACAACAAACTCTCCAGCCAAGGTTCTTCTTGAATATAAGTTACTAGTAAATGGTTCGAAACATTCATTGAACCCAAGGATTTGTGATGTTGACGCAGTTGGCATTGGAGCAACTAAAAGTGAATTACGCAAACCATATTTAATAATAGATTCTTTGAGAGAAGACCAATCATAACGTTCTGATGGAGAAGTATTCCACATATCAAATTGTAAAATACCTTTGGATGCAGGAGAACCTTCAAATGAACTATATGCTCCTACTAAATCGTGGGATGTAAGTTTATTTAGGTCATATTCATAACTGTCAATGTAATCTAACAAATGATTTCTATCTCCTGTTAATAATTCCTTAATCTTAATACTACGTTGAATTGAGATTTCATTTGATTTTTCCAATGCTCCATGATAAATGGTTTCGAAAATTAATTTATTTACATTTTTTGCGGCTTCAGAATGAAAAGGAATATCCATAAGAATAAATGTGTCAGCAAGACCTTGAACCCCTATTCCAATAGGTCTATGTTTTAAATTACTATTTTTAGTTTTTTCAGTTGGGTAAAAATTAATATCAATCACCTGATTTAGGTTATTGGTTATAACTTTTGTAACTTCATGAAGTTTTGAATAATTAAATTCCTTTGTTTCTTCATTAACAAAAGAAGGCAATCCTATAGAAGCAAGATTACATACTGAGGTCTCATTTTTATCGGAATACTGAATTATTTCTGAGCATAAATTTGAACTTTTAATGGTTCCAAGATTTTGTTGATTTGATTTAGAATTGGCAGCGTCTTTGTAAACAATATATGGCGTACCTGTTTCCATCTGAGAATCCAAAATTTTAAACCATAAATCGCGCGCATTTACAGTCTTTTTTGCCTTACCATCATTTTCATATTGTTCATATAGGGTCTTAAATTTATCACCATATACGTCAGATAGTCCAGGACATTCATGAGGGCAAACCAATGACCATTTTGTGTTATCTCTTACACGTTCCATAAAAAGGTCTGAAATCCACAAAGCATAAAAGAGGTCGCGTGCTTTCAACTCTTCATCGCCGTGGTTCTTTTTCAATTCTAAGAAATCCTCTACATCAGCGTGCCATGGCTCCAAATAAATAGCAAATGATCCGTTTCTTTTGTTCCCTCCTTGATCAACGTATCTAGCTGTATTATTAAATACTCTCAACATTGGAACTATACCATTCGAAGTTCCATTTGTTCCTTGAATATGACTACCTTTAGCCCTGATGTTATGAATATGTAAACCAACTCCTCCTGCCCACTTGGAAATATGTGCACAATCCTTTAATGTATTAAAAATTCCTTCAATACTATCTTCTTCCATTGCTATTAAATAACAAGAACTCATTTGTGGTCTTGGTGTTCCTGCATTAAAAAGTGTAGGTGTAGCATGAGTAAAGAATTTATTGGACATTAGATCATACGTTTCTTTAACTAATCTTAAGGTCTCAACTTGATCAACATTATTTAGATTTCCATGAATGCCTACTGCTACACGCATCCACATATGTTGTGGTCTCTCTACAATAATATTATTTATTCTAAAAAGATAAGCCCTTTCTAATGTTTTAAACCCAAAATAATCGATCAAATAATCTCTTTCGTAATCAATCATGGAATTTAATTGATCAGAATAACGTTCGGTAAAATCCCAAAGTTTTTGAGAAACAAGCGATTTATTTTCTCCTTTAATATCAGTAAATTCATATAATCTTTTTATAACATTTGAGAATACCTTATCAGTATTTTTCTGATGGTTTGAAATAATAATACGGGCAGATAGTGTAGCATAATCCGGATGGTTTGTTGAAAGAGACGCACATTGTTCAGCAGCAAGTTCGTCAATCTTTGCGGTTGGAATTTTATCATATAACTGATCGATAACTTTCATTACAAGAGAAGAATAATTAATATGAATTCCTGCTTCTTGACCCAACTTTTTTACTCTCTCTAAAATTTTGTCAAACGCTACTTCTTGTAGTTCTCCGTCACGCTTAGTTACACGCATCTCTCTTGAAGTATCCATTATTATATATAATTTAATGTTTAGTTTTAAACTGATTTTTTAAAGAATTTAAATATATAATTTAAATATATAATTTATATATATATGAATCAAATTGTATTTTTATTTTTTATTTTAGTATTAGCTATAGGATTACTACTCTTTTTGAAATTAAATAATTATATTGAAGGTTATAGTAATTATTCTTTAGCTGGAACAATGGGTAATTTCCCAAATGCTCAAACGAATGTGTTAGTTCAAGATACTTATCCTGTTATTGGTAATAATGTAATTTCAAAAGAAACCGCATCTAATATGTGGTGGCATTACCCAACATTTAAAGCAGGTTCATATGATCAAATAACAAATAATATAAGATATCCAAATAATCCTGATGTAGGAAGGTGTACACCCGCTTCAATGTGTGGAGCTTTATATCATGAGAAAAAAATTGGATCAAATTATATTAAACAATTACCGCCTGTAGACCCAAATTTAGGAACGCGCATAGGTTATTTTACAACTGATAAAAATTTGTTACAATTTAGAACAGATATTTCAAATATATTGTATTAATTTTTAATATATAATTTTAAATTGTATATATTAAATTTAACGTCTTCGATGCGTTCTCTTTTTACCATATCTCTTTTTTCTTCTAGTTCCAGCAACATAGTTTGACGCGAAACTAACTTTATTTTCGTCAATAACATCTTGTACTTCATCGACACTATTAGCAGCAGTTAATTTTTCTTTAATTCTAGACCATTCTTTCTTAATATCTCCCCTTTTAATATTATTATCAATAAGGGTAATAATTCTGCCGAATGCTAATGCTACACGACCGCCAGCACCATCTTTGAATTTTTTGTTTTTATCATCAATCCAATTTTTATCAACCTTAACAGATTCTTCTACCATAGACTCTGGCATAGACTCTGACATAGACTCTGGCATAGACTCTATCATAGATTCTGGCATAGATTCTGGCATAGAGTTACGACTACCTTTTAGGTCATTTAGTTGTTCTTGAATAATATCAACTTGAACTTGAATATCATCAAGTTTATCACCGCCTTTTCTATTTTTTCTAGAATGACGCACCATTATACAATAATTGTATAAAATAAAATTATTTATTAAATAAATAATTAAATAAATAATTTTTTTAATATCCTAAATAATGGTTAATCTATTTTAATTATTTTATTAAATTTAAGTAAACATCCTTGTGATTCTTTTTCAACAAAAGGCTTAAATGGTTCTTTTTTAAGTTTTTTTGTAGGAGCTCTATGCTCAAATCCAGTAACTCGCTCAGTTTCAATTGTTTTCCAGACTTTTTCTAATTGTCCAATATTATTTTTAAACCAATCTTTATTTCTTAATACTAGAACACAACTTAACTTATCCAGTTTCCAGTAAATAAATTTTAAAAATGTATAATTAAATGGTTCGGATTCATATTTTTCAATATTTTCTTCTTCCCATTTGCTTATATCCTCTGCTAAGTATAAATTTAATGGTTGATATAAATAAAAAGGTTTCTTTTCTTTTGTATGAAAATATATAATTGTTCCTTTGTATGAATTATTTGTAGTTTTTACATAACTTTTAGATTCAACTCCATTTAAATCATAAACGATTGTTGAATCATTTCGATAACTATCATAATCAGGATATTCAACAAATTTAGTTTCCAAAAAATCGCATTCATCAAGATTACAAACTTCCATTTGTAATTGCATTTGAACCCAATACTCTTTTTTTGGTATTCCAGTAATTTCTCTACTTACAGGATTTTTAATCTCGAGCATTCTTCCATAACGACCTGTTGATGATTCGATAATAATACCATCAGGTGAAGCACCCAAAAAATAGTAGGTATCATGCTGAATACAACCAAAATCTTCAACTTTTGATTTATACATATCTTCATAAATCATAACAGATAATGGTTCAAACTTTTGTCCCCAATGCATTGCTGTATTTGTATTAACCATTTTAATATCGCAATCATCTCCATTTTCTTCAAATGTTTTAAGAGGCTGACATTTTTCATAAATTAGTTGATTTATAGATGATTGAGTTTCAAATGCTTTCCATGCGTTACTCGCAGTAATTAAATTCCAACGAAATTTATACCATTCAGGAGATCTTTGTGTAGGTTGTGGAATTTCTCTTAAGCATTGTATTTTATATTCAATTTCATTTATTTCCTCTTGATTATTTTCTTTATTTATTATGTTATCTTCACTTGATCTTTCAGGGTGAAATGTAGTAATAAAAATATTAAATGCGTCTTGAAGCAAGTCATTCATATCATCTTCAATATCATCGCCATTATCTAAATTATCAATCTCCTCTTCCATTTGAACATAAAAAAGCTCCTTTATATCTTCTAATAAAATGTCGTGAAAATTTGGCTCTGAAATAGTTGTTGGATATTGGTTCATATAATCATCCATTAAATGTAATGCTGTTTCAACAAACTCTACAGCATACTCTTGAGTAAATATAGAAGGTTCATCTTCAAATATTAATTTATCTGTTATATCTTCAAGATCTTCTAAATCGTTTAACTTTACAATTTCAAACATAATATTATATATTATACTTTAAATGTTTTTAATATAATTATTAAAGTATATTAAAAATTTATTTCTCATCAGAATCAGAATCAGAATCAGAACCAGAACCTTTATTATTCTGTTGTATTTCTTTATGTCTTATAGTTGCATTTACCTTTTTAATTGATAATGATTTTAATGTTGAAACACGCTTATCCGTGTTTTTTAATGTAAAATGTTTAGTAGATTTTGTATAAGTTAATGCTGGTATTTCTTTAACAACTCCATTAATTTTATCGTAAATAACATCTTTTACGCGAGATAATTTCTTTTTATCTAGACTATCTTTTAAAAATGTTATAAGTATTTTTTCTTCATTTTCATTAAGATTTTTATCTTTTTTATAAATTTCAACATACTCTAACAATTTCTTTGTCTTTATTGTTTTATTTAGTTTACACCAAGGTTCATTGCTATTATTTATTTTTTCATCCTCAAGAAATTTTTCAAGATTAAAAATATCATTTGAAGATTTAGTTTCATACAATGGCGCTCCATTCAATAACATTGTTTTATATTTAATATTCTTTAACTCTTGACACTCAACAAGAGTTATATCAGTGTTTGTATTTTCTTCCATTATATACATTAATATATAGTGTTAATTTTAACCTTGTTTCATAATATATATATTTATTGAAGAATATTTATATCAGTTTAAAAATAATTATATAAATATACATTATTACATATATGTCTGAAACAAATTCTCTAGAAACAAAAAAAATAAATATAACTGGCACATCTAATAGATATGAAATGAAAAAATTAACTAAAAAATGTTATGATAAGGAGAAAAAAAAACGTATTGAAACAGAAAAGTGGACTTTTTCTGAAGAACATTATAAATATGAAAATCAATTAAACATGATTCAATGCATTTTAAAAAATAATTTTAATCATGTAGACGATGTTTCAAAAATAGCAATTCAACAGATTAATAAGAAATTAAATGGATATAAACACCAAGATATAATTAAAAAACATTTCAATGAAAATGATTTTTTAACGTTTGAATCTGTTATTAATAAAATGATTGAGTGTGAGTTAAAATGTCGTTATTGTAAAAAAGAAATGAATGTTTTATATGATATATCGAGAGAAATGACTCAATGGTCTGTTGACAGAATTAATAATGATTTAGGTCATGATATTGATAATTATCATTTAGCATGTTTAGAATGTAATTTAAAGAGAAGAAGAAGAACTGATGAAAAATTTTTATTTACGAAACAATTAAATATTATAAAACAAGATAATTAAGTTTATTAATAATAATTAATACCTCTTTAAATATTATTAATATGGAGTGGAAATGGACAAAAGGAGAACCATATGAAAGGTCTCGTCGACTTAAACATGTAGAAGAATGTGAAAATGAAAAATTTAGTAAAGAAATAGAATCATCTGCGTATACAACGTCACTAAATCATGATGAAAATACATGGGATATTTTGAATCAATCTCTCTCTGGTTCAGGGTTTAAAGTATCTAATAAGAGAGAAGAACTTGATTCTAAAATATCTGATAGAGGTTTAGTACAACAAATTGGTTTTAATCCCTTTTTAGGTGAGACTAATTACGTTAATGATATAGGCATTAGAGACCAGTTTTTAAAACCAATTAATACGACCCAAGGTTCAACAAAAGCATCACAAAGTGAATATAATTAAGCTAATGATTTAGAACACATTGTGTATAATAAACGGTTAACAAAATAAGCAATAAAAGAATTGAATATTAATAAAACACCAGTTGAAACAGTTCTAAAATTTATTTTTTCGAAATTTTTAATTATAAACACTGCTTCACTTAATATTGTAAAAATTAAAACGGCAAAGAATATCATTGACAATAATAAAAAATACACACAAGATTGCTTGTCTAAAGGACCAAAGTAAGTTGTCATAAAATCGGACATTTATATTATAAAAAGTTTTTAAAATTTAATAAAATATAATAAAATATAATAAAATTTAATAAAATATAATAAACTTTAATTGAATTTTATTATATGTTTTTTCTAATAAACAACTTAAATAATTTGTTAGGATTTTAACATAATGAGTGTAAGTTTAAATTATACAACGCAGAATGAATTATTGCTAAATAATCTAATGGATTTTTATAAGAATGAAAAATATCTTAGCAGAATGTTAAAAATTATTACAGGCGAATCAAAAATCTCTCTTCGGATTGTTGATTGGTTTGCGACTAATTATGCTAAAAAGAATTATACATTATATACCTTCCCAGACATTAATGGAAATACAGTTAGATTTAAGGTTTATTTTGATTATAAACTTAAATTAAAGGCTTACAGTAAGAAAAGATTTGACCCCTTTTGTCGCTGGGATAGGATCAGCATACCATATAAAAATGGAACATGTATTGAGACCACTATCGGACAATTGAACTTCTTTAAGTGGGCAATTGAAAATAAGGTTATTGAATACATTGAAGAAAATTATGATACAATTGAAAAGGACATGAATAACCGTAACAGCACTTCCAAAAGAAAAGAAACTATTACAGATAATGCTAAAACACGTAAAAAGAGAGAGGAGCTATCAATTTCCGCTACAAAAAGCATTAAAAAAGAAGATGTTGAAATTGTTGTCCAATTTAATTAACATTTTTGTTTTTAATTTTAAAAGTAAAAACAAAATAAACAACTTAAAGATATAACTATTATATAATTATAATTGAAATTGAAATGGAACAACTAGATATTGTTAAACTAATTGAAAACAACCCGATAACAAAGTTATCAAATGATTATAATGTTAAATTTTTAACAAAAATTAAGACTAATTTTACAGATTTTGAACAACAAATGTTTTTATCAAGTTTTTATTGTTATTTAAATCATCATCCTATTAATGATTTTGTTATTGATTTAGATAATATTTGGAAATGGATTGGTTTTAATCAAAAATATAATGCTGAACGACTTTTAGAAAATAATTTCATATTAAATAAGGATTATATAAAATTTTCAAATGACGATTCGTGTCAAAATTGTTTGGTCCTCCCAAAAGAGAACCAAAAAAAAGGAAGGGGTGGTCATAATATTAAAAAGGTATTGTTAAATATTAAAACATTTAAGTTAATGTGTTTAAAATCTGGAACAAAAAAAGCAGATGATATTCACGATTATTTTATGAAACTTGAAGATATATTACAAGAAACTATATATGAAGAATGTAATGAATTAAAGATACAGTTAACACAAAAAAATGAACAATTAGAAAATGTTGAAAAAGAAAAAGAAGATTTAAAAGAAAAAACTATATTGGAACAATTTCCATTAAACACACAATGTATTTATATTGGATTAGTTGATAACAAAACATTTGGTAAACCAAATAGTAAAATGTATCAAGAGACTGTAATTAAATTTGGGCAAAGTAATAATCTAAATGAAAGAATTAAAATACACAAAAAAACATATGACAATTTTAGATTATATGCTGCTTTTAAAGTAAAAAATAAGATTGAAATTGAAAACTGTATTAAAAAACATTTATTATTAAAAAATCGTTTAAGAATAATTACTATTAATGATATAGCATATAGAGAATTAATTGCGCTAGATAATGAAGAGTATACACTTGAAAAGGTAGAACAATTTATTAAAGATATTATTAAAGAAAATGAATATAATGTTGAAAATTACAATCTATTACTAAAGAAGAATGATGAATTACAAAATGAAATTTATAAATTAAAACATGAATTAGAAGACAAAAATAAAATAATAGAAAAAAGTGATAAAAAAATAAATAAACTAGAATATGACATAACAGATGAAATTAAATCAAAAATAGCTAGTAATTATGCTATTTGTAAATATGGATATTATTTATATGCGTATCAATATGAAGACATGCGGTTTGTTTGTTCTATTTCACGGCAAAAAGATTTTGAAACAGTAAATAATAATTTAAAAGATTTATATCCTAACGGAAAAATGGTATGCCAAGAGAAATGTTCATATCCTTTATCTGAAAAAAATATGATGTTTGTATTAAAACAAAATTGTGTTTCTCTTGGACAAAATAAGTTTGAATCTTCTATTGATAATATTATGAAAATAATTAACGTGTCGGTTAAATTAGAAGAGATATTAATTAAACAATCAAAAGATTTAGATATGTTATCAGAAACATTTTCAAATAATATAAAAATTAATATTGATGAAGAAAATGATCCTGAAGTTCCTATTGTAAGAAAAGCAAAGAGATCAATCGACCAAATAAATAAAGATACAGGAGAAGTTATTAAAACATATGAAAGCATTGAAGCCGCAGGAAGATCTCTTGGGTTAACAACAGGGACTGCTATTGGCACAGCTTTGAGAGAAAATCGCATTTGTAAAGGTTTTCTCTGGAGATATTCTGGTATATCAAAAGAAGAACAATTTGCTGAACAACCAGTAATCAAAATATCTTGTGTAAATGGAGAAAAAACACTTTTCAAAAATATATCAGATGCGGCAAAGGATGTAAAAATTTCTGCGCCTGCTCTAAGAAGAAGAATATTAACACAAGTTCACGTAAATAACTATCATTGGATATTTGATAAAAATGCCTGTCATTATAATTAGATTTAATATTTATCTAATATAAGATGAACGATATTCAGAAACGATTTTTATTGTTTTTAATAGGTTGTATTGGAACTAGAACTTTGTTTGTGTATGTTGCTAAAAATGCTGGACAAAAATATTTACCATTACTAGGTTATTTAGCTTTATTGCCTGCGTTAGGATTTATTTATATTTATTTAACAGGTTCAAGAAAAACTGGCGCGGAAGTTTTTGGAGAGAAAATATGGTGGAACGATTTAAGACCAATCCATTCATTATTGTATTTTTTATTTGCTTATAATGCTATAATAGGCAATAATAGATCATGGATATACTTATTAATAGATGTTATAGTTGGATTAATTAGTTTTTTATTTTTTCATTATAAAAATGGAGATTTTCAATTGAAGATTTTATTTGGGACAAAAATTATTTAATACATCTTAACTAAGTTAATGAAAAATGAATAGTTACTTTTCTTCGTTGGTTTTGTGAATATTCCACTATAGTTGCTTCTTTATTGGAATTATAAATACAATAAATTAAATCATATTTTATTGTATCAATGTCCAATAATTTTATTTTTATAGAAGTTAATATTCTTCCTCAGATAAATTAATTTTAAATTATCATTAAAAGTATAATTTTCTATATATAGATCTATATTTTCCATATAATAATTAAAATTAAAAATTTTTAATATTATAATTATTTTATTTTTAACGTCATATACATTAAAAGAATATTACAATTTTATCGTGTCAATAAATTGACTATATCAAGACGTAATATATTGATGTTTACTGATTAAGCATTGATGGGGGCGGTTACTTCATCAGAAAATTGTCCTAGAAAACTCGGAACAATAAAAATATTACCTGTAAAAGTTGCTATAAAAGGTAAACCAGGTAGTTTACGAGTACCCGTTTGTTGATATTGATACAAATTTAAAGTCTCACTTTGAACAATGAATTCGTAAGTCTTATAAAGAGTACCCTGCACTAGAAAAACATTCGGTCCTTGTAATACAATCTTTAATGCATATGTATTAGCAGCATCTATTTCTCCTAATTTGGATTGACAAATAATTGTTTTTTCCGCGCCATGCCTAAAATCTTCAATATCATCAAACTTGTAGCTTGTCGTGTATGTGTTAACGCCATTATCAGTAACAAGGTCGACGTTTGGTCCCACCACATCATTTGCCGAAATAAAAGACGTTGATATTACAGTTGATATTTGTAATGCCGCACCAACACTACTAGGGTCCAAAAATTCAACACTAGCGGTCTCTACATATTTTTTAACAGCATAATTAGTAGGGTATTCGCGATTATCCACTGTATTAAGCGGGTCAATTACATTCTTCAAATTTGTTTGAATATGATAAACATTTTTATAAAGAGTAGGAATATATGCTGGAAGCGCAATTGGTAAATAAGGTCTACTTGGTGAACCAACTAAATTGTATGAAGCATCGCCAATTAATGTATTATTAAAAGGTGAGACGGCAACAGCAGTATTAGTAGTATTAAATGTGTCAGGGACGAGATTTACACTTGGGTCAAACAAACCATTAGCGGGAACACCGCCTGATGGCAGAGCATCTTGGATTTTTTCAAGTATGGAGGACATTATAATATTTACTATTATTATTAATTTCACAAAAAAATTAACTTAGACTATAAAAAATTATTTAAATAATCCATTATATTTTAATACTGACCAACATAACAATGATTTATTCCATAATAAATGTAAATCATCACCTAAATAAAGAAATGTATATGTTGTATATTTTTTATTATGTAATAAAAAACTGTCATCATTTTCTGTTCTTAAAGTTACCCATGAATCATTAGGATTAATTATATCTATATTATTTACTATGATTTTTAAAGACCCATTTGGTATACTATCATTTGCTTGTAATTTATAAGTTCTAATATCTTGGTCATCATTATCTTCATCATCATCATTATTATCTAAGGCAGGTTCTATATATGTTATTTGTTTTTTATAAGTTATTATCTCTGGATTGTCTGTAAATAATGACTCAAAATTAGTTTCATTTTCACAAGGTAAACAATTATTTTTAGAGTAAAATGACGTGTTTACATATATTTGTCTAGCATACGACATTTATATAATAATATAATATATATTTAAAGGTATAAAATTAAAAATTTACATATTTTAATTTTTAATTTTATATTAACTGGGTAATTATTTAAAAATTTAATAATTAAATATGTATGGGTAATTCTCAGTCGTCTCAAAAAATAAATTTCGAAGATATTCAGCATGTTATAAAAAATTCTGAATTACATATATTAATTAATACATTAAATGAAGATGAACAATATTGTTTAATACCAACTACAATAAATATTAATAAAGAGGTAGAATTAATTAATCAGTTAATTAAAACTGGTAATAAACAGGTTAAAATAATAATATATGGGCGAAATTGTAACGATGAAAAAATATTCACTAAATATAACCAGCTAAATTCTTTAGGGTTTTATAATATATATATTTATCCTGGTGGATTATTTGAATGGTTAATGTTACAAGATATTTATGGGTCAGGCGAATTTCCAACAACAAAAAGGGAGTTAGATATTTTAAAATATAAACCGCAAAAAGTGTTAAATGTTCAATTATTGGAGTATTAAATTTTAAATCTATTATTACGCCGCCCGGAAAGAAAAATGAGACAAAACACAATTATGATTTATATATCTTATAACTATGTTTTTAATAAATTTCTAAACATTCTTTCGTGATTTTCTTTTCGTCATTCTGAGATATAAATATTACGAACTATATTATTATTATCATCCCCAGTATAATCATGTGGTATGTCAACAACGGGAAGAATATAATCTTTAATAGCATCATTCGATAATTCATCAGCTCTTTTATTGTATTTTCTTAAAACATGAGAATAATATATATTGTCAAACATTTTTTCAAGTTCTTTAGCTTTTTTATATAATTCAGTTATGTTTTCGGAATTACATTTATATATTCCTGTCATTTGATTAATAACTAATAGACTGTCACCTTTAACTAATAAGGTTTTTATATTCATATCTATTGCTTTTTGAAGTCCAAATATTAATCCAGTATATTCAGATTGATTATTTGTTGCATTTTTACCTACAAACATACTACTACTCCAAATTTCATCGCCGAAACAATAAATAACAGCTCCTGCACCAGATAATCCTGGATTCCCTTTGCTACAACCATCAAAATTCATAACAAAATTTGTTTCTGGATAAATCGCAGCTTCATTTTTTAAAGGTTTATTAATTTTTGGAAACATCGTCACTGATATTATATTATTTATATAATAATTTTTTATTTTCGTTCAATTTTATTATATATTAAATATATTTTGTAAAGTAATATAAAGAATGATACAATGGTTCTTACTTTTTTCTTTATTTGCTAATATAGTTTTGTCTGATACTGAATGTCCTCTTGTTACAAGTATTGGTGATAGACGTAGTGATAAAAGTAAATTACGTCTTGTTCAATATAATGTAGAATGGTTATTTATTGATTATTATAGTACTATAGATTGTCCTGGAAATGGATGTACGTGGAAAAATGTTTCTGCTGCCGAAATACATTTATCTTATGTTTCAAAAGTAATTCATGATTTAAATCCAGATATTATTAATTTTTGTGAAATTGAAGGGTGTGATGAACTTAACATGTTAAAAAGTTCATTAAATGATGATACCTATATGCCTTACTTAAAAAAGGGTACTGATACAAGCACTGGTCAAAATGTTGGTATGTTAACTCGTGTAGACCCTGTCGTTAGTTTATATAGAACAGAAGATAGATATGATTATCCTATTTATGGTTCCTCATGTGGATATACTGGTACAGGTTCTACAGGAGTGAGTAAACATTATATTACTGAATTTAAATTAAGCAATATGAATATTGCCCTTATTGGAGCACATTTCGTAGCGATTCCAACTGATTCTTCTAGATGTGCTCAGAGAGAAGGTCAGGCTTCTGTTTTACAACCAATTATTTATAATTACATTTCAAAAGGATACGAAGTCATCCTTATTGGAGATTTAAATGACTTTGATGGCGTAGTTTTAGATGTGAATAGTAATAAGCCTACTTCACAAGTTTTAAGTATTCTTAAGGGCGCCTTTGGTGAATATAAAGGAAAATATGAATTAACTAGTGTTGCTGAAAATGTAAAACAGAGTGAAAGATATAGTGATTGGTACGATTCTGATAATAACTGTAATACACAATCAGATAAGGACTATTCTATGATTGACCATGTATTAGTTACATCTGGAATTAAAAATAAAATTTTAGATGTATATTTTTATCATGGTTATAGCGAATATTGCGATACATATAATTCAGACCATTATCCAGTTATAATCGATTTAAATATATAACATTAAATCTTCATGCGTTGGCGGATTCATTATTTAATTATTTTAATTTATAGCAAATTTGTGAATTTTATCAATCCATTCCTTGACTTGATTTTTATGTTCGTAAATATCAACATTTCCATCCAAAGTAAGTTGATTTAAACATATACACTCTTTGTTTTCTTTATTTAACATATTATCATGATAATTAGAACAACTAATTAGATACTCTAATGGAATATTGTCTTCTCCAGTTCTTGAACGTTTTATTATTCTTTGATAGCATATATCAGGCGATGTTTTTACATAAACTACTTTATTAACAGGATATTCGTATGAAAATGTGTCAAACCAATTCAAATAAATCTGATAATTAACATGTTCTATTTTTTTACTATCATAAAGCATTTTCGCAAAAACCATTTTATCAGTATACAAACTTCTCTCTGTAATAATTATAATATTTCTATTCTCATTGTCATTTTTAATAGTTTTTAAAGTATCGTGTAATACTTTTAGTCTTGAAACATACGCCATCATTTGGAAAGGAAACGAGTATTTTTCCTGATCCGCATAGAATTTTTTCAAAATTGTTTCACCGTTTTCATCTACAATTTTTTCCCATTCATCAACAGGTTCCTTCAAAAATACAACATTGGAACTATTTTCATAATGTTTACGTAAATTTGATAACAATGTTGATTTACCTGAACCAATATTCCCCTCGATAGAAACAATAGTATAATTAACCGACATTGTATTTATAGTATAATACAGTTTATTTATTTATATTATTTTATATCAATTTTAAAAAAAATTGATATAAAATGTATTTAAATACAATGATATAAATAACGGATAAGCAACCAAAAATGGATTTAAAGCAACGTAAACTTAACAAGTCTGAATGGGATTCTATTGAGGTTCCTGTAGCAAAAAATGAGATGGATATATTAAATATGATCGTTCGTGGGTATCATGACGTTAATATTAGAATTAATAATAATAATTCTATCTTTTCGTATCTAAAGATAGAATTCACAGAAAAAATGGAAAGTTATTTGTTTAATAAATATTTTAGAGAAAGAGCTATACTGATTGAAAATGAGTTAAAAAAACTAGACTCATCGTATAAAGCTATGCGAATTGAAAGTGATATAAAATTGAATTCTCTTGATAGACTTAGATTAGAGAGATTTGATGATAAAACATTGGTTACTCAAGACATTTATGAAAACACTCTATTAACTAATATAGAAAAACTTTTAGAAAATAAAAATAGTAATAACAGTAAGTTATTTCATTATCATTATTTCACGCTTTATAAATTAATTAATAATAATATTAATAAACTTAACATCCACATAAAAAATTTAGTAGATATCGTTCTCAGAGTATTTGAAGAACAAATAAATATTTCAAATATAATTGAAAATGCGGTTGAATTTATAGAAAAAAACCAAAATATTCTTAAATATGGAGATTTAACTTTGTATGAGCATCAAAAAGATATATTTACGGCATGTAAATCACATAACTCTAAAATGGTTTTATATATGGCTCCTACTGGAACAGGAAAAACACTATCACCTATTGCGTTATCTGAGGGACACAAGATAATATTTGTCTGTGCTGCGAGACACGTTGGTCTAGCATTAGCCAGATCCGCAATTTCTGTTAAAAAAAAAGTTGCCTTTGCGTTTGGGTGTAGTTGTGCAGATGATGTTAGATTACATTATTTCGCGGCTAAGGTCTTTACTAAAAATAGGCGAACTGGCGGAATTGGTAAAGTTGATAATAGCGTTGGCGATAATGTTGAAATTATGATTTGTGATATAAAATCTTACTTGCCAGCGATGTATTACATGCTTGCTCACTTTAAAGCAGAAAATATAATAATGTATTGGGATGAACCTACAATTACAATGGACTACAATGAACACGAATTCCATACAACAATTAGAAAAAATTGGAAGAAAAATGCTATTCCAAATATTGTATTATCATCTGCCACATTACCTAAGCTTAATGAGCTTACTGAGACAATACCAGATTTCTTAAACTCATTTCCTGAAGCCGAAATTATTAATATTGTTAGTCATGATTGTAAAAAATCAATTCCAATTATAAACAAAGATGGTTTTGTAGTCTTGCCTCATTATCTTAATAAAGATTATAACCGAACTAAGGAAATTGCGGAACACTGTGAAAATTATCTAACTCTATTAAGATATTTTGATTTAAAAGAAGTTGTTGATTTTATTACTTTTGTAAATTATAATAATTACGGTAACAATAGAACGCGAATTGAAAGACATTTTGAAACATTAAATGATTTAAATATGACAAAAATTAAAAGATATTACGTATTTCTTCTTAAAAATATTATAGAAAAAGATTGGGGTTATGTTTATTCACACTTTCAAATAAAAAGAATGCCTAGGATATTAGAAAATGAAACAATTGATCCAAAAGGAAATAAAATTCTAAAGTTGCGAAGTGTTGGGTCAGGTTCAACGTATAGTTCTCACACATCATTGGAGGGGGCAAAAATAACCAAGCTAGCAAGCGAACAACTAACTCACCCTGTTATTAAGTCTGGAACATCTGGAGTTTACTTTACTACTAAAGATTCTTATACATTAACGGATGGTCCGACTATATTAATTTCAAATGATATTGAAAAAATTTCTAAATTTTGTATTCAACAAGCAAATATTCCTATTTTAGTTATGGACGAAATAATGAAAAAAATTGAATATAATAATTTTATCAATGAAAAATTATTTACATTGGAAACAGAAGTTGAAATTATTAAAGATGAAGCTGAAAAAAAAATTAAAAATGAAGTTAAATCTACACCTGGATCTCACAAAAATTATGGAAGAAATAAATCTAGTAAGGATAGTAAAAAGATTAGTAGAGATGTCCCAGAAGAGTTACTAAACAGAGGAAGCATTTCAAAATTAACTCAGCAAATTAATGAATTAAGGTCTATGATTAAATCGGCAACATTAAATGATGCGTTTATTCCTAATAGAAAAATGCACCAAGATAAATGGGCTCAAGGTCTAGATACACAAAATGTCTTTACAAGTCATATAGACGAAAATGTTGTCTCTGATATAATGGCATTAAATGGTGTTGATAATACATGGAAGGTACTTTTAATGATGGGAATAGGAGTATTTATTAATCATGAAAATATTACCTACACTGAAATTATGAAAAAACTTGCTGATGAGCAAAAATTATTTATGATTATTGCTACAAGTGATTATATTTATGGAACAAATTATCAATTCTGTCATGGCTTCCTTAGCAAAGATTTGGATTTAACACAAGAAAAAGTTATTCAAGCAATGGGACGTATTGGGAGAAATAATATTCAACAAACTTATACTGTTAGATTTCGCGATGATGAACAAATTTTAAAATTGTTTACATCTGAAACAGAAAAACCTGAAATTATAAATATGAACAGATTATTTAATAGTCGCAAAATAATTTGGCAAGACAACAAGTATGTTGAGATAGCCGATGATCTTGATACTGATGATGATGATGATGAATTTATATCAGAAGTTAATAATAACCTCGATGAGGAAGAAGAAAATTAAAATGATAACATACAAATAAAATTTATACCATTATATTAACTTAAAAAATGTAACTTAAAAATTATAACATTATATTACCTTAAAATTTTTTTGTTTTGCTTGTGTTATATGTTCATTTTTAATATATAAAAAATTTTATCATTCATCTTCACGCTATTGGATAATCAATCACTATTTTTATTAATACTTTATAAGTTTAGACACTTTATAAGTTTAGAAGTTCTATTTTAACATTCGGGATTCACAAGTCTTATATAAAAGGCGGTTTGTTTATAAACATTTTCATATTTTTCTCTAATAGTTTTATCTGAAATTTCCAAAGCAGGTGCCAACTCAGGATCACGTCCATTTACATTGTTAAATTGCCCAGCTTCTACAATTTGAATATCAAAATCATCACTAATATTGAAATCATTACGAATTCTACTTTTTACAATATTTATAAAATCTGCTATTGTCGTGTCTAAATTAATGTCATATGTTATATTTTTACAACTATAAACCATTTTGAAAGAAAATCTGTGTTCGCTCATTTTAGTATTTGGTATTATGATTTAATAATTATATTAAATATTCATCTCAATTTTTTTATTAAATCATCTTTAATTTGTTTCCAATACTTTTATACAAAAATCCGTTGTATTGTACATTTTTATCTAATGCTTTTGCTAACGTTTTGTCACTCATTTTTAATTCACGAATACAATCATATTTACACGCGAATTTATTAACCAAATTGTTATCTAAATCGTATTGCCCAACACCGTTTTTGTATAAAAGTGGTTTCCCATATTCTGCTTCAAAATTATTTATTAAATCAGCTTCGCATTTGTCGTATAATGTGTAATATTGATTATTTACTATTGTTCCATTTTTAACTGGATTGTCTAAGGCTGATGAACTTTCAAATCCATTTAATTGTGCCGCAGTTTTTCTATCTAAATAAATGTTTAAAATTTGAGTTTTGTCTATATTTAATTTGGCAATATAACCTAAATTTTGTACTTTTGTTTCCTTTGTTGGTTCTAAAGAATGAATACTATTTGGATCTAAATTTCTCTCTACTAGTTGCCATCTAAAACCGCAATAAATTGTATTTTCCTCAACAGCCTTTGTTATACTTGGTCGTTTAATATTTTTATTTTCATTCATAGCTTCTGTTACTGATTCATAAACTTTAATTAGCTGTATTGTTTCTGGATTAATTTTTTGTAGTCTTGGTCCCAAATGTGGAAGCTGTTGATTAAATCCTGTAACAATTTTGGGTTCTTGGGCATTAAGTTTGTTAAGAATTTGTTGATTTGATTTTTCCAGATTATCTATTTTTCCAGACATTTGTTTTACTGTTTTTATTAATTCTTGTATTAACAAATTATCATTGCTAGTTGTCTTCATTTCAAGCATTAATTTTAATTGTTCATTTTCCAATTCGAGTTTACTGCTATCGTTTGTATTAAAAAATTTAACATTATTGTTGATAATATCCAATATTGTTTTATAAGAAAGAAGTTTACCAATTAAAAATAATTCTAATTCTGTTTCATGTCCCTTTAAGTTAGAAACTCGATTGCCTCGAATAGTTTCGTGATTATGTAAAAAACTTTCAAAGTCTTTGCTTTTGTTTACGGCAAAGCAATCCAATAATAAACATTCTTCGTATTTCGATTTGTGTTCGTTATATCTATTTTTTACACCTCTACGACTTTCTCCTAATTTAATAATATATTGACCATTCTCAAATGTTTTGACTTTAATGAGGTATACGATGGATCCAATGGTTGCGTATTCTTTTAATAATATTTTCTCTCTTTCTAGAACTTTTTGATTCTCTAATTTTAATTCGTATTCTTTTGCTTTTTGTTCTTCCACTTGTAATAGTTGTTTTTGTAAATCATATACACCATTTAATCTTATTTCTTTTATTACTTCACATACCCAATTTTGAAATTTTTCAGCAATTGGTTTTCTTGATTTAAATAATACCTTATATAGTCCTTTTTCAGTAAGAAATGTTACTTGTTTTGGTCCAGTAGACGTGTCCATAGTATGGACATGTCTTTCAGTTTCATCAAAATTTTGAATTGATGTTCTAATATTTCCCATTTCTAAAATTTCCCCTATATCACTAGCTCTAAATAAAGGTTCATTGATAGTTCCCTTTATTACTATATCAGTATGTAAATTGTTTGAATTGAATGCCTTAACTACTTCCATTATTGTTCTGTAATATACTATATTACACGTATTTAAGTTGTTTAATACATTATATATTTAAAAGGGTGTAAATAGTATGGACATCCTTCGTTTGTTGTTTTAATAATTAAAAAGAAATAATTAATTATTAAAATATGTAAAAGATAATGTGACGATAAATCGTAACAAGATTTTTAATTTGAGTACGCGAGACCTCCCATACCACTCATGATACGAAGAACGTTGTAGTTAGTGGCATAGACACGAACCTTGGCAGTCTTGGTACCTTCAACAGTGGCGTTGGAAAGAACGAGTTGAAGTGTGGCGTTATCAATTCTGGAGAAGTTGCACGTGCCTGAAGGTTGATGTTCCTCAGGGCGAAGAGCAAATGAGTACACATTGATACCTTCATCGGGGCAACGGGTGTGGGCTTGGTAAGGTTGGACCCAAGAGAAGTAAGAACCTTCACGCTCAGAGAAGCGGTCTTGGCCGTTAAGTTGGAGCTTAGCGGTGACGACAGGGTTTTGGCCCCAGCAGTGCATGTCCAAAGAGGTCTCAGAAAGAACGAAAGTACCAGCATCAGAGACACCAGAGTTATCAAGGTGAGAAGGACCATTAACATCATCAACAGGAACACCAAGACCTCCTAAATTAGGCTCATTGTAAGGATTGTTAGGACCATTCCAATATCCAGTAAAACCATCACCAGGAATATTGTCAAGAGCACCGGCATCTTGGAAGAGACCTTGAGCATCAATGTAGGCGCGGGAATCAGCAGCAACTGATGCAGGACCACCGAAAGCATGGATAGCGTTAGGAAGAGCATCAATGGCATCAGTGTAGTTGAAGGGTTGAGCACCGAGCACCTTGAAAAGGAGAGCATCGCAAGTCAAGGATGAGCAGTAATCAACATTTTGATCGGGTTGGACAACCCAGATAAGCTCCTTAACGGGGTGGTTAAAGTTAAGCTTGATCTTGTTGCTGGAAGAACCAACAGACTCGTCGCCAGTGAATTGGAGCTGAGTGATAAGATATTCGTGGGGATTTTGAGCCATTCTGCGGCGCTCATCAGTATCAAGGAAGACATAGTCAACGTAAAGAGAGGCAGCGACCAAAGATTGGTTGTAGGCAATGGTGGCAGGGACAGGACGTCCAACGGTGTATTGACCGGCAGCACCAGAGTAAGGGTTAGTGTTGCAGTTCAATGTGGTAACAGCCCACAAGCACTCATCAATAGGACGAATATCAAGGTTGATCTTGACTTCGTGGTATTGAAGAGCAATAAGAGGAAGGGCAAGACCAGGGTTGGTACAGAACCAGAATTGAAGAGGAACATAAAGAGTGGTCTCAGGAAGAGCGTTACGAGGAGCGCAAACTTGACGAGGAGCTAAAGAATCGCAAGGGGATTCAACATCAGAGAAAGAAGGATCTGTGATGAAGGTAAGTTGAGTGGTGTTACCAATCATCTTGAAGTATCCGCGTTGTTGTTCAGCAGTCATAGTGAGTTGATTCCAGATGTGCATCCAGTCACCATATTGACGGTCGATTCTTTGACCACCAATCTCGACTTCAACTTGAGCAATAAGTTGCTCACCAGGGAAGTCTAACCAACGGGCATAAACACCAGTGTTTTGTCCAGTAGTGTAGTTTCCGAGACCCATAAGTTGGTTGATCTCAGGAAGTGTCACTTGTAAATATGTTCTGTAGGCAAGGTCACCATTTCTGCTGATGACACATTGGACACGGCGACCAAAATCGGCTTGACCGTTGAAAGTTTGTTCAATTGATTCAATAGCAAAGTTAGTATATCTGCGATACGTAACTTTCCAGAAAGTAATTTGTGGATTACCAGTAAGGTAAACATCTTGAGCGCCATAGGCGACTAATTGCATAAGACCTCCTCCCATTTTTATAATATTGCTAAAGAAAAAAAATTCAGAAATTTTAATTTAATTAAATTAATTAAATTAAATTAAAGCAATTAAATAAATTTACACTTAGCTATATTTTTATGAAATTATTTTACTTAAGTCTAAATTTGATTTCATAAATTTTTTTAAATATGCGTCTTCTAAAACTTCTTTTTTACCCTCATGACTTTTTATGAATACAAAGGAATCGCCTCTTTTTTTTACAGTCCAACCTTGCTCTATAGAATTAAACAAAAAAAGCATTTTTTGAAATTTAATAGCGTCAATTTTAATGTTTTCTAAATCGGTTAAAGATTCTAAATTTATTTTTATATCCATTAAATATTTTTAAGAAAACATTAATTAGCTTTTAACTATTGTCTTTACATTTTGTTTATGTTTATAAAAACTTGAATAATGTCTTTCTCCTTTTTCTAAAGAATTCAATGAAGATTTTATTATATTTCCAAAACCATCTGAATAATATATATTTTGAATCTTATATCCCTTCTTGGGAGGTATTTTAATCATTGATTCTATACAATTACTACAAGGCTTACTAGATTGTATTTTATTTTTTGTTGAAATTCTTATTACAAGAATATTTATATGTTCCAAATGTTTTTTTTGTTTTAATGTCATTAATTTTGAAATAGCATCGCATTCAGAATGTACTCCTGGCGTAGTTCCATCACTATTACCCAGTTGGTTAACACCAAAACTTAGAATTCTACTCTTTTCCAGTTTCCCTTTCCCTTGTAAAATACATGACACGTGATTATAATTACCGCAGACGCACGATGATATATTACAATCACCATTCTCATACAAATCAACGTCCGAATTAGAAGGCAAACAGAAACGCTTAATAAACATAGTGTCGAGCAAATTATAATTAATCATCTTTAAATCTTAAATAGTTAATATTTTTATTATTATCTCTTTAAAATGTTTCAATTTTATTTTATATAGTCTTTAAATTTATTTTATAACTATTAATAATGAAATATATTTTATAACTATTAATAATGAAATATATTTTATAACTATTAATAATTAAATAAATTTTATGTATTTATTTAAAAGACAATGCCTACTTTTAAACCCAAGTCTAATAAAAAATTTAAATTTAATAAAAAAACATCAATAACCCTTGATAATAAACATAAAGAATTCTTAAATGAATTCACTAAAGATGAAACCAATATTATTCCTTATTTTAAAATTGAACGTGAAGAATTAAGACAACAACTTAACGATAATTGCCACGAATTAACAGTTGAACAAAAATTAGATATTGAAGATAAGATTAACGAACTTACTGAAAAAATTAGAGAGACAAAATCCAGAAAAAAAGAATACTTTCTTGATAATTCAAAATTTATATTTGAATATTTTGAAAATAAAAAAAATATATGTCATGGTAATAATGTTCAATCTTCATCAAATAAATCTAAAATGATAAACAACTTTTTTAAAATTAACCAAGATAATACAGAGGAAATAAAACATGAAAAAGAAAAAAATAACATTGTTATTAAATATTTGAGTAATATTGATGATTCGTTTCTAGATGTAAATTCATTCATATGCCAAACTGATATTTGTCAAATTTGTCATAAAGGCGAATTAATACCTTTAGAAGACGAAGGAATCATGGTTTGTAACAGTTGTTCAAGAAGTATTCCATATTTAATTGAAAATGAAAAACCTTCATATAAAGAACCACCAAAGGAAGTTTGTTTTTATGCTTATAAAAGAATTAATCATTTTAAGGAAATATTAGCACAATTCCAAGGTAAAGAAACTACTCAGATACCTCCAGATGTTATTGAAAATATTAAACTACAGATTAAAAAAGAGAGAATAGAATTGGCACAAATTTCTAACATTAAAACAAAAGAAATTCTAAAAAAACTAGGCTATAATAAATACTATGAACATATACCATTTATTAAAGATAAATTGGGAATTAAACCTCCCATTATGTCTCCTGAATTAGAAGAAACATTATGTAATTTATTTGTTGAATTACAATCACCATATTCCAAGTTCTGTCCTGATGATAGAGTTAACTTTTTAAATTATTATTATACAGCTTACAAACTTTGTGAGCTTCTTGGGGAAGAAAAGTATCTCCCGCTATTCCCTTTATTGAAGGATAGAGAGAAAAGAATTGAACAAGATGATATTTGGAAAAAAATTTGCGAAGAACTTGACTGGGAATTTATACCTACTATTTAGATATTAACAAAATAAATTCTAGACATTGGGTGTACTGTTTATAAGGTGAAATAACGAATAAATTTATAGCGTAAAATAAATTTATAGCGTAAAATAAATTTATGAATTTATTTACAAACGCCATAATGAACCGTCTTTATTTGAACTATTGAAGGATTTAAAACCGCGCCTTTCGGTGAAATAAAAATCAACAAAACGAAGAAAATTAAAACTTTATAGGTCAAAATTAGTTATTTGTTTTTTTAATTTGTATATTATTACCAGTTAATACTTTATAACTTAATGTTGTTAAATTATCATTAATTTCTAAATTATTTGTTATATTAGCATAAGTTGATGAAGTACCCATAAAATATAATAACTCGCCGTTATTATTAATAATTACTGGATTTGTTGGAGTTGATTTATTTACCTGAAGAGTCGAACTCGTTGACGCAGAGGTATAATCTGCGGTTGCTTCTTGAGTTGCTGTGATTATTGTACTTCCAATACCAACAATAGTAACTGTGTCTCCAGAAATAGTAGCTACTGAGGTATTTGAACTAGTGTAACTAAATGAACCAGAACTATTAGATGTTGGATTTGTTAATACATAAGGTGAGATACCATAGATTTGAGGTGATTGTGTATTTAAAGTTTCTAATGTCGGAGTTGATTGATTTACCTCAACAGTCGAACTTGTTGCTATCATAACTCTGTCTCCTAATCCTGATTTTGCAACAGCAACAAATAAACCATTACCATAAGTAACACTCCACCATCTATTATCAGCCGCGGAACTTCCTAAAGTCCAAGTTATACCATCTGGACTTGTCATAACTCTATTTCCTGTTCCTGTGATAGCAACAGCAACAAATAAACCATTCCCATAAGTAACACTAGACCATTCATTAGTCTCGGTACTTCTTAAAGTCCAAGTTATACCATCTGGACTTGTCATAACCCCATATTCTGCTCCTGAGCTAGCAACAGCAACAAATAAACCATTTCCATAAGTAACACCACACCATAAATAATTAGCCGCGGAACTTCTTGAAGTCCAAGTTATACCATCTGGACTTGTCATAACTCTATTTCCTGTTCCTGAGCTAGCAACAGCAACAAATAAACCATTTCCTGATAAATCATTTACATAAGTAACACCTCTCCCGCCAGTATCAGCCGCGGAACTTCTTAAAGTCCAAGTTATACCATCTGGACTTGTCATAACTTTGCCTGTTCCTGTATCAGCAACAGCAACAAATAAACCATTCCCATAAGTAACACTCCACCACGCATTATCAGCCGCGGAACTTCTTAAAGTCCAAGTTATACCATCTGGACTTGTCATAACTCTATTTCCTGTTCCTGAGCTAGCAACAGCAACAAATAAACCATTCCCATAAGTAACACTCTTCCACGTATTATTAGCCGCGGAACTTCTTAAAGTCCAAGTTATACCATCTGGACTTGTCATAACTCTATTTCCTGTTCCTGAGCTAGCAACAGCAACAAATAAACCATTTCCTGATAAATCA
>Ga0102830_1000088_pt1 | contig 44485 bp, 38 predicted proteins | sample ColrivemetaGS703_FD_84511 | JGI IMG/M metagenome (GOLD analysis project Ga0102830, IMG submission 84511) | Estuarine microbial communities from the Columbia River estuary - Freshwater metaG S.703 | ecosystem: Environmental > Aquatic > Marine > Intertidal zone > Estuary | place: USA: Columbia...
GGAATTACAGGCATTTTTACTAAAAATTTAGATATTGCTTTGTTAGAAAAACGAATTGATATTGCTGTTCATTCCATGAAAGATGTGCCAACTGTGTTGCCTCAAGGAATTGCGCAAGCAGCTATTTTGAAAAGAGCTAATTACAATGACATATTAGTTTTAAAAGGAACTGAAGAATTTTTTGGTCAGCCAAATGCAATGATTGCTACTGGAAGTTTGCGAAGAAAAGCGCAATGGCTCAATCGATATCCAACTCATAAAGTGGTGGATTTGCGTGGTAATGTCAATTCCCGCTTAGAAAAATTAGCAAATAATGAATGGGATGGAGCTGTTTTTGCAGCAGCAGGTTTGGAGCGTTTAGGCATAAGACCTGCAGGTGCTATCAATCTTGGTTGGATGATTCCAGCTCCAGCTCAAGGTGCAATTATGGTTTCTTGTCGTGAAAATGATGCTGAAATTATAGAAGCTACTCAAAAATTAAACGATTATGAAACTCAAGTTTGTGTTGGAATTGAGCGTGAGTTTTTAAATCTTTTAGAGGGTGGTTGTACTGCTCCAATTGGCGCTTTGGCTTATGTAGAGCAAAAAACACAAGAAATAAATTTCAAAGGAATTTTATTGAAAAAAGACGGCTCTAAAAAAATTACAGTAGCCAAAACGGCTCCTTTAGGACGTCATAGATATTTAGCAAAAGATTGTGCGGATTTTATCATCAATAAAGGAGGTAAGGAATTGATGTTGGAAGATGAAAATGGTTCTGTGATTAAACATACTATTTATTCAACAAAAAAATTATCTGAAGCTCAAAAGAAAGTGTTGCCAAGAACTATTGAAATTCATGATAGCGATTTTATTAAAATTCGTTTCAATAGAATTGCTCCAAAAGTGATGAAAGAGGAAATTGAAAATGTCGTTATTACAAGTCAAAATGGAGTAGATTCTATTTTAAATTCATTTACCAAAAACGAAATCAAATTCAAAAATATTTTTTGTGTTGGCAGAAGAACTAAAAAATTGATAGAAACCTCTATTGGAGAAGTATCATTCGTGGCAAAAAATGCAAAGCAATTGGCTGAGTATTTAGCTGAGAATCTAAAAAACAAAGAAGTAACTTATTTTTGTAGTGATATCAGAATGGAGATTTTGCCTGCTTATTTGCATCAAAAAAACATTCAATTGAACGAAATTGAGGCATATAAAACGATGTTAAGTCCTTTGAAAATTGGAGACGATGTTTCAGGAGTGTTGTTTTATAGTCCCTCAGGAATTGAAAGTTATTTGAAAAAAAATGATACAGATAGAGTCGCTTTTTGCATTGGGGAATCTACTGCAGATATTGCAAAAAAATATTTTAAAAATGTGCAAGTTTCCAACTCACCAGATGTTGAAAGTTTGCTAACATTGGTTAAAAACCATTTTATCACATCTTAAATTTTATAATTTTAGCAAGATGTAAACTTTTAAACTAACTAAAGTGCTTAGAACTAGAAGATTAAGGAAATCAGAGGCTATCAGAAGATTGGTTAGAGAAACAATACTTTCTATAAATGATTTCGTATATCCGCTTTTTATTGAGGAAGGAACAAATATTGAGACGGAAATTGCTTCAATGCCAGGAATCAAGCGTTTTTCATTGGATAAAATTGCTAAAGAATTGGATGAAGTTGTTGCCTTAAAAATTCCTGCTGTTTTGTTATTCGGAATTCCTTCAGCCAAAGACGATGAAGGGACAGAAACTTGGAATGAAAACGGAATAATACAAAAAGCGATTCGTTTTATCAAGCAAAATTATCCTGATTTATATGTAATTACAGATGTTTGTTTTTGCGAATATACTTCGCACGGTCATTGCGGAATTATTTACGAAAATGATGTTGATAATGATGCAACTTTGGTAAATATTGCTAAACAAGTTATTTCGCATGCAAAAGCAGGTGTTGATATGGTAGCTCCCTCAGGAATGATGGATGGAACTATAGATATGATCCGTCAATCCTTAGATAATTCAGGTTTTGCTAATTTGCCAATTATGGCATATTCTGTAAAATATGCTTCTGCTTTTTACGGGCCTTTTAGAGATGCAGCAGATTCTGCGCCTACTTTTGGTGACCGAAAAACCTATCAAATGGATCCTTCAAACAGAGAAGAAGGTTTGCGAAAAGCCACTTTTGATGATGAAGAAGGTGCAGATATTTTGATGGTAAAACCAGCCTTATCTTATTTAGATATTATCCGCGATTTGAAAAATAATTTTGACAGACCCATTGCATGTTATAATGTAAGTGGAGAATACGCCATGATCAAAGCTGCTGCTGAAAAAGGTTGGATTGATGGAGAAAAAGTTATGATGGAAAGTTTGCTATCCATGAAAAGAGCAGGAGCAGACATTATCATTACCTATTTTGCGAAAGAAGCGGCAAAGGTTTTAAATAAATAATATTCGGTTTTTAGCTTTTTGCCATTTGCAAATGTCAAAAAGCTAAAACCCAAAAGAAAAAAAAATGAAATTCTCAAAATCACAAAAACTTTACGAATTAGGCCTGGTAAACCTTGTCGGAGCGGTAAATTCTCCTGTAAGAGCATTTGCTTCTGTAGGTGGAAATCCGTTGTTTATCAAAAAAGCAAAAGGTTCCAAAATCATTGATGTTGATGGCAACAAATATGTGGATTTGGTATTGTCTTATGGGCCAATGGTTTTGGGTCATCGTCATAAAAAAGTGCAAAAAGCAATTCACAAAGCACTAAAGAATGGGTATTCTTTTGGAGCGTCAACAGAAAACGAAATTATTTTAGCAAAAATTGTGTGTGATGCTTTTTCTGGGATGGACAAAGTTCGCTTTGTAAATTCAGGCACTGAAGCTGTTTTGAGTGGTATTCGTTTGGCAAGGGCGTTCACAGGAAAAGATAAAATTATTAAATTTTCAGGATGTTATCACGGGCATCAAGATGCCTTATTGGTTGCAGCGGGTTCTGGTTTAGCGACGTTAAGTTTACCTGGAAGTTTAGGAGTTCCAGAAGGAGCTGTAAAAAACACCTTAATTTCTGAATATAACAATCTAGAGAGTGTAAAAAAACACTTTGAAAAACATGATGATATTGCAGGGGTAATTATTGAGCCCATTTGTGGAAATATGGGTGTTGCTATTCCGCAAAATAATTTTTTAATAGAACTGAAAGATTTTTTAGAAAGCAAAGGAGCTTTGTTAATTGCTGATGAGGTGATGACAGGATTTCGTTCAAAATTTGGAGGCGCACAAGAATTATTGGGAGTTACAGCAGATATTACTTGTTTAGGAAAAGTAATTGGAGGTGGATTTCCAGTTGGAGCTTATGGAGCAAGAAATGAAATCATGGAAAAAGTAGCGCCTTTAGGTGGCATGTATCAAGCTGGAACATTGAGCGGAAATCCAATTGCAATGGCAGGAGGAATTTCAACGTTAACCGAATTGAAAAGACAAAATCCATACAAAAAGTTCGAAGAAATTGGGGCAATTTTAGAAGTAATCTTATCAGAAACTGCTAAAAAATATCAAGTTGAATTGGTAGTAAATAGATTTGGTTCTATGATGAATCCTTTCTTTACAAAATCTCAGGTCACCAATTTTAAAGAAGCGCAAACTTCAGATACCAAAAAGTTTGCAGTTTTCTTTTGGGAAATGATAAAAAACGGGGTGTTTTTACCTCCCTCTCAATTTGAAGCATGGTTTTTATCTTCAGCAATTTCAGAAAAAGACATGAAAATATTCGCGAATGCTGCTGATAAAGCCTTACTAGCTGTTTCTCAAATGGAAAATTAAATTTAAATCAGAAATGATTAATAAACGTATTACTAAACTAAAAGCTAACAACTAATGGCTAATAGCAATCATATAAAAAACGATTTATTTCTTAGAGCCTTAAAAGGCGAAACTGTTCAAAGACCTCCAGTTTGGATGATGCGTCAAGCAGGACGTTATTTGCCTGAATTTATGGCGATTAAAGAAGAATATGATTTCTTTACACGCTGCCAAACTCCGGAATTAGCCTCAGAAATTACAGTGCAACCCATTCGTAGATTTGGTATGGATGCTGCCATTTTATTTTCAGATATTTTGGTGGTGCCACAAGCCATGAATATTGAAGTGCAAATGAAATCTAATTTCGGTCCTTATTTGCCCAATCCAATTCGAAATCAAAAAGATTTAGACAGCGTTATTACTCCGGATGTTCATCAAGAATTGGGTTACGTTATGGAAGCCATAAAAATGACCAAAGAAAAACTGAATGATGAAATTCCGCTAATTGGTTTTGCAGGCTCACCTTGGACTATTTTATGCTATTGTGTGCAAGGTCAAGGTTCAAAAACCTTTGATAAAGCCAAAGAATTGTGTTTTACAAATCCTGTTGTGGCGCACGCATTATTACAAAAAATTACAGATACCACTATTGCGTATTTAAAAGCGAAAGTTACAGCTGGTGTTGATGCCGTCCAAATTTTTGATTCTTGGGGAGGCATGTTATCGCCAACAGACTATGAAACTTTTTCTTGGCAATACATCCAACAAATTATTGATGCCTTAAAAGATAGCATTCCAGTAATTGCTTTCGGAAAAGGTTGTTGGTTTGCTTTGCATACGATGGCAAGATCTGGAGCTTCCGCTTTAGGTGTAGATTGGACGTGCTCTGCTAGAAATGCCCGATATTTATCAGGAGGAAATATCACCTTGCAAGGGAATTTTGATCCTGCAAGATTGTTGTCTCCGCCATCAGAAATCAAAAAAATGGTGCATCAAATGATCAATGAATTCGGAAAAGATAAATATATCGTAAATTTAGGACACGGAATTTTACCAAATATTCCCTTAGAAAATGCCAAAGCATTTGTAGACGCTGTAAAAGAATATCGTTCATAGTATTTGGGCGTTCCGTAAAGGTCGCGCTTTCGCAGTCGCTCTTTTCAAGGAGCTCCAACAATTGCTCAATCGCTAACGCAAGTGTAGTACAATGATTAAAAATGTTGTTTTAGGAATTAAAGAATATGGAGGCGCTTTTGCGCTGATCTCTAAACTAAAACTTTGGAAATATTTTATCATTCCTGTTTTGATCAGCATTTTAACGGCGGTTTTTATTGGAGTAGAAGCCTATGTTTTGTCTGACAATATTGGTGCTTTTATCTCAAAATCTTGGATTTGGGACTGGGGCAAAGAAACCTTTACTGGATTGAGTCATTTTTTTGGAGCAGTAATCATCATCATTCTTGGTTTGATTGTTTACAAACATATTATCATGGCATTTTCTGCGCCATTTATGAGTGTTGTTTCCGAAAAAATTGAACAACATTTGTATGGTGATTTAAAACATTTGTATCGAAATTCTACTTTTTTTGAGCAATTAATTAGAGGAATTAGAATTAATATTAGAAATTTATCCAAAGAATTGTTGTTCAGTTTGCCACTTTTAATTTTGAAATTGATTCCAATCGTAAATCTTTTTTCAACGCTGTTATTGTTTTTATTGCAGGCATATTATGCGGGTTTTGGGAATATGGATTATACGTTAGAGCGTCATTTACCCTATAAAGAAAGTGTCGATTTTATTCAAAAAAGAAGAGGTTTTGCCATTGGAAATGGCATTGTTTTTATGCTATGTTTATTGATTCCTTTCATCGGAATTATAATTGTTTTACCATTATCAGTAACTGCAGCTACAACAAAAACACTAAGTTTATTGCACGATAAACACGAAATTGTTTATGAAAAATAAGTTTTACAAGTACATAGAAAATCTACAAAATACCATCACCTCAACACTAGAGAAAGTAGATGGTTTAGCATCTTTCAAAGAAGATATCTGGGTTCGTGAAGAAGGTGGTGGAGGCAAAACCAGAGTTATAGAAAATGGGGCAATTTTCGAAAAAGGTGGTGTAAATATTTCATCTGTTCACGGAGAATTGCCAGAAGTTTTAAGAAAACAATTTGGAGTAGAAGAAGGTAATTTTTTCGCTTGTGGACTTAGTTTGGTGTTGCATCCAATAAACCCTTTTGTACCCACTGTTCATGCAAATTGGCGGTATTTTGAAATGTATAATTCAGAAGAAGAAATTGTTACTCAGTGGTTTGGTGGTGGTCAAGATTTAACGCCTTATTATTTATTTGACGAAGATGCTGTTCATTTTCATCAAACTTGCAAAACTGCCTGCGACAGACATCATCCAGATTTTTATCCGAAGTTTAAAAAAAACTGTGATGATTATTTTTGGAATGCCCACAGAAATGAAGCGCGAGGAATTGGCGGATTGTTTTTTGATTATTTAAAAGAAACCGAAGATTTTTCATTAGAAAATCGCTATGATTTTGTTACTGAAATTGGGAATAGTTTTTTAAATAGTTATGTGCCTATTGTTGAAAAAAGAAAAGGAATTTCATACACAGCAGCTCAAAAAGACTGGCAAGAAATTAGGAGAGGACGTTATGTTGAATTCAATTTGGTTCATGACAAAGGTACACTTTTCGGACTAAAAACAAACGGACGCATTGAAAGTATTTTAATGAGTTTACCTCCAAAAGTACAATGGAAATACGATGTTTATCCAGAAGAAAACTCAGATGAAGCAAAACTTATTAGCGTTTTAAAAAATCCAAAGAGTTGGGTTTAATTTTTAATATATTTATAAAAAAGCAATTCTAGTTGTATATTTCATAAATTATAATAGGTAAAAGTGTAATAAATTATTAATACAATAATATTATTTCAAAAATTCTTTCAATTTTCAATTTTGTTTTCAAAAAATATCATCCCTTTTTTTGTATTTTTGCAACCAGAAAAATCAGAATTACATGGCAAGGTTTGAAGTTAAGTTACCAAAAATGGGTGAAAGTGTTGCTGAGGCAACCATTACATCTTGGTTAAAAGAAGTTGGAGATACTATTGAATTGGACGAGGCTGTTGTGGAAATTGCGACAGACAAAGTAGATTCTGAAGTGCCAAGTGAAGTAGAAGGAACTTTGGTCGAAATTTTATTTGAAAAAGATGCTATTGTTCAAGTTGGTGAAACCATTGCTATTATTGAAACAAGTGGTGATGTAACTCCTACTGTTGTCTCTAAAACTATTGCGGAAGAACCAAAAGAGGTTCAAGAAGTTCAACAAATCATCGATAATGCTTTAGAGGTTGTCGGAACTCCTATTTTAAAAACTTCCGATTCTGGAAAATTCTATTCCCCTTTGGTGAGAAATATCGCTCAGACAGAAGGTATTTCAATGGAAGAATTGGAGAATATTGAAGGTTCTGGAAAAGAAGGCAGAGTTACCAAAGAAGATATTTTACAGTTTGTATCCAATAGAAAGTCAACCCCAAAAACTACAATTAAAGAAGTTGAAACTCCAAAAATAGTTCTAGAAAATACCCCAAAAGAGCAACCAAAAGTACCAGTTTCTGTAAACGGTGGTGATGAAATTATCGAAATGTCTAGAATGGGCAAATTGATTGCCAAACACATGGTAGATTCTGTGCAAACTTCGGCTCATGTGCAATCATTCATTGAAATTGATGTGACCAATATTGTAAAATGGAGGGATAAAGTTAAAGATGCTTTCTTTAAAAGAGAAGGAGAGAAATTGACTTTTACACCCATTTTGATGCATGCTGTTGCTGCAACCATAAAAAAATACCCAATGATAAATATTACGGTTGATGGTGATAAAATCATCAAACGAAAAAATATCAATTTGGGAATGGCAGCTGCATTGCCTGATGGAAATTTGATTGTTCCAGTTATTAAAAATGCGGATCAATTGAATTTAGTGGGTATGACTAAATCTGTGAATGATTTGGCAAATAGAGCTAGAATCAATCAGCTAAAACCAGATGAAATTCAGAATGGAACGTATACTGTTACCAATGTTGGTAGTTTTGGTTCAGTGATGGGTACACCCATTATCAATCAACCACAAGTGGCAATCTTAGCTTTGGGTGCTATCAGAAAAGTACCTGCTGTGATTGAAACTCCTGAGGGTGATTTTATTGGAATCAGACAGAAAATGTTTGTATCACATTCCTATGATCACAGAGTGGTAAATGGTGCACTTGGTGGCATGTTTATCAGTACGTTAAAAGATATTTTGGAATCTTGGGATGTGAATCAGGATTTTTAAGTCTTAGGTTCTATATTTAAAATTTATGATTCAAACTTTTATGTTTTGCATTCATAATTTAAATTTTCTCATGTATTAATAGAATTTCAAAATGCATTTATATGGATTAAGTATTTATTAATACATTTTCGTTTTTATCAGAAGGAGTTACGGATACATTGACAGGAATTTTAAATACTTCAACAAGCAGTAAAATAATTCACATAAATCTCATTTTTTTAGAACATTCAATATCGATTATATGATATCGTGTATTTGTAATCCGTGGCATTACAATTACCTAATCAAGCACTTAACCTCTCAACTCATAATCTAAATTGGTATTGTTTTTTAAAAATTTAAAAAAGTAACAATGTTATTGAGTTTATAAGAAAAAATAAAGAAGCGTATCAAACTATATATGTTGTTTGTGGGTACGAATTGCAAATCCATATTATCAAGTTTTACTTTAGCTATATCCTTCTTTTATTCTTCAATTCTATTACATTGATTAAAACTAAGACATATATAAAATTTATACCAGTTGTCAGCAATGTTAACATGTTTCATCAAAAAAAACCAACATAAAAAAGCCATTTAATTTTTGTGTTACAATCGCCAGTTCAACACTCTTTTTCGTACTTTCACAATAAATTTTTTAAAATCCATTTCCAACAAATGAAATTAAACCACATCAGTACAATTTTCTTTTTGTTCTCTTTTTTTGTTGGTTTTTCGCAATTGAAAACGATTACTGAAAAAACAACATATCCTTTTTGGATTCATGTTCCAGAAGCTGAAAAAATGGAGAAACAACCCATTTTGATATTTTTACATGGAAAAAGTCTTTCAGGGACTGATTTGAATCGAGTAAAAAGATATGGCGTACTCAATGCCATGGAAAAAGGACGAAAAATCCCGGCTATTGTAGTGGCTCCTCAATTGAAAAAAGGAAGTTGGAATCCAGACAAAGTTTTGGAAATTTTAGAATATGTTCAAAAAAACTATAATACGGATGCTACTCGAATTTATGTCTGTGGAATGAGTTTGGGAGGTTATGGAACGCTTCATTTTGCAGGGAAATACGCTGATAAAATTACAGCAGCTATTGCTATTTGTGGTGGTGGAAACGTAAAAGATGCGTGTACATTAAGTACAATTCCACTTTGGATTCAACATGGAGATAAAGATTTTATTGTGCCAATTTCTGAATCTAAAATAATAGTAGATGCTATTCAAAAATATGATAAAAATGCAAAAGTTACTTTTACAATCATAGAAGGAGGCAATCATGGAAGTGTTGAGCGTCTTTTTCATCAAGATACCATGTATGATTGGATTTTTGAACAACAAAGAGACTGATTGTAATTTTTAGAACATTTTTTAATTAATTTTTATAAATAAGAGAATTAATTTCCTTTATTACATTTATATTTGATAAAACTAAATTTAGAAAACTATGAAAAGAATTATTAACTTATTTTTTGTGTTAGCTTCAGTATGTGTGTTTGCACAAAAATCTGTTTTACTAAGAGCTAATTATTCTCCTGGCGACAAGTATGTTGTTATTGTTGAAACTATAAATAACATGGGTGCACAAGGAGGAATGAATATTAAAATGACTTCGGACATGCTTATTGCTAATGTGAATGCTGACACCATTTCAGTCGAGTCAAAAATTTCGAATATGACTATGGACATGCTTCAAGGTGGAATGACCATGAGTTATGATTCATCTGCTAAAGAAGAAGATTTAGAGCCAATGGGTAAAATGATGAAACAACAACTTGATCCAATGTTGAAGGCGGTTATTTATACTAAAATCAATAAACTAGGAGAGTTGTTTTCTACAAAAGTGGAACCAGCTTTCCAAGGAATGGATCAGTTTAATAAATCAGGGAGTATTATTTTCCCTAAAGAAAAAATCTCTGTTGGTTCAACATGGTCAAATGAAGTTGAAGATCAGGGAATGAAAATGATTACAAATTATATGGTTTCAAAAATTGAAAATGATACCGTGTTTTTGACTATTTCAGGTGCTGTAAGTGGTGTAGGTGAGGGCACTACTAGCGGAATGGCTGAGATTGACAGTAAAACAGGGGTTTCTAGAAAATCAGAAATCGCTATGACCATTTCAGTTCAAGGTAATGAAATGAAAATTTCAACGAAATCAACAATGGAAAAAGTACACTAATCACCGGTTGTAATTAATTATTTTAAAGATACTAGAATTGATTTTTTTTGCACGAATTGATGAATTATAAGTAATTCTTCATAATAATTGTTTTCATCTTTGATGAAAATTTAAAATCATTGGATTCATAGAGATAAAAAAAATATTGAATTCGTGGCGAATTAATTTTTAAGATTCAATTACATCCATTAGGGTCATAATTATATAAAGCCTAAAAAGCTCGATTTGAATTTCAAATCGAGCTTTCTTTTAGTAAATATTTTGAAAAACTATGCCAACATGGTCACAGGATTCTCAATAAATGTTTTTAAAGTCTGTAAAAACTGAGCACCCACAGCACCATCAACGGTTCTGTGGTCGCAAGTTAATGTCAATTTCATGGTGTTTCCAACCACAATTTGTCCATTTTTAACCACTGGTTTTTCAACAATGGCACCTACAGATAAAATAGCTGAATTTGGCTGATTGATAATTGAAGTAAAATTGTCAATTCCAAACATTCCTAAGTTAGAAACCGTAAACGTGCTTCCTTGCATTTCTGCAGGCGCTATTTTTTTGTTTCTAGCTTTTCCAGCTAAATCTCTAACAGCTGCTCCAATTTGAGTTAAACTCAACATATCGGTGTGTTTAATCACTGGTACTAATAAACCATCTTCAACAGCCACAGCAACACCTACATGAATGTGTTTGTGATAAATAGTATTATTGTCTGTCCAAGAAGTATTTACTTGTGGATGTTTTTGTAAAGCCATTGCACACGCTTTTACAACCATATCATTAAAAGATACTTTGGTATCTGGAATTGCATTGATTACTGAACGAGAAGCGATGGCATTGTCCATATCAACCTCAATATTTAAACTGAAATCAGGTGCAGAGAACTTAGAGTTTCCTAATGATTTTGCAATTGCTTTCCGCATTTGAGAGTTTTTAACTTCTTCTGAATTTTCTTCACCAGAAGCAACAAAATTGATAGCAGGTTTTGTGCTTTCAGTTTTTGGAGCCTCTACTACTTTGGCAGCAGGCGTAAAGTTTTCAATATCTTTTTTGATGATTCTCCCATTTTCTCCAGATCCATTAACCTCTGATAGATTGATGCCTTTATCAGAAGCGATTTTCTTTGCCAAGGGCGATGCAAAAATGCGTCCGTTTGAAGCAGTTAAGGGAATAGTTACAGGAGCTGCATTGGTAACATCAGCAGGTTTTTCCATTGATTTGTCAGGAGCTTTTTCTGTGATAGTTTCTTTGCTAGCCGAAAAATCACTCGCAATAATTCCTGAAACATCAGTACCTTTCGTACCAATAATGGCTAATAAACTATCAACAGGCGTAGTCTCACCTTCTTGAACACCAATATGCAATAAAGTTCCTTCATAAAAAGACTCAAACTCCATGGTGGCTTTATCAGTCTCAATTTCAGCTAAAATATCACCTTCTTCAACGTTATCTCCTACTTTTTTAAGCCATGAAGCCACAGTTCCATCAGTCATGGTATCACTCAAACGTGGCATGGTAATCACTTGAACTCCCTCAGGAATTGCAGCTGTTTTAGTTGGTGTTTTTTCAGTAACTTCTGGAATTAGTTCGATTTCTAGAGCTTCAACAACTTCCTTTTTAGGAGCTTCCGTTTTTCCACTTAACAAAGCAGAAATATCTTCACCCTTTTCACCTATTATTGCTAATAATTGATCAACAGGCGAAGTTTCACCTTCTTGAATGCCAATATGTAACAACGTTCCTTCGTGAAATGATTCAAATTCCATCGTAGCTTTGTCAGTTTCAATTTCTGCTAAAATTTCCCCTTCTTCTACTTTGTCTCCCACTTTTTTTAACCATTTTGCAACAACACCTTCTTCCATGGTGTCACTCAATCTGGGCATATTTATAACTGTAGCCATATCTTAACTTATAAAAGGATAATTTTCTTGCTCATACACCATGTCATACATTTGTTGTGTTTCAGGATATGGAGATTCTTCCGCAAACTTTTCACATTCATTGACTAAGTCCTTTACTTGCTTATCAATAGCAGCAATTTCTTCGTCGGTTGCGTATTTATTTTCAATGATCACATCCAAAATTTGTGTAATTGGATCTATTTTTTTGTACTCTTCAACTTCGTCTTTTGTTCTGTAGTGTTGCGCATCAGACATTGAATGACCTCTATATCTGTAGGTTTTCATTTCTAAAAATGTAGGTCCGTCACCACGTCTAGCTCGTTGAATTGCTTCGTCAACTGCTTCTGCAACTTTTATAGGATTCATGGCATCTACAGGTCCACATGGCATTTCATAACCCAAACCTAGTTTCCAAATATCGCTATGATTGGCAGTTCTTTCTACAGAAGTTCCCATGGCATATCCATTATTTTCGCAAATAAAAATTACTGGTAATTTCCACAACATGGCCAAGTTAAACGCTTCATGAAGAGAACCTTGTCTTGCAGCACCATCACCAAAACAAGTTAAAGTTACAGCATCGCTCCCTTTGTATTTGTCTGCAAAAGCAAGTCCAGCTCCTAAAGGAATTTGACCACCCACAATTCCATGACCCCCATAGAAACCAAATTCTTTTGAAAAAATATGCATAGAACCGCCCATTCCTTTGGATGTTCCTGTTACTTTCCCATACAATTCAGCCATTACTTTTCTAGGGTCTTCACCCATTCCTATTGGTTGCACGTGATTTCTATACGCAGTAATCATCTTGTCTTTTGACAAATCCATGGCATGCAATGCACCTGCTAAAATGGCTTCTTGACCATTGTATAAATGCAAGAACCCTCTTACTTTTTGTTGGATGTAAACCGAAGCTAATTTATCTTCAAATTTGCGCCAAAAGAGCATGTCCTTGTACCAATCTAGATAGGTTTGTTTGGTGATTTTTTTCATTCTTGATCTTGTTGAAAATAATGTAAATTAAAAATAGTATTTTTAAAACCGAAATACAAAAATAGCGGTTTTATAAACAATAAAAAAACTTGATTTTGGGATTTTTCCCGCAAACGATTTCGGTAGCTTTTTATTTATCTTTTGCAATGATTAACGTTGCTTTGGCATCTGTTGCTAAATTCCATTCGTTGGAAGAAATCAGCATACCTGCATCATTAAAAACCTTAAAGGCAGCCGTATTTGGTCCAGAAGTTCCTTGATTTAACGCTAAAATTTCAATTTTATTGATGCCAACCTCTAACGGGATATTGAATTTTTGCCAACTTTCTTGCAATGTAATGTTGTAGATTACTGGAATATCGTTCACAAAAATGGTTACTCTATCACCATCAGGATATTGATAATCTCTGCAAATGATGTTGACACTTTGCGATGAAGTTCTGAAACTTCCTAAATCTTGGTCGATTTTAGGGATGAGGTATTGACCATTTATTTTTTTAAATGATTTTAAAAAAAGTTCTTCATTCAATTTTGCTTGTGTTAAAATTCCTTTTTTACTTAGGTCTTGATCTCGTTGTTTTTTTAGCTTTTCTTGTTCTTTGTCAAAAGCATTTTTAAAACCGTTTTCAGCATTTAAATCAATAGCCTCTGGTTTTTTCACCTCTTTTGCCTTGTTAAAAATAACCACTTTTTTCTTTTCTCCTGATTCATTTCCATTGTTTCTGTCAACTTGTGAAAATGTGAATGAAGCAGCAAAAAAGATGAGTGAAAAAGTTGTAAATTTTGAAAGTAATTTGTTCATAAGGAATTGTTTCTCAGTGAAACACAAAAGTAATGCCTAATTTTTATGACTAAGTTTAAATAGTGTTAAAACTTTATTTAATTGGAAAATTGAAATAAGTATCAGGAAATGGTTCATTTTTCAGGGTAAAATGCCACCACTCATTATCATACGGACTGAACCCATTTTCGATCATGATTTTGCGTAAAAACAATCGATTTTCTTGCTGCTTTTTGGTGATTTTTTTATAAAGTGGATGCGATTCTTGTCCGAAAAAATCATAAGTACTTCCCATATCAACTTCTTTGCCTGATTTGATGTTTACTAAAGTAATATCCACTGTACTTCCTCTTGTGTGCCCTGATTTTGAAGCAATAAATCCCAGTTGAAATAATTGCGATTTAGGTACTTTTGGATAATATTCATTTTTCATCAAAGTGTCATTCAATATTTTTGCCCATCTTACAAAATGATTGACAGCTTGTTGCGGTCTGTAAGCATCAAAAATTTTTAAACTTAAGTTTTCTTTTTTCAAAATGGCTTGTATTTTTTGTAAAGCTTCTGCAGTTTGTTTTGTTAAAATCACACAGTCTTTTTGATACCCATCAATAGTTTTTCCAATAAAATTTTGATCGGAAAAATAACGAAGTTCTGATTGGATGCTAGCGTCAATATCTTTTAAATAAACAAAATCTTTGTGCATTTTTTGAGCAGAAATCCCGAAATAACATCCAATAAAAAGGGACAATATTATTTTTTTCATGATTCAAAAATACATAAAAAAACATCGGATTTTTTGTTGAAATTATGATTAATTTTGCCACATGGAAACAATTACTTTAACCACACCAGCTTTATTATTTTCTGCGATTTCTTTGATCATGTTGGCATATACAAATCGTTTTTTGGCGTATGCAGCAGTGATCAGAAATTTACATGATAAGTATTTAGAGAAAAAAGATGATTCAGTATTACGCCAAATTCAAAATTTAAAAAAGCGTTTGCAGCTTACAAAATGGATGCAAATTTTCGGAATTTCGAGTTTGTTATTGTGCGTATTAACGATGTTTTTAATTTATGTGGATGATCATCTTTTTGCTGAATATATTTTTGGGTTAGCACTGATTTTATTAATCCTTTCTTTGGCATTATTGATCAAAGAAATCCATATTTCTAATCAGGCATTACAACATCATATTGCTGATATTGAGGAGTTTTTGACAAAAAAGTAAGCGCCGTTTTTTCCAAAACGACGACTTACCAAGTAAACTAATAAAACCAAGTATTAGTAATTTTTATACTATAATGCTATTCTGAGTATGGCAAATGGTTATAGCTCAAAACTCTTTTTAGTTTCCATTGATTGTCTTCTAAAATCCATAAATGCGTAAAATTCGAAATTCCTACCGTTGTAAAAATACTATTTTGCTTTTCTTGAAACGTGTGTTTGCCAGTTTGAATTGCGCCATAAAGCACTCCATTATTTTTTAACGGAAATACTTCTAAACTCTCAGAGACCAAGTTTCTTTTCATATTTCCAGGATTTTTACAAATGTTGTTTTTTATGGCATTTACAAACATTTCTTTATTTTGAATTCCAACCACATCATGATAAAACTCAATATTATCGGCAATTAGTGGATCCAATTTTTCAATTTCACAGTTGTTAAAAGTCCTTTCAAAAAGAATACTGTCTTTTGCTGCCAGTGTTTTAAATAAATCAGTAGATTTTTCAACTTGTGCATTCATGATAAAAGAATACAAAAATGCAATGATGGCTATGATTATTTTAAGTAATATGGAATCTTTGAAAGGTGCTAAAAATGAGCTCATGTATAATTAATTTGTTGAATTTATCGTTTTCTTGAAATTTCAAAAATCTCAAGAAAACATTTTTTTTGGTTGATTGATTTTTTATTAACAATTATTTTTTAGAGACACTTCCACCAGAAGTTGTTTTATTTGTCGCTTTTTTAGGATTTCCGAAATAATCAATATCACCACCACTTGTTGCAGTTGCATTGATACTTTCTGATGCGAAAATACCAATATCAGCGCCACTTGTTGCAGTAGCAGTAACATCTTCACTCTCTAAAGAAGTTGCTTTAATAGATGCTCCACTTGTTGCTGTTGCATTGTGACTGTTGGTGAATCCTGAAACTTTTAAATCAGCGCCACTTGTGGCAATAGTGATAAGCGAATTGCCTTTGATAGCAAAATTGATATCGGCTCCACTTGTTGCAATAACAAGTAAAGTATCTGATTTGAATGTGCCATCGTTTTTAATATATGCGCCACTTGTTGCATTAATCTCATTTAGATTTTTTACAGTAACTGACACCTTTTTTGCCTCTGCATTCCAGATATTTTTTTCTGAATAAATTTTTAAAACTCCATTTTCAACTTCTGTAAAAATAATATCATGTAAATTTTCGTCAGCTTCTAAAATGATTTTGTTTTCATCACCTTGAAATATTTCTACATCCAAGCCATTGCTCACTTTTATTTTTGAGAATTCAGCAGCTGTCGTTCTATTTTTGGTAACAACGTTTCTGTTTCCATTAATTCCGTTAAACATTTCTACACCACATGAGCTTAAAAGAATGGTAATTAGCAATAAAGAGAGCGTTTTTTTGAGGATTGATTTCATGATGTTTTTTTTAAATTTGTGGGTTCAAAGGTCTTTTATTAATGATTTAATTTTCAATAATAGTTTCTGAACTGTTGATTTTTAAAACTGAATTGTATCAAAGACTTACTTCTATATTTTTGATTAAATCATCCTTTTTTTCTTCTAAAGGAGTTTTGCAATCTGTACATTTTAGAGAAGCATCAGTTATGATAAAATGATGATTAGCCATGTCTTTATCATAAATTTCAGTTTCATTTTCAATATTGAATACAAAGTTTTTAGTGCTGTTATCAAAGAATATATAAGCGTCTTTGGGTAAAAAAATGGTCACTTCTATTGCTTCATCTTTCCAAATGTTTTTAAATTCAGTAATATAAAAAGCATCTAAAGTCAAGGTTTTGTTATCTAAATTAAAATGATATTTTATTTCTTTTGCATTCGATTTTGCATTCATTTTATTTTTACCTCTTGAGCTTTTTGTGATTAAAAAATAGCTTTCATCAGAGGTGCTTTTTTTTACATCTACCTTAACAAAATTGGAATATGCCATTTTTTTTCCAGCAACTTCAACTTCTTCTTTGTGCGTACTTCTTCTTAAATTACCTCTATAAAAAATGCGATCATCATTTTTCATTTTCACTGTAAGCGTATCATTTGCAGCGATTACTATCGAATTTTTTTCTGAAATTTCTCCAAATGAAGCATGTGAACTTGCATAATCTAAACCTGCGAAAATAAATCCTAACAACGATACCAACCAAATGCCAAGTATGGTTAATGATGCTGCTTTATTCAACTTTTTTACGTTGCTAGATAACATTCTCAATCCTAAAATAAAGAACATTAAAAATGGAATTCCAATGAGTAAAAAACCAAAAGTCATTAACAACCATTTTGGCATTGTTGACTCATAAATGAATGGTGGATAATGAATATAATTTCCATCAACCTGCAACCATTCTAAACTTCCAATAGAAAACCCTCCAATGATTAGAGATAAAATAACAGCTGCAGCGATAAATATGATTAAAATGCCAATAAATTTTCCAATTATCTTAAAAATAGTTTGAATAATTATAGCAATCGTATTTATCAAATCTTGTAAACCATTATTTTTTTGAGCCTTTCCCGAAAAGCTTTTATTGATTTTTTCAGAAATTTCTGAGGCTCCTTCTTTTATTTTATCAGAGGCTTTACTAGCTACATCTTTTAAATTTTCAGAAACATTAGTAAACTCTTCACGGATTTTTTTCTCAATATTATCAATATTTACAGGAGTTCCTTCCATTTGCAATTTTTCAGCAGTGGTTCTTGCTTCTGGTAATAAAATCCAAAGGATGATGTATAATAAAAATCCAAATCCGCCAAAAATGGTAAAAGCAATAAATCCTAATCGTACCCAAATAGTATCTAGATCAAGGTAATATGCTAATCCAGAAGCAACCCCACCTAAGAATTTATCTTCACCATCTCTAAATAATTTTTTGGTTGATGATGAAGTACTTTGAGACGAATAACTTTTTTCACTAAAAGTATCATCTGCATCAGCATAATCTTCAGGTTGTCCCATAATTTTAATGATATCCTCAATATCCTGGTCATTCACAACTTGTCTTGCGTCCGCAATTTTTTCGGATAAAAGCTCACTAATTCTTGCTTCAATATCTGCAATAATTTCATTTTTTCCCTGTGGATCATCGCTTAATGATTTAGCAATTGATTCTAAATAACGTTTTAATTTCAAGTAGGCAGTTTCATCAATATGAAAGAAAAATCCGCCTAAATTTATGTTGATTGTCTTATTCATTGGTAATTGGTTTTTTACTAATTATTTGGTTTACAGCGTTTACTAAATTTATCCATGTTTTATCTAATTCTTTTAAAAACATGCCTCCGTTTTCTGTTAAAACATAATATTTTCTTGGTGGTCCTGAGGTTGATTCTTCCCATCTATAGGTTAATAATCCTGCGTTTTTTAAACGAGTTAATAATGGGTAAATGGTGCCTTCAACCACAATCATCTCGGCACTTTTTAGACCTGAGAGTATTTCAGAAGTATAAGCATCACCATTTTTTAAGATGGCTAAAATGCATAGTTCTAAAACCCCTTTTCGCATTTGTGCTTTTGCGTTTTCAATCTTCATATATAGTGGTTTATTTTATAAATTTTATGGTTAATGGATACTTGTAATTTTCTCCTTCTTTTGCTTTTAATGCCGCCATAATTATTAAAACTGCTCTAATAATCATAATTATTCCCATAACTGATCCAAAACCTAAAAACCCAAATAAGCTATTTGAGTCAAGATCAAAATTGAATTCAAACCATTCAAAGCTGCTATTATTATTGATGTTTTTAAAAAACGTTCCCAATGCAAATGGTACATAAAACGAGGAAAGAATTAGCTTGTAAAGCGCAAAGCTGATGTTAAAATTTACAGCTTCTTTTCCTTGTTCATCTAAAAATTCACTTTTATTTTTTAGAGTTTGCCAAGCAATTAGTGGCGTTATAATGCTTCCGAAAGGATACAAATATCCTGCAAATCCACAAATATGGATTAAAAAAGCATTGGTGTTTTCGGTATTTGTTTTCATATTTTTTGATTGATATACTACTTTCCTATGCAAATATATGTATTAAAAAAGGTATCATGCAATACATAGTACCTTAAATTAACATTATGTTAACATATTAAATTATTTTTAAAAATGTTTGATTTATAAAAATGGCTAACTATTTATGTCTTGTTTTATTGAAAATGATTATTTTCGTTTTGAACTTTAGTTATTGTTACATGGAAATAACACCCAAAAATGTCAATCGTTTTATGTTTTTTAAACTTCCTTTGGGATGGCTATCTGGTATGCGTGTTATTTTATTAGACAAAACAACTTGTGTTGTGAAAATAAAGCATCGTTGGTTGAATCAAAATCCTTTTCAAAGTATGTTTTGGGCTGCTCAAGGTATGGCAGCAGAAATGAGTACGGGTGTTTTGGTGATGAAAGAAATCAGAAACTCTTACAAAAAAGTATCTATGTTGGTAACACATCAAGAAGGAAATTTTTTAAAAAAAGCAACAGGAACTATTTTATTTACTTGTAATGATGGTGAGAAAATTCAAGAAGCAATTCAAAGATCTGTAAAAACAGGTGAAGGTCAAGTGGTTGTGTTAACCTCAAAAGGAATCAATGAGAGTGGAGTAGAAGTGGCAAATTTTCTGTTTCAATGGAGTTTAAAAGTTAAGAATGTTTAAGAACTGTGATATTTTTTATGAAGTACATAAATTATTTTTTTTAAAATAATTTAACTTAAATCTAAAGTTTGTTTACTATATTTACAACAAATAATTGAAAAATTATGTAATTAATTGGGGGATTTTATTACATAGCAATTAAAAAAAGTCGTGATGAAAATCACGACTTTTTATTTTTTATAGGATATTATTTTCTACATTTCCATAGAATGATATACATTTTGTACATCATCATCTTCGTCTAAACGATCTAATAGTTTTTCAACATCAGCTTGTTGCTCTTCCGTTAATTTTGTAGTTGTTGATGGAATCCTCTCAAAACCAGATGATAAAATTTCGATATTATTGTCTTCAAAATATTTTTGTAATGCACCAAATTGTTCAAAAGGTGCATAAATCACAATTCCTTCATCGTCATTAAAAACTTCTTCGACTTCAAAATCTATCAATTCCAATTCTAATTCTTCTAAATCAATGGTAATATCTTCTCTTTTTAAAGTAAAACTACACACGTGATCAAACATAAAAACCACAGATCCTGAGGTTCCTAAGTTTCCATCACATTTATTGAAAGCTGCTCTAATATTTGCTACAGTTCTGTTATTGTTATCAGTAGCAGTTTCTATGACCAATGCAATTCCATGAGGGGCATATCCTTCAAAAAGGGTTTCTTTGTAGTTGGCTGTATCTTTATCAGAAGCTTTTTTAATGGCACGTTCTACATTATCTTTAGGCATATTTGCTGCCTTTGCATTTTGAATAACAGCTCTTAAACGTGAATTTGTCTCCGCATTTGGACCACCTTCTTTTACAGCCATCACAATATCTTTCCCAATTCGGGTAAAGGTTTTTGCCATTGCTGACCAACGTTTCATTTTACGTCCTTTTCTAAGTTCAAATGCTCTTCCCATGGTATTGTTTATTTTTTTAAAATGTTTGCAAATGTAAAAATTAGGATGTTCTTTACCAATTTTAAGTGTGTTTTTGATTTATTTTTTATGTCAAAAGTTGATACGCCTGTTTCGCAATTTCCAATTCTTCATTGGTTGGAATTACTAATATTTTTACTTTAGAATTTTCTGCTTGAATTTCTCTCAATTCTTTTGATGATTCTTTATTTTTTTTGTCATCTAAAATGATTCCTAAAAAATCTAAATTTTCGCACGCAATTTTTCGCATTAATATCGAATTTTCTCCGATACCGGCTGTAAAAATGATGGCATCCAAACCGTTTAAAATACTGGCATATGCACCGATGTATTTTTTGATGCGATAGCTTGCCAATTCCAACGCGTTTTTACAATTTGCATCATTGTTGTTGGCGGCTTTTTCAATTTCTCTTAAATCAGAAAAACCTGTTAACCCCAACATTCCGCCTTCTTTTTGCAATAAATTGTTTGCCTCTGATGCTGTTTTATTCAAAGAATTCATCAGATAAAAAATCACAGATTGATCAATATCTCCAGCACGAGTTCCCATTATCAGTCCATTCATTGGGCCAAAACCTAACGAATGTTCTACACTTTTTCCGTTTTCAATGGCTGTCATGCTACAACCATTTCCTAGGTGAATAGTGATAATTTTTTTGGAATTTTGTTCGCCCAAATAGGCAATCGCTTTTTCAGAAACGTATTTATGGCTTGTACCGTGAAATCCGTAAGCTCTTATATGATGTTTGTCTAAAAACTCATTTTTAATAGCATATTGATAGGCTTTTTTGGGCATGGTTTGATGAAACGCTGTGTCAAAAATCGCAATTTGTTTTGCCTCTGTAAAAATGGTTTCTGCAATTTCAATGCCTGTTAAATTTGCAGGATTGTGCAAAGGAGCCAATTCAAATAAATTTCGGATGTTGTTTTTTACCTCTTCATCAATAATGACAGTTTTACTAAATTTACTTCCACCATGAACCACTCTGTGACCTACAGCAACAATATCTGAAACCGAATTTAAAACACCTATTTCTTTGTCTAACAAAGCAGTTGTTATTTTTTGTAAACCTATTTCATGATTTTTAATTGCTACTATTTCAGTGGTTTTATGTTCCTCTTTTTGGTGTGAAAAAATCGCATCATCCATACCAATTCTTTCAATCAAACCAATACATTTAACATGTTGCGAAGGCATTTCAATCACTTGATATTTTAAAGAAGAAGAACCTGCATTTAAAACTAAAATATTCATGTTATTATTGATTTGCTTGAATAGCGGTTAATAAAACAGTATTAAAAATGTCATCTACAGTACAACCCCTGCTCAAATCATTTACAGGTTTGTTTAATCCTTGCAACATTGGACCAATTGCCAACGCGCCTGTTTCTCTTTGAATCGCTTTGTAGGTATTGTTTCCAGTATTCAAATCAGGAAAAATCAACACAGAAGCTTGACCTGCAACATCAGAATTTGGTAATTTTGTTTTTGCCACTGACATATCCACAGCAGCATCATATTGAATTGGCCCCTCAATTTTAAGTTTAGGAAACCTAGCTTTTACAATTTCTGTAGCTTTTCTAACTTTTTCAACCTCTTCTCCAATTCCTGATGAACCTGAGGAATAAGATAACATCGCAACTTTTGCTTCAATTCCGAAAGCTTCAGCAGAAGCTGCTGATGAAATCGCAATTTCTGCCAATTCCTCTGCATTCGGATTTGGATTTACAGCACAATCTCCCATGACAGAAACTCTATCGGACAAACACATAAAAAATACGGATGAAACTATAGAAACGCCTGGTTTTGTTTTGATGATTTGCAACGCTGGTTTAATCGTATGCATAGTGGTGTGAATTGCTCCAGAAACCATTCCATCAGCCAAACCATTATGAATCATCAATGTTCCATAATATGAAACATCTCTTGTTAAATCCAAAGCAGTTGTTTCTGTCATTCCTTTGTGTTTCCGAGCTTCAAATAGTGTTTTTGCAAAAGATTCATTGTGAATAGAATCTTCAGGATTTAGAATTGTTATTTTCGATAAATCAATTTGCAATCCTTTTTGATCACATTTTAGTTGAATAATTTTTGCATCACCCAACAACGTTAAATCCACAATATTTAATAATTGCAAACGAGCTGCGGCCTCTAAAATTCGTTCATCGTCGCCTTCTGGCAAAACAATGTGTTTTCTGTTGGCTTTGGCTTTTTGTAATAAATTATACTGAAACATGCTTGGAGTCAGTTTATTAGAGCTAAATGAGTACAAGGTTCTAGACAATCTATTGATATCTACATACGTATCAAAAGTGTCTAAAGCTAGCAATATTTTTTTACGATTGGATTCATAAATCTTTGGGTTTACAGCGCCAATTTTGTTTGATACATCAAAGGTTCCTCCTGAAACAGCAATAATTGGGACAGTTGCTTGCACACCATCAATCAGTTTTAAAATGGAATCTTCAGGTAGCAAATCACCTGTCAGAATAATTCCTGAAATTTTTGGATAATTTGTAGAAGCATTTGCTTGCAACGCGCCCAAAATAATATCAGCTCTATCTCCAGGTGTAATTACCAGTGAATTTTCTTTAATTCGTGTCAAATAATTTCGCAATTGCATGGCACCTGTGCTAAAACTTTCAATGGAATTATCTAAAAACTGATTTCCAAAAAGTATTTTACCGTTAAGAATTTCTACGACTTCTTTGACAGTTGGATTTGCTAAGAAATTGATATTTGGAATTACATCAATTGGAACTTCTGATGGAATGATTTTTCTTAATTCTTCAGAGATATATTCCTGTTCATCAATCTCTATTTTATTGGCAATCAATCCAATAACAGCTACATCTTTTTTGATAAATGACTTATATGTCAATTGCATGGTATTGATAAAATCCTTTTTTTTCTTACCATTTCCAGCTCCTACAATTAATACAGGAACGCCTAAATTTTTGGCAATCATCAAGTTTACATCGACTTCTGTAAAGCCACCATCACCAGAAAAATCAGTTCCTTCAATGAGTACATAATCATATTCAGCTTCTAATTTTTTATAATGCTTGATGATTTTTTGAATGATCTCGTCAGATTTTCCCTCACTCAATAAAGCAATAATTTCGTTTTGTTCATAGGTAAAGCAATCTTCGTATTTGATATTTAAATTAAAATATTTGAGGGCTGTATTTGTATGGTCATCAAAAGCACTATTGTTTCCGATATTGATGATGGGTCTAAAATAACCCACTTTTGATGATTTGTTTAGCATCATTCTTAACAAGCCCAGTGAAACCAGTGATTTTCCGCTATTGGATTCTATAGTTGTGATGTAAATTGATTTACTCATTTTTTAAAATTTAATGAAAAAAAACCATAAAAAAATGACTAAAATTGACATTAGTCATGTATTATTAAAAATTTACAGTTATTTATTAAACTTGTAAAACACCTAAATTAAATTTCTTTTCGATAGGTGCGTGATTGGCAGCTTCAATTCCCATAGAAATCCATTTTCTGGTATCTAAAGGATTGATGACAGCATCTGTCCAAATTCTTGCTGCTGCATAATATGGGGAAATTTGCTTGTCATAGCGTGATTTTATTTTGGTTAATAATTCTTGCTCTTTTTCAGGAGTGATGGTTTCGCCTTTCTTTTTAAGTGATGCTGTTTCTATTTGCAACAATACTTGCGCTGCCGAATTTCCACTCATCACAGCCAATTCAGCACTTGGCCAAGCAACAATTAATCTTGGATCATAGGCTTTTCCACACATGGCATAATTTCCTGCTCCATAAGAATTTCCGATAATAATTGTAAATTTTGGCACCACAGAATTGCTGACTGCATTCACCATTTTTGCGCCATCTTTAATGATTCCTCCATGTTCTGATTTACTTCCCACCATAAATCCTGTAACATCTTGTAAAAAAACCAATGGAATTTTTTTCTGATTACAATTGGCAATAAAACGAGTTGCTTTGTCAGCAGAATCGTTGTAAATGACACCACCAAATTGCATTTCGCCATTTTCAGTTTTTACCAATTTTCGTTGATTGGCAACAATCCCAACTGCCCAACCATCAATGCGGGCATAGCCTGTTAAAATGGTTTTTCCAAAACCTTCTTTGTATTGCTCAAATTCAGAATTATCAACCAAACGTTTGATAATTTCCAACATATTATATTGTTCATTTCTTGCTTTTGGTAAAATTCCGAAAATATCATCAGGATTTTCAACAGGTTCTGTGGGCGTAATTCTGTTGAAACCAGCTTTGTCAAAATCACCCATTTTATCGATAATATTTCTGATTTTATCCAAAGCATCTTTGTCATCTTTCGCCTTATAATCAGTTACTCCCGAAATTTCACAATGCGTTGTTGCTCCACCCAAAGTTTCGTTGTCAATATTTTCGCCAATAGCCGCTTTTACCAAATAGCTCCCTGCCAAAAAAATACTCCCAGTTTTGTCAACAATCAAGGCTTCATCACTCATGATTGGTAAATACGCTCCACCAGCTACACAACTTCCCATAACCGCTGCAATTTGGGTAATTCCCAAACTACTCATAATGGCATTGTTTCTAAAAATACGCCCAAAATGTTCTTTGTCGGGAAAAATTTCATCTTGCATTGGCAAATAAACGCCAGCAGAATCAACCAAATAAATGATTGGGAGTTTGTTTTCAATCGCAATTTCTTGCGCTCTTAAATTCTTTTTTCCTGTGATTGGAAACCAAGCTCCGGCTTTTACAGTAGCATCATTGGCAACCACAATACACTGTTTTCCTTTGATGTATCCTATTTTCACAACTACACCTCCAGCGGGACAGCCTCCATGTTCAGGATACATTTCATCACCAGCAAAAGCAGCAATTTCGATGGATTCTGAATTTTTATCTAACAGATATTCAATACGTTCTCTTGCCGTTAATTTTCCTTGTTCGTGTAATTTGTCAATCCCTTTTTGACCACCGCCCAATTTGATTTTGGAGAGTTTTACGCGTAAATCAGAAGCTAATAATTTGTTGTAATCTTCGTTTTTATTGAAGTCGAGATCCATAAAAGTATTTCTTAATTTGTTGCTAAATTAAGAAATATTCCTTTGAAAGGATTCATAAAGTTGGTTCTGTTTCTCCGTTATTTTCTGAGCAACGAAAAATTTCCTTTTTTGTTGATGGTTGGTTTTGTTGTATCGGAAGGAATCAAGGTTACATTATACCAATAATCATCAGAAGGTAATAACGTTCCATTATAAGTTCCATTCCAACCTTGACCATCAATAGGTACTTGCGCTACCAATTTTCCAAATCTGTTGAAAATATTGATACTTGCATTTGGATAAAAAGTTCTGTTGGCACCTTTTACAACCCAAGTATCATTTTGTCCATCACCATTTGGTGTAAAGAATTTTGGAAATTGAATTACAGAAACCAACAACGTTGCATCAGGTGAACAACCATTTTTATCATTCACAATAATTTGATAAATACCACCTTCTAAATTCTCGAAAATTGGTTCGTCTTGAAAACCCGCAAAAGGAAAGCGTTCATTGTTATCTGTGTTTATGATTGCGAATTGATAATCGCCAGGGCCTAAATCATTACTGAGGGTATCAATAGAAATTGATAAATTATTTTGGCTGCCAATATTGTTAGATTCATCAATAATTGTTACAAAATTATTTTGTAGTGTGGCAATATTTGATTCAATTACTTCTATGATTTCAGTTCTTGAACACAAAGTTCCGTTTGTTGTAGTTGCTGTTACAAAATATTTTCCTGCAGAGGTTATATTAATGTTATCAATGGTTGCTAATATAGTTCCGCTTTCATTTGTCCATTCATACGTATACACATCCATTGGATTTTCTACAGAAATATTTAATGGCAAATCGTTCAGACACAAAATTTGAGGTGAAGTAACTGTAAAACTTGGTAATGGATTTACGATTACATCAAAAAAAGCATCATCATTTACACAACCTGTTCTTTTATTTTGAATGCGAACAAAAATAGTTTCTGTAGCATTTGTATTCGTATAAGGAGAACTTAGTGGAGAATTTCCTGAAGATGCATTTGCTTGACTTGAATGAAATGTTACAGTAAAATCAGTGGAGCTTTGAGTTGTTCCTAAAATTTCAGTAATTTTACTATCTAAATCTATCGTTTGAATGGTGCTATTGGTGTCATCACCATCATCTAAATTATCACAATATGCTAAGTTTGTAGGAACTTGAAAAATGGGTTCTGGATTTACAATCACATCAAAATTAGATATTCCGTTTGCACATTGTGTGTTAGCATTAAAAACACGCACAAAAACGGTTTCTCTATTTGGAGTGATATTTGAATATGGTGAAATCAATGGATTGTTCCCAATTTGAGCGTCAGCCAAAGAACGATGATAGGTAACTGTGTAAATTGATGAGTCTTGTGTGCCTAAAATCCCTGCAGTTTGACTCTCTAAATCAATAGTTTGAGAAAAACCGTTTCTTGCGGAACCATCAGAATTATCATCACAAATCTCTAAATCAGTGACAAAATTTGCAATTGGTAACGGATTTACAATTAAATTAAAATTAGTGTGATTTGTAAAACAACCAGTTACATTGTTGGTAACTCTCACAAAAATTGGTTGTAAATTGGGAATTGTGTTTGCAAAAGGAGTAGATTGAGGATTGTTTCCAATTTCAGAATCAGCTAAAGAAAGATGGTAAGTAACCGTAAAATCAGCAGGATTTTGACTGCCTAAAATTGTAGCAGTTTGAGATTCTAAATCAAAATTTTGTACAATTCTATTTGTGCCATCACCATCATTAGCGTCATCACACAACTCTAGATTATCAACCGAATTCGCAATAGGAACTGTATTTGTTCTTAAATATAATTCACCAGTTCCACTACAGTCATTGTTGTTTTTATTCGTGATTTTAAAGTAAATCGTTTGTCTTGTAACATCAGATGGATAATTGGTATTTCTGTAGTCTGAAATATCTGCAATTTTATTGATTACAGCAGTTCTATCAGCAGGAGTTTCATAATAAGAAACCTCTAAATCTGGCTGTAAAGCAGTTGGGAAAAAGGCTAAAATTTCACTAGTTGCTATGCTAAAATCAAAATTTGTAATTCCATCAGTATCATCATTTAAAGGTCCATTTGTACCATCAGCCTGTAAAAAGTCATCACAAACGGCTTCGAATTCTTTGTTGTAAGCTACATCAGAAGCTGCTTCAACTTGTAAGTTAATTTTAGAAATTCGATAACAGCCTTCAGTAGAAATGGTTCTAACCCAAGCTTCACCAATCTGATTTACAGGATAACGTAATTTGTCTACAACTTCTGGTGAACCAGCAATGGCATCAGCTTGAGTAGCATAATACGTAAATGTTTCGTTTTGATAATTTGCTGAAATGCTAATTTCAGCTTCTGTTAAATTCACTGTTGATATTCTGTCTAAGTCTTCATCACATTGTAATAAATCAACTTCATTTTTAGGAACAGGTTCAGGATTTATGTTTAAAGTAATCGAGTTTGAAGGTTTTTGCACACAACTATTTCCAGTTCTGCTCAACAAAACACGGTACTGATAATTTTTAAATGAAATTGGTGTGTTTGTAATTTGTAAATTTTTGCTTGTTGCGCCAGAATAAATTGCATTGTCAACAACTAAGTTCCAAGTTATACCATTATCAGTAGAAACTTCCCATAGAAATTGGTCGGCAGTTGAATCGATAGTAATTACATCTGGATTATTTTCACAAAAAGTAACATCTTCGAAAGGGGTGTTTAAAATTATTGGCGCAGCAGTGATGTAATTTGCATTTGGGGCAGTGTAACCATCAATATTATTGGTTACTTTTCCGTTTGCATCAACTCCAAAAGGAGTAGCTAATAAAATTCCAGAGCCATTGCCTGTAAAACCAGCTTCAATAACATCAAAACATTCGTCATTATCAGAATCCAATTCTAAAAAGTTAAAAATATCATCAGTGTCAGTATCTGAAATTGTATAATTTAATAATAGAATTTTTGCATCAGTAGCCGTTTCTAAAGAATTTAAAAGTCCGTTACTACCAATATTAGTGGCATTTACGTTGTCTAGAACTCCGTCGTTATTTGCATCAGTTCCATTATGGCCTGCTTCAACCAAATCAAAAATTCCGTCGTTATCAGAATCAACATCTAAATGATTTAGAATTCCGTCATTATCAGTATCAATTCCTGTTGTGATTCCGTTAAAAGCATCATCCAAACCATCTTCGTTGGCATCAACTCCCGACAAGGTAATTTTTGGTGAGAAGGTTTCAAAAACATCAGGAATTCCGTCGTTATCAGAATCAATATCAAACATGTCTGCAATTCCGTCGCCATCAGAATCTTTAGAAAAAGTGGTTAGCTCAATAAACCCATTAAAAGTTGACGCAGAAGTTGTACCTGTTAAATTGTGAATAAAACTAATTTGATTTACTTGATTGGCAACAAATTTAAAAGTACTTGAATTTCCGTTTAAGTTTGATTTAAATTTAAAACGGATTTCAGAAGCTGAAATTGAAGTGATATTAGGTTCAAATTCGCCATCAAAATTGGTATCAATTAAAAGTTGGTCATTAGGATCTAAGAGAGTAATATTTTTATTACTAGGGCCAATTTTTATCGTAAAAAACTCCCCTTCATTGACTACGTGATTTCCAGTGATGCTTTGCTTAAACAGAAAATTTATTTTTTGAGTGAAGTTCAATTCATATATTCCATTTGATGAAGGAGCAGGATTTACTACTGAAACAAAATCTCCGGTATTTTGACCAATAAATGCATTTGTTGCTTCATTTGAAGTATAAACGCCAGAAATGATAGTTGAGTTTGTTGTTGCATCTTGAAAAACAATTTTTGGATTGTCTTTATCGGTCAAATTTAATGTCGCATTTCCGAGAGATTCAGTACTGTTTAAGATTCCGTCATTGTCCAAATCAACATCTAAATTATCAATTATTAAATCGCCATCAAAATCATCAGGACAAATACTAACTGGAATTTCTACAGATTCGAAAGTTGCTCCTGTACAATTTACAATTCCAATTAGTTTATATCTTCCCGGCTCTAAATCTAAAGGTTTGTAACTAGAATTTGTAGATCTTACTTCCCAAAGACCTGTATTTTCATTAAAATATTGCCATTCAAAACTGTCAAAAATTTCGGTATTTGCAGCTTCTAACGTTACGTTTGGAATACAACTTCCAAGACTAGCAACAGTTGTCTCAAAATTAATTTCTGGTGCTGAAGGAAATCCAGAGTAAAAACTCCCAGAAGTTGCAAAACCACTTGCGTTAAAATATGCGCAATATAATTCTTGATCACTACTTACACTGACGTCTCCACTTAATCCAGTTACTTTATAAGTGACATAGTTTGGATTACCAATCACATTTAAAGGACCTTGTAAACCTATTAAACTATTTATAGGTTGTCCGTTTATTGTAACATTAGCTCCAATATTTGTTACAACAGTTACTCCTCCATTAAAAACTTCCCCAGAGTTGTCAACTTCCGTTATGTTTGCAATATTATCAACATCACCTTTATTTTCACAACTTAAAGGGGGAACAAAAAATAATCCTTGATTTGCAGGATTATCAGTGCCACCAATACCTTGATATACAAAGGTAGGTTTTGAAGTATTGATGTACATATTTCCACTTGGACTATAGCTATTTCCTTCAATTACAACATATCCACCTGCATTTAGAGTTGTAATTGAAGTGCCTCCTACTGAAACATTTGTATTGTCTTCATGAGCAATAACTAAGGCATTTTCAAATTCATTACCTCCAGCTCCTCTAACCAAAATGTATTCAGTTCCTATTTTTGTAGCATCTACAATTTGGTCAAAACCATAGTCAACATTATTTTGTTGAGATGCAAAACTACCAAATGCAGAACCACTATTTACTACAATATTTTTGTCACTTGAAATTAAAGCTCCAATGATATCTTTAGCATCAGCCCCATTACTTACATTCGTTTGAGCAGCAATGATATAACTTTCGCCTTCATTTAATGTAAATGTTATTGGAATTGGACCTGTATAGTTTATAATTGAAACATTAGATGAAATATTACTAATTGTAACTGAAGTAGCATCCTCAGTTGCCATTATTGATGCAAATGTAATGTGGTTATTTACAGCAGACCCTTCTTTTACAAAACCACCAACTCTGAATTGTTTTCCTAAAGCAGAATTTCCTTTACTTACTAGAGCTCCTGCTTGATTTTTAGGTTCTGAAGATCGTACTCTTACTGAAACATAGATTACATCTTCAGCTTCAATAATAAAACCTTTATCTCTTATGATACCAAAGATATTTGACCAACGAACATGAAGTTGGCTATCATCATCACTATCAACAGAACCATCCAATTTTAAAACCGATTGTTGTACAGGATTTCCATTTGATACAATACCACTATAAGCTTGTATATCTGGATTTCCTACAGGAATTATTTTGTAGGAAACATTCTTGTTTTTTGGGGTTGAAATATAAATAAACTGATCAGTAAATCCGTCACTAGAGGTTAAAGGTGGAATAAAATGTTTTTTACTTAATTGAGCTACAGTAAGTTGTGAAAAAAAAATAAATACTAAAAGGCTTAAAAAGCGAATGATGGTTTTAAACATGATAAATATTACGTATCGATTTGTAAATGTAACAAGAATTTATAAAACATTTTAATCTAGAATTTGATGGTTTCAAATTTATTAGGGTTTCTTGAATTTTAACGTGCTTTTCATTTGAAAATATCTAGTTTTCGTATGTAAATGAGTATCTTGGTTTATTGAAAATTTATACCGCACAAAACATGAATATTTCATCGAAAATAAAAAACGTTACCTCAAGTATGATTTCAAATTTTTGGGGAACTTTAGAGAGAGTCAATTTTGATTTTACTTTTAACAACGGAAAATCGGTAAACCTTACTTACGAAGTTTATGGAAAAAGTGATGGTATTGCCATTTTATTGTACAACCCAAAAACTAAAAAAGTTATTCTAACGAAACAATTTAGAATGCCAGTGTATTTGGCAGGAATAAATCAAGGATATTCAATTGAAGTTGTAGGTGGTGCTATGGATGCAAATGAGACCCCTGAAATTACTGCCATTCGCGAGACAGAAGAAGAAGTTGGGTATAAAATTTCATCAGTAAAAAAAGTAACTACTTCTTTTTTATCTCCAGGGATTTTAAATGAAAAAGTACATCTTTTTATTGGAGAATATTTTGTTCAAAACAAAACCGAAAATGGAGGGGGGGTTGCCGCTGAAAATGAAGAAATTGAAGTGTTAGAAATTTCTTTTGAGGAAGCTTTTCAAATGATCAAAACTCAAGAAATTATTGATGCTAGAACAATAGTGTTGCTTCAACATCTTAAAATTGAAGGAATTATGTAAATTTTCACACCATTTTTATTTTTAAATATTTCCTTGGATTTATTTTCCTTGGTAAATAAAATTTTAATTTTGTAAATTTGCATTATAAATTAATTAAAAATGAAAAAAATATTAGCTTTTGCAGGAAGTACAAGTTCAACATCTATTAATAAAAAATTAGCAACTTTTGCTGCTGAAAATTTAGAAAACACGCAGTTTGATATCATTGATTTGCGCGATTTTACAATGCCAATTTATAGTTCTGATGAAGAACAAAAAGGGTTCCCTGAGGATGCAAAAAAATTCACTGCATTACTTGATAATTTCGATGGATTTATTCTTTCATTAGCAGAACACAATGGTTCATACGCTGCAGCTTTTAAAAATATTTATGATTGGAGCTCTAGAATTAACAGTAAAGTGTTTAGAGATAAACCTTTATTACTAATGGCAACTTCACCAGGACCTAGAGGGGGTTTGTCTGTTTTAGAAGCAGGTGCTGATCGTTTTTCAAGAATGGGAGCAAACGAAGTAATTACTTTTTCATTACCGAGTTTTCAAGATAATTTTAAAGAAGGAAAACTCGTAAACGAATCTTTATTTCTATCGTTAAAAGAAAAAATTTCTCATTTTGAAAATGCTGTAAATAGTTAAATATTTTTTTTAAAATTTTAAATTAACCATGGGCGACATTTCAAAAGACATTAAATCGAGTTTTAAAAATAACAAAGTAAAGGCATTGATCAATATCAAATACACCTCCAATTGGCTGAGTAGTAAAGAAAATGATTTTTTTAAACCCTATGGAATTTCCCCTCAACAATACAATATTTTGCGAATATTGAGAGGTGCCAAAGATCGTGTAAAAGTTCAAATTGTGAAAGATAGAATGATTGAACGTGCCCCAAATGCCACGCGTCTTATGGATAAATTATGTGATAAAAAGCTTATTGAAAGAACACGTTGTGAAGAAGATAGGAGAGTTGTTTATGTTAAAATTTCTGAATTAGGACTCGAAATGTTAGCTCTTATTGATGATAACAAAAGCATGTTTTTTTTAGAAAAATTATCTGAAGAAGAAGCGGCCACTTTAAGCAATCTATTAGATAAAATTCGATAAAAAAAATATAAAAATAGTCTCCAAGGGGATTATTTCAAATGTAAGACAAAATGAAATTTTTAAAAAGCATTCAGCATATAGTTCCCAGTCCATTTGTAAATATGGGTCCTATAAAATTGCGTCAACCATTGCCAGCAAATGGCATTGAAAGTGTGGATCCTTTTTTGTTATTGCACCATTATGGGCCATATGCTATCTCGGAATTTAACAATCCTTTTGATTTAGGTCCACATCCTCACAGAGGTTTTGAGCCTATCACGTTATTATTTAAAGGCGAGCAATTTCATAGAGATTCTTTGGGAAATGAAATGGTTGTGAAAGCAGGAGGTGTTCAATGGACAACTGCTGGACGTGGCATTATTCACGCAGAAGCACCCACTAAAGAGTTTGTAAAAAAAGGAGGAGATTTAGAAGGTATTCAATTATGGTTGAATTTACCTGCAAGTCGCAAAATGATGCCTGCAAATTATCAACATTTAGAAGATGTACAAATTCCAAAAGTATTCTCTGATGATGAAAAAGTACAATTAAATATCATTGCAGGAAATCAATCTAACAAAATTGGTTTGATTGAAACCCAAACAGCAGTTAACGTTTTCTCGTCAATCGCTCAAGAAAATGGAGAAATGACGATTGATATTCCAGAAAATCACCAATCAATAATCTATCTTTTAGAAGGTGAAATTTCAGTGAATGGTAAAGAAATTCTTACAAAAGGAGGAAATCAAATGATTACTTTTTATCAAGATGGAAATTTAATTCAATTCAAAGCACAAAAGCAAAGTACTATTTTGATTTTATCAGGCGAACCCATCAATGAAAAAGTGACGCAATACGGCCCTTTTGTAATGAACACGCAAACTGAGATTTTAGAAGCAATGCGCGATTATAATCAAGGTAAAATGGGGTATTTGTATTAATTTAAATTTGAAGATTTAAAATTCAAAGTTTATGAAAAAAACAATTCACAAAGCAGTATCAAGAGGTCTTGCCAATCATGGGTGGTTAAAATCGTTTCATACGTTTAGTTTCGCAAATTATTTCAATCCAGAGAGAATGAATTTTGGAATGTTGCGCGTGTTGAATGATGATATTGTGCAACCAAAAATGGGTTTTGGCACACATCCTCATAAAAATATGGAGATTATTTCCATTCCAATTTCAGGCGCTCTTTCTCACAAAGATAGCATGAATAATCAACGATCCATTGAAGTGGGTGAAGTACAAGTTATGAGTGCAGGAACAGGTTTGACACATTCGGAGTTTAACGATAGCAAAACTACTGAAACCAACTTTTTACAACTTTGGATCATCCCTGAAAAAAATGAAGTTACACCATATTATAATCAGAAGAAGTTTGAAGAAAGTGAAAGAAAAAATAAATTTCAAACTTTAGTTTCTCCAAAAGATAAACAAGTGGAAGGTTCTTTGCCAATCAATCAACAAGGATATATCTCTATGATTGATTTGGAAAATAATTTTGAAATCGAGTATGATTTAAAAAATAGCGTTTATTTTTTTCTGATTGATGGTGAAGTTTCAATTGCTGATGAAATTCTTAATAATAGAGATGCAATAGGAATTGAAGATGTTGAAAAAGTGTCTGTAAAAGCATTGAAAAAAAGTAAGTTACTGGTGATTGATGTGCCAATGAATTAATCTTACAGCAAGCTTATAAAGCTTTTTAGGGTTAAACGAAATTATAAAGCCAAAGAATATGTTTCTTTGGCTTTATAATTTGAAAAAATAAACATATATTGCATTTGTTATGCGTGCATAATAAATTCAATGTTATTTTTATGAAATACAAACACATTTTTGAGCCCTTAGATTTGGGATTTACAACCTTAAAAAATAGAATTTTGATGGGTTCTATGCACACAGGTTTAGAGGAAGAAAAAAACGGAATAGAACGCATTGCAGCCTACTATGCTGAGCGTGCCAGAGGTGGAGTTGGATTGATTGTAACAGGAGGAATTTCCCCAAATATTCAAGGATGGACAGGTCCTTTTGCAGCAAGAATGTCTAAAGAAAAGCATGCTGTTGAGCATCAAAAAATTACAGAAGCTGTGCACAAAGAAGGAGGGAAAATCTGCATGCAAATTTTACATTCAGGACGTTATGGATATCATCCATTTATTGTGGCGCCTTCAAAAATCAAAGCACCAATCAATCGTTTTACACCTTTTAAATTAACACAATCAGGCATAAAAAGAACCATTAAAGATTTTGTAAACTCAGCTGAATTATCAAAATTAGCGGGCTATGATGGGGTGGAAATCATGGGTTCTGAAGGTTATTTAATAAATCAATTCATAGCAAAAAGAACCAATAAAAGAATGGATTCTTGGGGTGGGAATTATGAAAATAGAATGCGCTTGCCTGTTGAAATTGTCACACAAATTCGTCAATCTTTAGGGCCTAATTTTATTATTATTTACAGATTGTCTATGTTGGATTTGGTTGAAAATGGAAGTTCTTGGGAAGAAATTGTGCAACTGGGAAAAGAAATTGAAAAAGCTGGCGCAACTATTATAAACACAGGAATAGGATGGCACGAAACCAGAATTCCTACGATTGCTACTTCTGTTCCAAGAGCAGCTTTTACGTGGGTTACTCAACAAATGAAATCAGAAATTAAGATTCCTTTGATTACATCCAACAGAATAAATATGCCTGAAACTGCTGAAAAGATTTTGGCAGCAGGTCATGCAGATATGATTTCGATGGCACGTCCTTTTTTAGCTGATCCTGAGTGGGTTAATAAAGCAATGGCTGAAAAAGATGATGAAATAAATACCTGTATTGGGTGTAATCAAGCTTGTTTAGATCATGTTTTTCAACGAAAAGTAGCGAGTTGTTTGGTTAATCCAAGAGCCTGTCATGAAACAGAATTAGTATATCATCCAACAAAAAATAAAAAGAAAATTGCTGTAATTGGTGCAGGTCCAGCTGGTTTATCTACAGCTACAATTGCTGCTCAAAGAGGTCATGAAGTTACACTTTTTGATGCGGATATTACAATTGGAGGTCAATTTAATATGGCAAAACAAATTCCTGGCAAAGAAGAATTTTATGAAACCTTGCGATATTTCAAGAGGCAAATTGAATTGCATCATATTGATTTACAGTTAAATACTAAAGTTTCAGTAGCTGATTTAGAAAAATCGGATTTTGATGAAATTGTAATTGCTACAGGAATTCAACCTAGAGATTTGAAAATTGAAGGTATCAATCATCCTAAAGTGTTGAGTTATATTGATGTGTTGAAACACAAAAAATTCGTAGGAAAAAGAGTGGCTGTGATTGGTGCTGGAGGTATTGGTTTTGACGTTTCAGAATATCTATCTCATGAAAGAGCATCAACTCCTCAAGATATTGATTCTTGGTTACAAGAATGGGGAATTGATAAATCATTAAACGCAAGAGCTGGAATTGAAGGAGTGAAGCCCGTTTTTGAAAATTCACCAAGAGAAATTTTTATGCTTAAAAGAAGTAAAGGAAAATTTGGAGAAAATCTAGGAAAAACGACAGGTTGGATTCACAGAGCCAATTTAAAAAAGAAAAATGTGCAATTTATCAATGAAGTTGAATACAAAAAAATTGATAATCAAGGATTGCATTATTCTCAAAATCAAGAAGATAAAATTTTAGAAGTTGACAATATTATTATTTGTGCAGGTCAAGTGCCTTTCAAAGAATTGTATCAACCGTTAGTAGACTTAGGAAAAAAGGTGTACATCATTGGAGGTGCAGATTTTGCAGGGGAATTAGATGCTAAAAGAGCTATTAATCAAGGAGCAAGATTGGCTGCGAAAATTTAGAAAAAATGTAATTTTTTACAGATATTTGCGCTTCAACAAATTATTTAAAGGACATTATGGGAATGAATAAAAACACAGTTTTGGGTTGGGCTACATTGATTATGATTATTGTTGGATTGGCATTGATTGGTTTGGGTGCATTTAGATACGATGATGTAGCAGGTTGGGGTTTTGCCTCAGTTGGTATTGGCTTTTTTGCAATTGCATGGGTTTTTAATGCTTTGAAAGGGCGCGTATAATTTTTTTCAATTTAATTTTTATAAGAAAATGTCAGACGATAAGAAGGTCATCTTTTCGATGAATAAGGTTTCTAAAACCTATCAATCAACAGGGAAACAAGTATTAAAAGATATTTATTTGAGTTTTTTTTATGGAGCTAAAATCGGAATTCTCGGTTTGAATGGTTCAGGAAAATCAACTTTATTAAAAATCATCGCTGGAGTTGAAAAAAATTATCAAGGAGAGGTTACTTTTTCTCCAGGATATAAAGTAGGCTATTTAGAACAAGAGCCACAAATAGATCCTGAAAAAACGGTTTTAGAAATTGTGAGAGAAGGGGTTGCAGAAACTGTGGCAATTTTAGATGAATACAACAAAATAAATGATATGTTTGGGTTGGAAGAGGTGTATTCTGATGCTGACAAAATGGATAAACTCATGGCAAAGCAAGCAGAATTGCAAGACAAAATTGATGCTGCAAATGCTTGGGAATTAGACACAAAACTTGAAGTTGCCATGGATGCTTTGCGAACTCCTGATGCTGATAAAAAAATTGGAATTCTTTCTGGAGGAGAAAAAAGACGTGTTGCGTTGTGCAGATTATTATTACAAGAACCAGAAATTTTATTGTTAGATGAGCCAACAAACCATTTGGATGCAGAATCTGTTCATTGGTTAGAGCATCATTTGGCTGAATACAAAGGAACTGTAATTGCAGTCACGCACGATAGATATTTTTTGGATAATGTAGCTGGTTGGATTTTAGAATTGGATAGAGGTGAAGGTATTCCTTGGAAAGGAAATTATTCTTCTTGGTTAGACCAAAAATCTCAAAGAATGGCGCAAGAAAGCAAAGTAGCCTCTAAACGTCAAAAAACTTTAGAACGTGAGTTGGAATGGGTTCGTCAAGGAGCAAAAGGACGTCAAACTAAACAAAAAGCGCGTCTGCAAAATTATGACAAACTATTAAGTCAAGATCAAAAACAAGTTGACGAAAAGTTAGAAATTTACATTCCAAATGGACCACGTTTAGGAACAAATGTCATTGAAGCTACTGGAGTTTCAAAAGCGTATGGTGATAAATTATTGTACGAAAATTTAGCTTTTACACTTCCTCAAGCTGGAATTGTAGGAATTATTGGTCCAAATGGAGCTGGAAAAACAACCATTTTCAAAATGATTATGGGTGAAGAAATTGCAGATCAAGGAAGTTTTAAAGTAGGTGAAACTGCTAAGATTGCTTATGTGGATCAAAGCCATTCAAATATTGATGCTGATAAAACTATTTGGGAAAATTTTTCTGATGCACAAGATTTAGTGATGATGGGTGGCAGACAAGTAAATTCTAGAGCGTATTTAAGTCGTTTTAATTTTTCTGGAAATGAACAAAATAAAAAAGTATCAACTTTATCTGGAGGTGAAAGAAACCGTTTGCATTTGGCAATGACTTTAAAAGAAGAAGGAAACGTTTTATTGTTAGATGAGCCAACCAATGATTTGGATGTGAATACTTTGCGTGCTTTGGAAGAAGGTTTAGAAAATTTTGCAGGATGTGCAGTAGTTATTTCTCACGATAGATGGTTTTTAGACAGAATTTGTACACATATTTTAGCTTTTGAAGGCGATAGTCAAGTGTACTTTTTTGAAGGTTCTTTTTCAGAATATGAAGAAAACAAGAAAAAGCGTTTGGGTGGAGATTTGATTCCTAAGAGATTGAAATACAAAAAATTAATTCGATAAAAAAAATCCTCATTTTTCAATGAGGATTTTTAGTTTTTTTCTTTTTCAAAGCATTTTTTGAAAACAAAGTTTAAAAATGTAAAAGTAAAGTTTGTTTTCAAAAATTTCCTCAGGAAAAACCCTATTTTTTCAGGAAAATTCCCTTTTTAATTTCTTTCAATTCTTCTTCTTTCTGATTTTTTTCCATCAGATTTTCTATTCCCAGTTTCATTTCTTTTAGAAATTATTCTTCTGTTATTAGATTCTTTAAACTTTCTACTTTCATCATTGTTTCTAACAACTTCTGTTCTTGAGTCATCTTTTATTTCAGATTTTCTATAACTATTCAAATTTCTTGCAGTTTCTCTTCGATTATTATTGTCATCACTTGTTTTTCTTCTTTTTATAATCAAATTATCATCAGCAATATTGTTATTTCTATTTGATTTGTAATAGTAAAAATCAAGGTCTTCTCTAAATCTTGTATAACTTCTGTCAAAATCTCTATTAGTGAAGAAAGAGTCATTATAGTTGTAAATTCTTCCAAAATTTACAGAAAAGCGAACGCCATTATCATAATAAAAATCATTCACATTTCCTCTAAAAACAGGATATCCGTATCTATCATAAAAAACACGTAAATCACCAACACTTGCCAATTGTCCACGATGATAATTGATGAAAACTGAGCCAATTCGAGTAACATTTCCAAATCTATCATAATTGATAAATACATTTCCTACACTTCGAATTCTTCCTCTAAAATCTCGATCAATTCTTATGCCTTTTTGATAACTATTGGAAGTATCAAAATCAAAATCTCCATTGGCAAAAACGAAAAATTCGACTCCTCTTTCAAAGAAATTCACAGCATCGTTGTAATTGAAATTTATTTCAAAATTTCTAGAGTTTATTGCCTCAGCTTTTGCAATATTAGAAGCAAATATTCCTAAGATTCCTACTAAAATAAGTATATTTTTTTTCATAATTTGAGATTTTTTTGATTTTACTTACTCTATTTGCTTTTCAGCTTTCGCATTTTTAAAATAATTTTCAAATAGCATGCCAAAAAATATTTTTTTGAATTGATGTTTTTTTGAAAAGAATTCTATATTCAATATTTTTTTAAATAAATAATTTACTAAAATTGTAAATAATGTATTTTTTTTCGACTGAATCTTAAAATTATTTCATGATAGATGCCATAGAATTCAATTTACAGAGAGGAATAAAATTGTTGCAAAATCTCTCTGAATCTGAGTATATAAATGAATCAATTCCCCCCTATAATTCAAGTATTGGATGTCATATTCGCCATATTTTAGATGTATTTTCATGCATATTTAACGGATTTGATGGTAAAAAAGTTGATTTGACAAGTCGTGAAAGAAATCAATTAGTAGAACAAAATATTGAATTTGGTATTTCCTATTTTGAAGAAATTATTTTTAAACTTCGCATTTTTTCTAAAGAAGATTTACAATCCGAAATTACTCTTATTGACGATTTAGGATTTGGGAAAATGGAAGCTAAAACTACGTTAGCAGCAGTTTTAATTCAGGCTCATAGTCATGCAATTCATCATTTTGCCAGTATTGGATATAGCATTTGCCAATTAGGAATTGATTTGCCAGATGCTGATTTTGGGTACAATCCTACAACACCAAAAAATATTTTAAAGTAAATTTTAGCTTTGTTTTACAGCATGTAAAGCTGATATTTTTTTGGAATACTTTTTTAATTCTCTAATTTCTTTCCAAACATGAAATGAATTTTTATAAGGAATTTTATAAATATTGTGATTTGTTGTTGAGATTTCAAATAAGATTTTCCAATGATTTCTGATGGATTTTAATGCACCAAAATAAGATGACTTTTGAGTATCATAAATATGTGTCGGTTCTGAAATGATACCGTTAATTTCTAAAATTTTAAAGTTTTTTCCTTTTTTTAATGCATCAAAATTATCATATTTGATATCTATTCTACCATAAAACCAACCAGGAATTTTCGCATTCAAATCATTAAATGTTGTTGTTAATTCTTTGGTTATTAGATGATTTCCGTTAAAAAACTGTGTTCCTCTGCAATGATTACCAATTACAGAAAGCTGAAATTCTTTATTTTTTTCTAAAATTGAATCTAATAGTTTTTTGTGATTTTCAAAAATCAAATCTTTATATAAAAAGGCTCTTTTGTCTGAAAGAACTAAATTTTTAAGGGTCGAAATTCCATCACCTGTAATGGTCAGAAACTTTTTTAAAGTAACAGATGAAATAGTTCCGTTTTGTTGTGTTGGATTTCTTGTATAAAAAATTCCACACTCATGCTTATAATCTATATATTCTTGAATTATAAAATCGATTTCAAATTTTTGTAAGTAGTTTTTCAATTCAATTTCTGAATGGACTTTTTCAACTAATAATCCACGAAATCCAATATCGGGTTTTGCAATTACAGGGAATTGGATATTTTCTGCTTGAATTTTTTTGATTGTTCTTTCAAAATTATCTTTTTTACCATGAAAAATACTTTTAGGTTTAAATTCTTCAGGAATCAATGCTAACGTTTGAAATTTACTCTCACATCCATTTCCTGAACTCTTTATTCCCGGGTTTGCTGCACTAAAAAAAGTAAGATTTTTTGCTTTTAGTGCTAAAAAAATTCCAAAAGGTAAATTTGGAATGTAAAAAAGGGAAGATGGCCAATATTCCCAATGAAATATTTTATGTAAATATTTGTATTTCAATAAATTAATTTTCATTGAAAAAAGCTTTTCTCATTATTGAAAAAGCGGTAAAAGCAAAATAAATAGTAAAAATAATTCCAGAAAGCCCAAGAATAACAAGAAAATATGACATATAAACTTTTGGAGTTTCTGTAAATTTTTCAATTCCTTTAAATCCCATCGTTGTAATTATGGGTGTTACAATAAATAGGATAACTAAAATTGCTAATCTAATCAACCCTTTTCTCAATAAATTAATATTTATACTCATTTTTTAAAATTTAAGAGTGCATTTCTAACATTTCCATATTTTCTCAATAGTTCATTTGCTTGTTTTTGGTCGATATGAAGTTCATTTATCAACATTTTTTCACCTCTTTCTACCAGTTTATTATTAGAAAGTTGCATATCAACCATTTTGTTTCCCTTAATCTTTCCTAATTGAATCATAGTTGATGTTGAAATCATGTTCAAAACTAATTTTTGTGCAGTACCAGCTTTCATTCTTGAACTTCCTGTAACGAATTCCGGGCCTACAATGACCTCAATAGGAAATAAAGCTACGTTTGATAATGGACTATTTTTGTTGCACGTAATGCAACTAGTGGTGATGTTGTTCTCGTTACATTTTTGCAACGCCGTAATTACGTAAGGTGTTGTTCCTGAGGCCGCTAAACCAATTACAATATCTTTTTTTGAGATAGCGAATTTTTGTAAATCTTCCCAACCTTGTGTAGTTGAATCCTCAGCAAATTCTACAGCTTTTCTAATGGCAGTATCACCTCCAGCAATTAAACCAATTACTAATTCATGAGGGACACCAAAAGTAGGAGGACATTCAGATGCATCTAAAATGCCTAATCTTCCTGAAGTTCCTGCGCCAAGGTAAAAGATTCTTCCTCCGTTTTTTAGTTTTTCGACAGTTTGAAGTACTAATTTTTCAATTTGAGGAATCGATTTTTGAACTGCAAAAGCTACTGATTGATCTTCATTGTTGATATTTATCAACAGTTCGTTTACAGTCATTTTTTCTAGATGATTGTAGGTTGAATCTTGCTCTGTAATTTTGATGAAAGTCATTTCTCAAAAATACATTTTTTATGAATTGATGCAGCTATTTTTTTTAGTTCTTTTCAACCAAATTTAATGTGGTACTATCTGTTTCTGAAATGTGAAAATAGCCTAATGGAAATTTAGATTCATCAGTGATATTGATCATATTTCCTAATAATGACGAGGGAACTGTTTCAAATGGTCCTCCTGCGTTCTGTCCACTTTGATCAATTAAAACTCTGTAATAGGTGAAGAATTCTTTCGAAATACTTGACATTTTAATGTTTACTGTTGTTGGCAACGTAATCTCTTCTTCATCATAGAAATAAGAGAAGTTATAATCAGAACCATTGAAAAATCGATCTTCAATGGTTAAAAATAATTGTTTTGAAAAATCAAATAAATAGTAATTCTCTTGAATCGCATCATCTGTAAATGTTACTTTTACTTCAGTTTCTGTTCCTGCAAATAAGGTTTCATCACCTTGAATTACACTTGTTAAAGGTGTTGATTTTATTCTGGTTGCACTCCCTTTATAGGTATTATTTTCGTGAATTATTGTCAATTCATAGGTTACATTTTCAGCAGGGATAAACGAAATAGTGGGTTCGTAATTTCCATCAGCATTTCCATCAGAAAAATTAATGATGGAATTATCAGACAAATTCGTTAAAAAAACGATCGCATTTGTTACTGGTGGAATCGTTTCATCAAAATAATCTGCTGATTTACTCAGTTTTACAACAGTATTTGCGCGAATAGGAGTTTCATCAAAATAGACTTCAAAAATAGCATCAATAATTAGTTTTGGTGCTATTGAAGGAACATCAATTTCTACCACTTTTTCGCAATTTGCAAAAAATAAAATCAATAAAAAAGGAAGTATATAGCTCTTTTTCATTATGTTAAAATTTAAAATTATAAGTAACAGATGGAACTAAACCAAAGATGGATGTTTGGATTGCTTCGTTTCTAAAAGTTTCTCTATTTTGTCTAAAATTGATGGAAGCCGCATTCATTCTTCCATATAAATTATACAATCCAAAAACCCATTCTGCTTGCCATTTTCGATTGTTATTTGTAGTTGGAGTCAATGTTGCTGAAATATCCAATCTATGATACGCAGGCAATCTATCAGCATTTCTTCTATTATCATCAAATATTGGTACGTTTAAACCTTGCACTTCATACTGTCCAACTGGATAATTGGTTGGCTGTCCTGTTTGAAATAGAAAATTGGCATTGAATTTCCATTTTTTATTCAGTTCATAACTTCCATTCAAAGAGATGTCGTGAGTTTTATCAAAAGGTGTACTATACCAATTTCCTTGATTGATTCCTGGTTCATTGGCATTTCTTCCCGGAGTTTGTTGTTCAGATCGTGACAAGGTGTAAGCTAACCAACCTTTAAAATCTCCTTCATTTTTTCTCAATAAAACTTCTAAACCATAGGCTCTTGCTTGGCCATTTAAAATTACGGTTTCAATTTCGTTATTGGCAATTAAATTGGCACCATTGATGTAATCAATTCGGTTTTGAATGTCTTTGAAAAATGCTTCAGTTTCCAAAGAATATGCACCATTTTTTAAAGTTTTGAAATAGCCA
>Ga0102830_1000089_pt1 | contig 44370 bp, 44 predicted proteins | sample ColrivemetaGS703_FD_84511 | JGI IMG/M metagenome (GOLD analysis project Ga0102830, IMG submission 84511) | Estuarine microbial communities from the Columbia River estuary - Freshwater metaG S.703 | ecosystem: Environmental > Aquatic > Marine > Intertidal zone > Estuary | place: USA: Columbia...
AAAGAGAATTAGAAGGTAGAACTAATCCTATAGCTTCGATTTTGGAACCTTTAAAATCTAGAATTAAAGCTAAAAAACAAAGAGTGGTTTTTGCCGAAGGTGAAGAAGAAAAAACCATAAAACGTTTATAAAGGGTTGGAAGTGATAATGTGATAGGATATTTAGACGGAAGTTTTGATACTTGGAAAAATGCAGGCAAAGAAATTGATGTTTTGAATTCAATTTCTGCTGATAAATTATCAGAAAAAATCACAGAAAATCCAATTGTTTTTGATGTTCGAAAATCAGGAGAATATCAAAGCGAACATGCATTAATTGCCGAAAATACACCATTAGATTATTTGAACGATTACATTGCTCAATTTCCTGAAAAAGAACCTTTTTTTGTACATTGCGCAGGTGGTTATCGTTCAGTAATTGCGGCTTCAATTTTAAAAGCGCGTGGTTTTCATAACGTAATTGACATTGAAGGTGGGTATGATGCTATTAAAAAAACAAATATCGAGAAAAGTGCTTATGTGTGCCCAACAACCTTAAAATAAGTACAAATGAGATATTTATTACTTATTTTGAGTATTTTTTTTGTGTCTTGTGTAAAATCTCAAGATGTAAAATCAATCTCTACAACTGAGTTAAAACAACTTTTATCAAAAGAAAAAATTCAACTGTTAGATGTAAGAACTCCTGATGAAGTATCTCAAGGATTTATAAAATCTGCCAAATTTGCCAATTTTTTTGATACTGACTTTTATCAAAGCGCAAGTGCTCAACTAGACAAATCAAAACCCGTGTATTTGTATTGCAGATCATCAAACAGAAGTAGTAAAGCAGCAGCTATTTTAAAAGAAAAAGGATTTAAAGTATATTTTTTAGAAGGAGGATATACTCAATGGAAATTTAATAACTAAGTATTATGACAACAAATATTCAAATAGAAAATTTAAAATGTGGTGGTTGTGCAGCAACTATCAAAAAAGGAATTTCAACAATAAATGGTGTAAATGATGTTGCAGTTGATGTTGAAAACTCAATGGTAACTATTGATTCAGAGAATGCTAATTTAGTTGAAATCAAAGAAAAACTTTCCAAATTAGGGTATCCCGAAGCAGGAGATAAAAATACAGTATTGCACAAAGCAAAATCGTTTGTAAGTTGTGCCGTGGGTAGAATAGAATCTTGATAAATTAGAAATTTAAGTATTCTATCTTTGCCCTATGCAAACCAAACTCCTCTTTATCACACCTCCCTTTACGCAATTAAATACAGCGTATCCCGCAAGTGCTTATTTAAAAGGATTTTTAGAAAAAAATAAGGTTTCTTTTGCGCACTGTGATTTAAGTATTGAGCTTTTTACAGCCATTTTTACAGGCAATTTTTTGCAAGAAATTTTTAAAGAAGCCGCTTTGTTAGAAAATTTTGATTTTCCAAAAGTTCAAAAGTTGAAGGATATTTACATTTCAAGAGTTGATTTTGTAATTTCTTTTCTTCAAAAACAAGATATTGAAAGCGCTAATAAAATACTAGAAATCAATTTTTTGCCAAAAGGCCATAGGCTTCTGCATGTAAATAAAGCCATAAAGTGGGAACAAGGTGAAGCAGGAATTATAGACAAAGCAAAACATTATGCCACCCTTTTTATTGAAGAAATTGGTGATTTTATTCACGCAAATGTTGATGAGTTTTTTGCTTTTACCAAGTATGCTGAACAAATTGCCACAGCAGCAAGCAATTTTACTCAAATTGATGAATTTTTAAATAGTCAACATTCTTTGATTGAAGACAAAATGTTCGATCTTTTAGAAGCTCAAATTTTAGAACATTCCCCAAATTTAGTTTGTTTCACGATTCCATTTCCTGGAAATTTATTTGCGGCTTTGCGTTGTTCGCAATTTATCAAACAGTTTTTTCCAGATATTAAAATCGCTTTTGGTGGTGGATATTGCAATACAGAATTACGTTCTTTATCTGATCCTAGAATTTTTGACTATGTAGATTTCATTTCTTTGGATGATGGTGAGGGACCTTTACTTAAAATTGTTCATTTTTTAGAACGTAAAATTGATATCAATCAACTGGAGAGAACTTTTGTTTTAGAAAAAAACAAGGTTGTTTATAAAAACAAAACGCCTAATACTATTTTTCATCACAAAAATTTGCCTGTGCCCAATTATGTAGGATTGCCTTTTCATAAATATGTTTCTTTTTTGGACGTGGTGAATCCAATGCACAGGATGTGGACAGATGCCAGATGGAATAAACTTACGATTTCGCATGGATGTTATTGGAAACAATGTTCTTTTTGCGATGTTACATTGGATTATATTGGCAACTATCAAAACACCACTGCTGATGATTTGGTCAATAAAATTGAGCAAATTATGCAAGATACTGGCATTACAGGTTTTCATTTTGTAGATGAAGCTGCGCCTCCAAAAATGCTGAAAGCACTTTCTTTGAAGTTGATAGAAAGAGATGTAAAAATTACGTGGTGGACAAACATCCGTTTCGAAAAAACATTCGATTTTGAATTGTGTCAACTCATGGCCAAATCTGGTTGTATTGCTGTAACTGGAGGTTTAGAAGTCGCTTCAGATAGATTATTATCCAAAATGAAAAAAGGTGTAGATATTGCTCAAGTTACCAGAGTTACCCACAATTTTTCTCAGAATAATATTTTAGTACATGCCTATTTGATGTATGGTTTTCCAACACAAACAGAACAAGAAACAATAGATTCTTTGGAAGTTGTAAGACAATTATTTGAGAAAAATTGTATTAAATCTGCCTTTTGGCATCAATTTACAGCAACTGCACACAGTCCTGTTGGACAAAATCCTGAGGAGTTTGATATCAAAATTACAGGACCTGTTTTTGAAGGTTTTGCTCAAAATGATTTGTATCACAAAGACCCAAAAGGCGCAGATCATCCAAAATATACAAAAGGATTAAATTTGGCATTGCATAATTATTTAAATGATGCAGGATATCAAGAAAATCTACAAAATTGGTTTGATTTTCCCATTCCAAAAACCAAACATCCTAAAAATTTAATTGAGGGATTTTTAAGTTGAAGATTTATTTTATCAAAGGTAAGTCCTCAAAACAGTAGCCCTAGATTTTGATTTTAATTTATTCAAAGCGCGTTGTTTTACTTGACGAACACGTTCTCTGGTGATATTGAAAGTTTCGCCAATTTCTGTCAAACTATAAGTGGTGTTTTTATTATTCAACCCATAATACATTTGAATAATTGCAGCTTCTTTCTCAGGAAGTGTTTTTAATGCTCTGCTAATTTCAATTTCTAAGGATTTTTTCATCAATGAATTATCTGGTTTTGGAGAATTTTCAGATCCCAATATGGTATAAAAATTAGCGTCTTCACCTTCTCTAAATGGAGCATCCATAGACAAATGTCTGCCAGAATTTTTCATGCTTTGTGCAACATTTTGTTCTGTCAAATCCAATTCATTGGCGATTTCTATATACGAAGGAACTCGTTCGTTTTGCTGTTCTAATTTTGCATATACTTTATTGATTTTATTGATGCTTCCAATTTTATTTAACGGCAAACGTACAATTCGAGATTGCTCAGCCAACGCTTGTAAAATTGATTGGCGAATCCACCAAACAGCATACGAAATAAACTTAAAACCTCTTGTTTCATCAAACCTTTTGGCAGCTTTTACCAATCCTAAATTCCCTTCATTGATCAAATCAGATAATTTTAACCCTTGATTTTGATATTGTTTAGCAACAGAAACCACAAATCGTAAATTCGATTTCACCAATTTGTCTAATGCTCTTTGATCACCATTTTTAATTTTTATCGCCAATTCTACTTCTTCATCTGCCGTAATTAATTCGATTTTACCAATTTCCTGAAAATATTTTTCTAAAGATTTTGTGTCGCGATTTGTAACTTGCTTGGTGATTTTCAGTTGCCTCATTTGTTATTTTTATGTTTTAAATGATTAAATAAATAAATTACAATCTTCACAATTTTTGATTTCTCCATAATAGGTTTCTCTATATTTATGAAGTGTTTTCACAGGAATTCCGAAGAAATATTTTTTAATAGAAGTTACCCTACAATTCAACATTCCCATAGCTGAAGAGTAATATTTTTGTTGTTTTGTATGTCTTTTAATTCTGATAAGTTTCATATAAATAGTTTTTTAAAACGCATTGAAAAATGCATTTTTTGATAAAATAAAATGGTTGTAAATTTTATTGAAAAGTCAACTAAAAAGTAGGAGGAATGAATTTATCAGATTGATTTCTAAAGACGCTAAAATCAAAACTATAAACGCGTAGATTTCTTTTTTGATAAATGGTGGAAATTTTCATGTTTTGCTAAGGTACAAAAATTAAGCCGTTTTAACTAAAAAACGGCTTATTATAATGGATTTTTACCCAAATTTGGTTAAAAATTAAGAAAAATTTAAAAATTAAGCGTCACTCCTAAAAGGAAATTTCTTGTTGCTTGAGGATAATATCCAGCATAATCACCAGTAATTGTATTTCGATTGTCATCAGGGAAATCGAAAGTTCCATAATAGCCTCTATCTACATATTCTGCATTGAAAATATTGTTAATTAATGCAGTAAACGTAACTGATTTAAAGGTTTTTGATGGTTTTAGTTGATACACCACATTCAAATCACTTGTAAAAAAGGAATCCAAAACATCATTTTCAGAAATGCGACTGCTCAGATTGCTCATCCATTGTTTGCCAACAAATTTTGACAAAAATGAGATTTGAAGATTTTCTTTAGGCTGATAGGTAAAAATATTTCCTAAAATTACATTTGGTGAAAATGATAAATTTGTGTTGCCTAAATTTTGCAAAAGACCATCAATTTCCGAGACAAAATCTCGGTTTTTATTCGAGCTAAATGCCGCATTTGGTTTGATGGAAAACTGATTATTTAACCGAATATCTGCATCAATTTCTAATCCTAATCTGTAACTTTTTCCTGAAGTTGCTCTTATTGGTGCGCCAACCCCATCAATTGCTCCTGTCAACACCAATTGATTTTTATAATCCATAAAATAAATGTTTGTATTTAGTTTCATATTTTCTGTTTTCAAACGCCAACCCAATTCGTAGTCAAAAAGAGTTTCATGAGTAGAAACGCCAACTTCAAAATCATTCCTATTTGGTTCTCTGTTTGCCACTGCAAATGAGGTGTAAAAGTTGTTATTGTCATTGCTTTTATAAGTAAAACCAAACTTCGGATTGAAGAAATTAAAATTTCTATTTACGTCAATAGGAATAATGTCATTGGTAATTCCTTGTGTTTGATACTTCACAAAACGTCCTTGTAAATCTGCATAAGCAGAAAGTTTTTCACTAAGACTAAAGTTCGTTTTTGCAAACAAAGAAAAGTCCGATTTTCTCGCATCAGAAAAATAATAACGGTCTCTAATTTGCTTATTTGGGGCCAAATTTTCACCCCAAATTACCTCGCCAAAATGATCTCCAGTATAATTGGAATACGAAATCCCTGTGATGAAATTCAGTTTGTCAGTTTTATAATTGGTGTTGAAATTGATGACATAAAAATCGTTGTCTAACCAACGTCTTACAATTGCATCTGTTCCATCAACTATCAAATTATTGAGTGCAGCAGCATCTTCTGCTTCTTTAAATTGCTCGAAATATCCTGCACCTTTTGTGTAATTCAACCCGAGATTTGTGGACCATTTCTCATTCCATTGTTCATTCCAATGCAATTGATAATGGTCTTGCTGATAATTGTCTGTTTCATTGTCATAGGTATATGGATTTTGCCTTCTGTCTTGCGTTAATTCATCTGCCGTTAACCCAAACCAAGCTTGGTAGGTACGTTCATTTCCGCCAAAAGCAATCGCCTTGATGAGCGTATTTTCATCCACAAAACTCCCTTGTAAAAAGTAGGATTTCAAATCCGCAAAAGCACGATCTACATAACCATCAGAATAAATATTTGAAAATCGACCTGCAATTTCGATGTTGTCATTGATTTTTCCTGTACTGAATTTTACAGTGTGTTTTCGGGTGCTGAAAGAACCAAATGAATTGGAAATTTCGCCAAAAGCTTTTTCAGCAATGGCATCTGTCAAGATGTTTAAACTCGCGCCAAAAGCCCCAGCACCATTGGTGGATGTTCCAACACCCCGTTGCAACTGCAGGTTTTCTGTGGAAGAAGCAAAGTCGCCCAAATTCACCCAAAAAGTGCCATGACTTTCAGCATCGTTATAAGGAATTCCGTTGACAGTAACGTTAATTCGCTCGTTATTGGAACCACGAACGCTCATATACGTGTACCCAATTCCTGCACCTGCATCTGAAGATGACACTCCCGAAGGCAAATAATTGAGCAAAATGGGAATGTCTTGACCCAAATTTCGCTTGGAAATTTCCTTTTTTGACAGATTTGAAAATGTTACTGGAATATCAGCATTTACACGAACTGCAGAAACCAATACTTCGTCTAAAAGTGTTTGATTTGTTTTTAAAGCAATCGTAATTTCGTCATTTTTGGTCGCAATAACTTCTTGATTTACAGTTTTGTAACCAATAAATGACACTTGAAAAACATAGGTTCCTTTGGAGACCGTCAAACTGAATTTTCCTTCATTGTCAGCAGAAGTTCCTTTGTTAATTTTTTGAACCAAAATACTGGCATTGGGCAAAGGTTCGTTGTTTTCATCTACAATTTTTCCTGAAATTGTGACTGTTTGTGCGTTTGCAAGCATGCTTACAAACAAGAATAAAAAAATGGATATTTTTTTCATTTTAAAAAAATTTAAAACGAATAAAAAGAGGTAATTATTCTTGTGATTAGTATTGAATAATTCATTTTCTGAGCGGTGATTAAGAGAAAAAGCATAGGTTTTTCGCTACTCACTAAAAACATCTACTAGATGTTTTCTTTACGCTCGCAATCCCTAAACAGCATTACCTGTTCTAGGTTCTTTGGGTATGATCTCAGCCTTTTTAGTTCAAAATTTTTAGTTTAAAATCCAACATTGCTGTAAACTAGAAACTATCAACTGACAACTAAATCAGCACCCCTTTGTGAGAACGATGCAAAAGTAACTATGAAAATTGATTTTCTGATTAAAAAAAGAAAAAATTTATTCTAAGTTCGGTTTTTTACGCAACGCTTTTTTTACAGATGTTTTTTCTTTGGTTTCCAATCTTTTTTTAATGACAGCTTTGCTAGGTTTTGTGGGCGTTCTTTTTTTTGGTTTTTTTAGATTTGTTTCCATCAAAGAAACAAATTTTTTGATGGCCAATTCTTTGTTTTTATGCTGAGAACGTGTTTCTTCAACAGTTACAATCAAGTTGTTTTCAGTAGTTAATTTGGAAGAAAGTTTCGATTTTAGGAGTGTTTTTTCATCATCATTCAATGCTTCAGAATGTTCCAAATCAAAAGTCAATTCAATTTTCGAAGAAACTTTATTTACGTGTTGACCACCTGCACCAGAACTCCTGATGGCTTTGAAATTGAGCTCTTTTACAATTTGTTCTTTGTTCATTTTTTTGCAATTTTATTGGAAAAAGAATGTAAATTTTCTCTGTCAGCAATCATTTTATTGATGGCTGTTGTTGCCAATGCGAGCCTCGTTTTTTTATCTCCTTTCAATAAAATATAAGGGCGGTTGTGTTTTTTCAATGCGTTTTCAAAAGCGGTAAACATTTCCAATCGCTGTTCAGGTCTGTCACGCAAATCGTCCTTTTCCCAAGGAGTATCAATGTAGGTCAATAAATACAAATCATAGGAATTTTCTAAAGCCGCTTTTTCCAAAGTTGCCTCTACAAAACCATTATAAAATTCTTCAGAATATACTTTTGTTTCTAATAAATCTGTATCGCAAATCAATACTTTGTCAGCTTTTACAGCGAGTTTGTTTTCCAGTTTCATTTGCCCAATTGCAATTGGAATGAAATCAGACATTTCACAGGTTTTACGTTCGTTATTCCATTTTTCTTGCAGATAATCACGCGCAAATTCAGGCACCCAAACAGTGTTATAATAGCGTGCTAATTGTTGTGAAAGTGTTGTTTTGCCAGAAGATTCTGGGCCAAATAGCACTACTTTTACAATGTTGATGGGTTGTTGTTGAAGCTTTTTTTCCATGCGAGATACCCTTGAATGGCTAAAATAGTAAAAATTAAATATTGTAAAGACAGCATCCCTAATCCACGATAAGCATATAAAGGGATGGTAATGATATCAGCAAAAATCCATAACGTCCAATTTTCTAATTTTTTAGTTGCCATATACCACATGGCAGTAAAAAAGATTCCAGATGTAAAAATATCAATATAATTTTCGGTTTTGATTTCATTTCCAAAATACCTGTATACAATATAAGTTACAATCATTGTTAAAACTACGAGAGCAACTCCAATAATTTTTTCTTTAAGAGTTGTTCTAGAAATAGGAACTATTACTTTGTCATTTTTTTTTCTAGACCAATTCCACCAACCAAAAATACTCATCACAGAATAGTAGAAATTCATCATCATATCACCAAAATATTCCGCTTTATACAATAAATAAACAGTAATTATTGTGGCAACTAACCCTGTTGGATAGACCAAAATATTTTCGTTTTTCGCATACCAAACACTTGCAATTCCAAATACAAAAGCGATGGCTTCTAAAACGATATCTGCAGTTGATGCTTGTTGATAAGCTGCTAAAAAAAAGTTGAAAAGATCATTCATTATCCGTGCAATGAAGTGTAAAAGTAACGGTTTTTAATAGGCAAATACGCACGTAAAGTCTTCGAATTCTAAAAAATTGATGTGATATTTGGAATCCTCTCCTTCATAACGAATGATTCCTGTGGTTTTTTCATCCTCAAAATTAAAATCTTCAATAAAAATATGATGCAAAAAGAGTAGTTTTTTCTTCCCGTAAATTTTATACAAACTTTCTTTTCCTCCCCAAACAATGGTTAATTTTCGAGTTAGAGTAGCAACATTTGCAATGGTTTTATACTCTTCAATTGGCGTAAATTTATGTGCAATTTTCAAAATTTTTTCACGCTGTTTTTCAATGTCAATTCCTACGCTTTTTTCTTCAGAAACTATCACTCCAGTAAACTGAAAAGAATGTGTCATCGAAATAAATCGTCCGTCTTTTAAGTGTGGTTTTCCAAATTCATCATACTCTAAATCAATGTCTTTTATGTTGAATTCTTTCAATAAATGTCTGATGCTTAAAAACCCTTTTTGATGGATTTCCGATTTCATAGAATGCAATCGGGTTTCACTATTTTCAGAAAGCAAAATGCCATTTAGTAAATCCTCAATTGTTTCTTCAATTTTCCAAATAACAACTTTTGTTTTTTCGTTAATCGTTAATGTTTTGTAAAGTGGCATATTTTTAAAATGGAGTTCGTAACTTTGCACTCGCAAAAATAGACCATAAATATACAGAATATGAGTACAAAAACAGCATATATACCTTACAAAGTGAAAGATATTTCCTTAGCAGATTGGGGTAGAAAAGAAATAGAACTGGCAGAAGCAGAAATGCCAGGATTAATGAGTTTAAGAGAAGAGTATGCAGATGCACAACCTTTAAAAGGTGCAAGAATTGCTGGATGTTTACACATGACAATTCAAACTGCGGTTTTAATTGAAACATTACAAGCTTTAGGTGCTGAAGTTACTTGGAGTTCTTGTAATATTTTTTCTACGCAAGATCAAGCTGCTGCTGCAATTGCTGCAAAAGGAACTGCTGTGTATGCATGGAAAGGAATGAACGAAGTAGAATTTGATTGGTGCATAGAGCAAACCCTATTTTTTGGTGAAGATCGCAAACCATTAAATATGATTTTGGATGATGGTGGTGATTTAACAAACATGGTTTTGGACAGATATCCTGAATTGGCATCAGGCATCAATGGTTTGTCAGAAGAAACCACAACAGGAGTTCACAGATTGTATGAGCGTATGAAAAACGGCACGTTGCCAATGCCAGCAATCAACGTAAATGACTCTGTAACCAAATCAAAGTTTGATAATAAATACGGTTGTAAAGAATCTGCAGTAGATGCAATTCGTAGAGCAACAGACACTATGTTAGCAGGAAAAAGAGTCGTAGTTTGTGGTTATGGTGATGTTGGCAAAGGTACAGCAGCGTCATTTAAAGGTGCGGGTTCTATTGTAACTGTTACTGAAATTGACCCAATTTGTGCGTTGCAAGCTGCTATGGACGGTTTTGAAGTAAAGCGTTTAGAAACCGTTGTTGGCAATGCTGATATTGTAATTACCACAACAGGAAACAGAGATATTGTGCGTGCTGAGCATTTTAAAATGATGAAAGACAAAACAATTGTATGTAATATTGGTCATTTTGATAACGAAATTGATGTTGCTTGGTTAAATGCCAACAGTCCAAAAATCGAAATCAAACCTCAAGTTGATAAATATACAATTGATGGAAAAGACATTATTTTATTAGCAGAGGGTCGTTTGGTAAATTTAGGTTGCGCAACAGGTCATCCAAGTTTTGTAATGTCAAATTCATTTACCAACCAAACATTGGCGCAAATTGAATTGTGGACAAACAAAGATGCCTATAAAAACGAAGTGTATATGTTGCCAAAACATTTAGATGAAAAAGTAGCAAAATTACACTTAGAAAAAATTGGAGTAGAACTTACTGAATTAAGACAAGATCAAGCAGATTATATTGGTGTAACTACAGAAGGTCCTTTTAAACCTGAGTATTACAGATATTAATTTTTATAATTTTTACAACTTTACATACCCTTGCATTATTGGAAGGGTATTTTTTATTTCTTTTTTAAAGGACAAAAAACAAGGTTGTTTTTGGGTTATCAAACAATAATAAAGCTTATAATTTTAGTAATTGTTTCGATAAGTTTACAAATGACAACGTACTTCTGATTGCCAAACTTTAGAGAGAGTTGGTAAAGAAAATGTGATTCATTGGAAGTAAAGAAAGGCAAAGAATAATTTTGTTCATTCTTTTTTTTAATTTTAACATTCAGATATTTTTTTTTCTAGTAATTTTAAGCATGGAATTTGGTGAAGTAAAACTAGTAGAAAAAACAAAGAAAAGCTTTCGAGTCGTACGTTCAACTCAAACTGGTTTTGCGAGTCCTGCTACACATTATACAGAACCAAGAATTGATTTAAACGATGTTTTAGTTTCAAATCCGTCAGCAACTTTTTATGTAAGAGTGATTGATGATAGCTTTGGCAAATTAAATATTTTTGAAAAAGATGTGTTGATTATTGACAAATCACTCACGCCAAAAAACAATCAATTAGCTGTTATTATTCAAGATGGATGTTTTAACATCACCCAAATTGACTCGGATTCAAAAGAAGAACTTCAACTTTGGGGCGTGATTACCTATATCATAAAAAACACGCTATGATTGCTTTAGTAGATTGCAATAGTTTTTATGCCTCTTGCGAACAAGTTTTTAGACCCGATTTACAAGGAAAACCAGTCGTTGTTCTTAGCAATAATGATGGTTGTGTCATTGCCGCAAATAAAGAGGCAAAGGCATTAACGCAAATTCCAATGTTTGAACCTGTCTTTAAAATCAAGCAACTATTAGAAGGTAATAACGTAACCTGTTTTTCATCAAATTACACTTTATATGCTGATATGTCTCAACGTGTGATGCAAACATTGCGCGAATTTTCTCCTTTGATAGAAGAATACAGTATTGATGAAAGTTTTGTTGATGTCTCTCATTATCGTGAAGACGAGTTGAGTGAAATTGCGAATAAAATAAAGGAAACTATTTTAAAAAATACAGGAATTCCTGTTGGAATAGGCATTGCTAAAACCAAATCCTTATCGAAAATAGCAAATAAATTTGCCAAACAAGTTCCGGAAAACAAAGGAGTTTATGTGGTAGATTCTGAAGAAAAACGACTACATTTATTGACAGTAACTTCGTTGAAAAATGTATGGGGAATTGGACGAAAACACGCCATTCGTGTAGAAAAAACAGGGGCTAAAAATGCCTTAGATTTTGCAAATCTTTCTGTTGTTTGGGTGCGTAAAGAAATGACAGTTGTGGGCGAACGCTTGTGGCGCGAACTCAACAATCAGCCGTGTTTAGAAATGACAATTTTTCCAGATATCAAAAAAGGAATTGGTACTGCAAAATCTTTTGGACAAAAATTAACAGATTATCATTTGATTGAAGAAGCCACTAGTTTTTATGTAGCAGAAGTGTCAGATTTATTGCGTCAACAAGGCTCTGCAGCGCGTTGTTTGGAGGTTTTTTTACAAACGAATCACTTTAGCAAAAACGAACATCAATACTTTAAAAATATTTTTATAACCTTAGATACGGCTACCAATAACACCATAACACTTACCAAGGAAGCCATAAAAGGATTAAAGGCAATTTACAAACCGGGTTTTCGGTATAAAAAAGTGGGCGTTCATTTGCATCATTTGATCCCTGAAAATGAAGTGCAGATGAGTTTATTTCATCAAGAAAACAAAATTGGAAATGCTAATTTATCAAAAGCGATGGATGCAATCAACAGTAAATATGGCAAAAACAAAGTAAAATTGGCAACTGTTGGTAATCGTGAAAAAGAGTGGGCGCTTGTTAAAGAGCATAGAAGCCCTAGATTTACCACACAATGGGATGAATTGTTGACGATTGGAAAGAAGAGTTGAAATACAAACGATTTTATCCAAACCAACCATCTCTATCCAAACTGCGATATTGAATGGCTTCTGCAATATGCTCTGGATGGATATTTTCGGAGTTTGCCAAATCCGCAATGGTTCTAGATACTTTTAAAATTCGGTCATAGGCTCTTGCAGAAAGATTCAGTTTTTCCATGGCTGTTTTAATAAGTTCCTTACTTTGTTCGGACAATTTACAGTATTTTCGAATGTGTTTTACATTCATTTGCGCATTGTAGTGTAAATTTTCAGTGTCTTTAAAACGTTCAGTTTGAATTTCTCTTGCAACAGTTACCCGTTTTCTAATTTCGACAGAAGATTCTCCTTTTCGTTCGTCAGATAATTTTTCAAAAGGTACAGGAGTTACTTCAATATGAATGTCAATTCTGTCCAATAATGGTCCTGAAATTTTGCTCAAATAGCGTTGCATTTCATGTGGAGATGAAGTCATAGGCGAATTTGGATCGTTGAAATAACCACTCGGACTTGGATTCATACTGGCTACCAACATAAAACTACTTGGATAGGTTACTGTAAATTTGGCTCTAGAAATAGAAACTTCACGATCTTCCAAAGGTTGACGCATTACTTCCAAAACCGAACGTTGAAATTCGGGCAATTCATCCAAAAACAACACGCCATTGTGCGAGAGTGAAATTTCGCCAGGTTGAGGTAAATTATTTCCACCTCCAATTAACGCAATATTTGAAATGGTGTGATGTGGACTTCGAAAAGGTCTTTGATACATCAAACCTGCATTTTTTACTTTTCCCACAACCGAATGAATTTTGGTGGTTTCCAAGGCTTCCTGCAATGTCATGGGTGGTAAAATAGACGGTAAACGTTTGGCTAACATGGTTTTACCAGAGCCTGGAGGTCCAATTAATATAATATTATGACCACCAGCCGCCGCAATTTCCATACAACGTTTGATGGATTCTTGTCCTTTGACATCCGCAAAATCATGCTCAGGAAAATCAATATTTTTATAAAATTCGGCTCTTGTATCAATGATTGTGGGCTCAATAAGTTGTTCTCCACTAAAATGATTGATCACTTCTTGAATCGTATCTGCACCTAAAATTTGAATATCATTGACAATTGCGGCTTCTTTGGCATTTTGTTTGGGTAAAATAAAATAGTTGAACCCTTCTTCTCTGGCTTTGATGGCAATGGGCAACGCACCTTTGATGGGTTGCAAACTGCCGTCCAGAGACAATTCGCCCATGATGATATATTCTTCAATGGCTTCTGATTTTATTTGCTGAGAAGCTGCTAAAATCCCAACAGCCAACGTTAAATCATAAGCAGCACCTTCTTTTCTGATGTCAGCAGGTGCCATATTGATGATGATTTTTTTTCCTGGAAGATTATATTGATTATTGTTTAAAGCTGCTGAAATTCTGAAAGAACTTTCGCTCACAGCTTTGTCCGGCAAACCAACTAAATGATATCCAATTCCTTTATCAATATTTACTTCAACAGTAATGGTAGTTGCCTCAATACCAAATACGGCAGATCCATAAACTTTTACTAGCATCTTTTTGTTTTAAAAGTAATAAAAAAAATGATGCTGTATTAATTTTTAAGCCGAATTTCTACTTGCATTGATATTTCCAAATAATGAACGCATCACCATTTTTTCAAAAACTTCGATTTCTTTAGAATTTGGCTCTGTTTTTTGTAATTCTTGAATTTGTTTTAACGCATATTGCTGAATGGTTAGCAATGGCAACACTATTTTTTCTCTAATTTCTATGGAGGCTCTGCCAACAGGAAAATCTTCCATTAATTCTTGATAGCCCGCTAGTTTTAGTAGCAATCGTTTTGTAGTTTCGTATTCTTTGTAAATTAATTTCCAAAAATCACCAAAAACGGGGTCGTCAGCCATGTATTGTGTCAATCCAAAAAACGATTTTTTCAAACTCATCATACTGTTTTCAAGCAATGTTTTGAAAAAATCAGAGGCGTTATAAAATTCAACAATTTCGTCAAAACGTCCTGCATCTTCATATTTTTTCAATGCAGTTCCTACCCCAAAAAATCCAGGAACATTTTGTTTCAATTGACTCCAACTTCCTACAAATGGAATAGCTCTAAGTGAAGCAAAATCCAATGTATCAGAAGTAGAACGTTTGCTTGGTCTGCTGCCAATATTGGTTTTTGCATAGTATTTTAATGTACTCATTTGTTCTAAATACGGCAAAAACTGTGGGTGATTTTTAAAATCAACATAGGTTTTATAGCTGGTTGCGGCCATATCTTCCATGAGTTTTCTATGATTTTCGTTCAATTGATCTTTAGTAAACATTTCGTTTTTGATTCCCGAACTTAATAATTGTTCTAGATTGAATTGCGAAGATTCTTCTGTACCAAAATTAGAGCTAATTGTTTGACCTTGAATTGTTAACTGAATTTCTTTGTCTTCAATAGTGGGTCCTAATGAAGCATAAAATTGATGTGTTTTTCCTCCTCCTCTTGCTGGTGGTCCTCCTCGTCCGTCAAAGAAAATAACTTCTACATTAAATTCTCTTGAAATTCTGGTAAGTGCCTCTTTGGCTTTAAAAATTCCCCAATTTGCCATTAAATAACCACCATCTTTTGTGCCATCAGAAAAACCTAACATCACTGTTTGTTTGTTTTTTCTTTTGGTTAAATGATATCTATAGGCCTGATTTGAGTATAAAATTTGCATTACATTACTTGCATTTTCTAAATCATCAACCGTTTCAAAAAGTGGAATAATATCTACTGGCAGTTCGTTTTCAAAACCACATAAATTAAGCATGGCGAGGGTTTGCATCACATTCAATGCAGATTGGTTATTGCTTATGATGTACCTATTTGCACCACGTTCACCATTTCGTTGTTGAATTGTTTTGAGTGCATAAATTGATTCAATAGTGCTTACAGACATTTCATCTGACAAAATACTTGGGTCAATATTTCCTTTAACTAAGGATAATATTTCAATTTGTGCTTCTTCTGAAAGTGAGTGGTAATTTTTTGGAAAAGTAGTATCGCCAGTGGTTAGTAAATCAGTTATTATTTGTGTAAATGCTTTGTGATGCACTCTACTGTCTTGCCTGATATCGAGAGTGGCAAAATGGAATCCAAAAATGCGCACTTTATTGATAAAATCGTTCAATTCTTCAATAAACAATGATTGATGATTTTTTTCAATAATAGCTCTTGCCTCGTACAATTCGTCCAACAAAATCTTTTGCGAAAAATTGATTTTTTCATAACTACGAATCACGTGTTTGTACAAACGTTTTTCAACTCTTGTTAAAATTTCTTGCACGCCATCAAAGGTAAAACGTCTTTTTAAACGTCTTACATCTCTGTAATAATTTCTTAAGATTGTTTGACGCAAACGTTCAGCAACATCCAATGTAATTTGAGTTGTAACATACGGATTTCCATCTCTGTCTCCTCCAGGCCAAAAACCAAGGTCAATAATTTCATTATCTATTGGTTTTCCGTCGTAAATATTATCTTGAATATAGTTGTAAATTTTACTCACAGAATGGTAAAACACATTTTCTAAATACCAAATTAAGCTAACAGCTTCGTCAAATGGAGTAGGTTTTTTCTTTTTATAAAAAGGAGTTTTTCCTAATTGTGCTAATAATTTTTTAATTAGTAATAAATCATCATTTCTGATGGCTTTATCCAAATCTGTGATGATTCCTAAAATACTTCCAGGATAAAACTGGGTTGGATGCGCTGTTAAAACCACCCGTACCTTAAACTCTTCTAAATGTTTTTTCAAGGCTTCTTTTTTATCACTTAAAAGAGCAACTTCTTTTGAATTTCTGAGCGTTCCAATTCCATCCATGTTATTTACAATTGGAAAAGCAGCATCTTCAATAGCATCAAACAAAACTACCTGACGTTCAATATATTGGATAAATCGAAATAACAAATCATTTTTTTCGTCCTCTGTAGGATTTTCTTGATATTTTTTAAAAAAAGTAGCAACAATTTCTGTAGGATTTTTTCCTTCTTGAAACCCTTTTTCACAAACTTTATGAAAAAGTGGCAATAAAACACCGGTGTTGTTTATGGTATCAAAAGGGAGTGTGATAAATATGCTATTGTAAATTTGATATTTAGACAATACGTTATTATTGAATCTTGCCAATTTAGGTATCGAAGTCATTGTCTTAGGGTTTTAAGTTGTGAAATTACAAAAAACCTAAAATAAAGGAGGTAGCTTTCTTTAAAAAATATGCAAAATAATTACGAAAACGATATAAATTTCTTAATTAAATTATGAAAAATATAGTTTTTAAACAAAACACGTAAAACGTGTTCAAAATTTAAAAATCAAAAGCTTAGTTTTGAAAGTCAAAATAATTAAATTTCATCAATTTTCTTGAACTTTTTCAAACCCTTTTCCAACCATTTTTGATAGTTTTTTACAGCTGAATATTGTTGTGTAGAATTTAGTATTTCCAATTCAGGAGTCATTAAAATATAATATGGCTGAGAAGCATTCTTAAAATTAATTACTTGAAAAGTTGTCCATTTATCACCAATAGTTTTGATTTCTTTGGTTTTTCCATTGTCTTTTAAAAAGGTAAATTGCGCTTCTTTTGGCAATTCCTTTTCATTGTCATCCACATACAATGAAATCAAAACATACTCGTTTTTCAGGAGTGAATATATTGCAGGATCACTCCAAACATTTTCTTCCATTTTACGACAATTTACACAAGCCCAACCTGTAAAATCCAGTAAAATGGGTTTGTTTTGTAATTTTGCAGCAGCTAAACCTTGGTCAAAATTTTTGTAACAGTCCAATCCTAAAGGGCAATCACTTTCTTGTTCGTAAATACTATAAAATTGGGGAGGTGGAAAACCACTTAATAAAGATAAATTCCACGTTGGATTTTTCAAAATACCGGGTGATAAATACCCCACAAATGCTATTAATAATACTCCAAAAGAAATCCTTGAAAATGATAGTTTTTTGACAGGAGCATCATGTGGAAATTTGATTTTTGCAAATACATAAAGGGCAAGAAGAATGAAAATCAGCATCCAAATTCCGATGAATAGTTCTCTTTTTAAAATGCCCCAATGCCCTATTAAATCTGCATTTGACAAAAATTTGAAGGCAAAAGCAAGTTCAATAAAACCCAAAACAACTTTGGTAGTATTTAGCCATCCACCAGATTTTGGCAATGAATTCAACCAATTTGGAAACAACGCAAACAACGCAAATGGCAATGCCAAAGCCAATCCAAAACCAGTCATTCCTGCTGTTAATTGAGTTGCGCCACCATCCGAAGTTAAAGAGCCTGCCAATAACGAACCTAAAATGGGTCCTGTACATGAAAATGATACAATTGCCAAAGTTAAAGCCATGAAGAAAGTTCCGACAAAACCACCCACAGAAGATGCTGAATCCATTTTGTCTCCCCAAGAACTTGGCAAGGTAATTTCGTAAAATCCGAAAAAGGAAAATGCAAAAAACACTAAAATCACAAAAAAGAAGGTATTCAACCAAATATTGGTGGAAATGGTATTTAAAATTTCAGGATTTAAATTGTCTAAAAAGTGAAATGGAGTACTTAATAAAATGTAAATCAATACTATAAAAAAACCGTATAATATGGCGTTGAAAATTCCCTTTTTTTTGTCCTGTGATTGTTTGGTAAAAAAAGAGACTGTTAAGGGAATCATTGGAAATACACAAGGTGTTAAAAGGGCTAGCAAACCACCTACAAAACCCAAAATAAAAATGCCCAATAATCCTGTTGATTTTTCGGAAGATGAAGAAATTGGAAGTTCTAAAAGTTCTGTATTTTTTAAATCTAATTGCAATTCTTGGGATAACTTTTTACTTCTCTCGTCAACAGAAATGGTTTCTGAAATTGCTTTTCCTGTCAATGAAATTGTAAAATTTTCATCCACATTAATGCAAGCTGTTTCGCAAATTTGTCCAAAAAAATTGAGTTTTATTTGAGTGATTTTTTTGTTTGTGAGTTGAATTCTCTGAGTGATTTTTGCAGATTCTTTAAAAACAATTTCTTCTTTTTCCCACACATCAGAATATTTTTTAAAGCTATTTTCTTCTTTGGCTTTACCAACCAATTCATAGCCATTTTCACCTTCTTGAATTGTGATTTCTAGGGGTAAAGAGGCACCTTCAGGATTGTATTGAGAGTACAAATACCAACCTTTAAAAAGTTGCGCTTTAAAAACGATGTCATATTCTGTTTCAGAAATTTTTTGAACTTCTGTGAAAATTAAAATTGGATTATCAGCAGTTTGCGCTTTCGTGAAAAAAACACTTAAAAATGATACAATAATTAGGAATTGCTTCATGATTTGTAGGTAATTTGTAAGCTGTTTTGGGTTGCTGAGTTTGCTAAAAAACGCCTGTCTTGTCTGTGATTAATTACCCAAATAATTTCATTTTCAGCAGTGCATAACAGCCAAATTTTCTCTTTTTCAATGACTGAAATTTTTTCGTCTTTGAAATACTTGCTCAATTTCTTTTTCCCTTGCATTCCTGAAGGACAAAAGTAGTCCCCATTTTGCCATTTTCTTACAATTAATGGATATTTTAACAACTTTTTAGCTACTGAAATAGTATGTCTATTTTCAATATTTTTTGAAGCATTTTCTTCAAAGTTTAAAAAAATAGGGCTTGAAATTTTTGATTGATGTTCCAAAATTTCAAAGCTTTCTGAATCACTTTTTTTAGTAGTGATTTGAGACAGAATCAAAAAATCTCTATCTTTCAACAATACATGTGTTTTAGAAAAAACCTGTTTTCCTGATTGTGATGTGAGCAAATCAACAACATTATTCCATTCCGTAAACTGATATTTTTTCAACAGTTGATACAAATACGCTTTTGGATTTGACAATTGGTTGATTTTTGAAACATCAAAAAACAACATTCCGCCTTTTTCACTTATAACTTTTGCTTCAATTTCATCAATTTGATCATCAATAATTTGCTGTGCATCTAATAAATATTGAATTGTATTTGCAAAGGAATCTAACAGACTTGGATTGATTTCTTTCAAAATCGGAATTACTTGATGCCTGATGTTATTTCGAAGATATTTTGTGGAAGAATTGCTCCTGTCTTCTCGCCATTCTAAATTATTTTCAATGGCATATTCCAAAATTTCAGCTCTTGAAAATGGCAATAAAGGACGAATAATAGTTCCATTTTTTGCAGGAATACCTGTAAAACCCTCCAGACCTGAGCCTCTTGTCAAATGGATCAAAAAAGTTTCTAATGAATCATTTAAATGATGTGCTGTCAAAATATAGTCAAATCGATGTTCTAAAACCAATTCTTGAAACCAGTTATAGCGCAATTCTCTTGCTGTAATTTGAATGGAAGATTTTTGTTGTTTCGAAATTTTTTCAGTATGAAAAAAAGTTGTAAAAATTTGATTAGATGATATTTGAGCTATTTTTTTTACAAATTCTTCATCCAGATCACTTTCTTCATTTCGTAATTTAAAATTGCAATGAGCTAACGAAATATTCAATTTCAATTGATTGCATAAATGCATTAAAACAACAGAATCTAAACCTCCAGAAATTGCCAACAACAGTTTTGAATCCCTTATAAAAGGAAAATTCGTATGTATATGTTTTTCAAATTTTTGGAGCATTTTAAGTCAAAAGTACGTTTTTTAGAGTTGTGAGTTCAACCAATCAATCACATCTTGCCCTAATTCATCTTTACACAAATCATGTTGTAATTCGTGATAACCACCTTTGTAGAGCTTTAGGGTTGCTTTTTTTGAATTTTCAACAAATGCTTTGCTGCCTTTATAATCGATAATTTTATCTTCAGTTCCGTGTGCAATCCACATTGGAATGGACAATTTTGAGGCATTTTCAATGGCCCATTTTCCTGATTCAATGAATGTTATGGAAAAATTAGGACTGATTTGATTGTGAATCAATGCATCATTTTTGTAATTCTTAATGGCTATTGGATCTCTGGAAATATCATTTGGATTCAGTTCATTTCCCATTGTAATAGAAGGTGCAATATGTTGTAAGATTTTTCCTGCAAAAAGTTTGATTTTTGGTGGTTTAAATGCCAATTTCAAAAACGGACTTGTAGCAATAACCCCTTTTAAATTGTGATTTTTTCGCAATACAAAATTGATGACTACATTGCCACCCATAGAATGACCATATAAGAATATTGGTTTTTCAGGAAATAAATTTGCTGCTTTTTCTATTGTTTTTTGGATGCTTTCTAATACCGCCTCAAAATTGGGATTGTGACCTCTTTTTCCCTCAGTTTTACCATGTCCAAAATGATCAAAAGCAACCACAGAAAAATCATTTTCCGTCATTTTTTTTGCTATGTGCGCAAACCTTCCTGAATGCTCTCCCATTCCATGTGCCAGAACAATTACGGCTTTTGTGTTTGCTGCTTCCCAATATTGCCCATAAAATTCGGTATCAAAAAATGTGAAATTGAATTCTTGATGTGTCATTTTACTTGAATTTATGGTAAATTTAATCAATTTCTAGAAGCGATAAAAAAACTTATTTTGAAAGTACAAATTTCATGGCTTTAGCTTTCAATAAACATTCTTCGTATTCTTTTTCGGGATTTGACTTTGCAGTAATGGCACTTCCCACTGAATATGAAACGTATTTTTTTTCCTGATTGTATAAAATGCTTCGAATGACCACATTAAAATCAAAATTACCATTTGGAGTGAAATATCCAACTGCACCAGAATACAATCCACGTCTGGTATTTTCGTATTTTTCAATGATTTTCATCGCAGAAACTTTGGGTGCTCCAGTCATACTTCCCATAGGAAAAGTATCTTTTAATACTTGAATTGGTGTTATTTTTTCATCGATTTCACAAACAACCGTCGAAATCATTTGATGCACTTGTTTGAAAGAATACACTTTGCACAATTCTTCCACTTTTACACTTCCTTTGATGGCAGATTTTGACAAATCATTGCGAACCAAATCTACAATCATCACATTTTCAGAACGTTCCTTGGCGTCTTTTGCCAAATCTGAAGCAATTTTTTCATCATCGAATTTACTTTTCAAACGTTTTGCAGTTCCTTTAATTGGCTGTGAAATGATTTTATTTCCCTCTTTTCTGATATATCTTTCAGGTGAAGCAGACAACAAATAGTGATGATTTATTTTCAAAAAAACCGCAAAAGGAGGTTCAGAGATATTGTTTAAATCTTGATATACTTTTAGCGGATTGATCTCAGTATTTTCAGCATAAAATTCCTGACAAAAATTTGCTTCATAAATATCACCTCTGTGTATGTGTTGTAAAATAGCAGCCACTTTTTCTTGATATTCATCTTTGTGAGTTCGTAATTTTATTTTGATATCTGTTGTAGATTGTTGGATTTCATAATTATTAGATTGTTGGATTTTTGCAAAATCGTTTTCCATTTCATTATCCACCATTTTTAAATACTGAAATTCAACGATATTTCCTTCGATAAATATGATTTTCTGAGGTTGAAAAAAGAACAAATCCGCAAAGTCCAATCCATCAAAATTGTTAGAAGAAAGTTGTTCATTATCATTTTTGACGTCATAAGAGATGTATCCGAAAATATAATCTTTTGTCGTAGTTTGATATTCTTGTAATTTTCCGAAAGCGTTGTGAAAATCGGTTTTAATGCTTGTAAATTCGTCTACAGCAATCACCGCATCAAAACTAGTATATTGCTGTTGATAGTTGTTTGAATCTAAAAAAATAGCCGTTTCAAATTGCTGAGACCAACACAATAATTGTTGTTTGAATTTGGCAATATCATCAATAAAAAATTGTGAAATAGTTCTCTGCATTTTGTAAGCAAAAAGACCTCACAGGGTTTAAAAACTGTGAGGTCTGGATTATATTTTTAAAATTTTACGCATTTAGAGGTTTGCCATCCCAAGCCGCTTTTGCTGCCTCTTTTACGGCTTCAGCATAGGTTGGATGACCATGACAAATTCTTGCTAAATCTTCAGCAGAAGCTCTAAATTCCATCGCCACAGCAGCTTCCATAATCAAATCAGCAACTCTAGCACCTACCATGTGAACACCTAAAATTTCGTCTGTTTTTTTATCAGCCAACACTTTTACAAATCCGTCAACATCACCACTTGCTCTAGATCTTCCTAAAGCACGCATTGAAAATTTACCCGCTTTATAATCGATTTTTGCGGCAATTAATTCTTCTTCAGTTTTACCAACAGCTGCAACTTCTGGCCAAGTATAAACGATTCCGGGAATCAAATTGTAATCAATATGTGGTTTTTCGCCAGCAATAAATTCAGCCACAACCACACCTTCTTCTTCCGCTTTGTGTGCTAACATAGCACCTTTTACAACATCACCAATTGCATAAATGTTAGCAACATTGGTTTGTAAATGATTATTGATGTCTATTTGCCCTTTTTCATTGACTTTTACGCCCACTTTTTCCAATCCTAAACCTTCAGTATACGGTTTTCTACCAACAGAAACCAAGCAGTAATCACCTGTAAATGTAACTTCTTCGCCTTTTTTATTGGTGGCTTTTACTGTTATTTCATCACCATTTCTTTCTACAGATTTTACACCATGACTCACATAAAAGTCCATTCCTTGTTTTTTCAGAACTTTTTGCAATTCTTTAGAAACATCTCCATCCATAGTTGGTGTAATTTTTGGCGCGTATTCGATCACTTTTACATCTGCGCCCAAACGTGCATAGACAGAGCCTAATTCTAACCCAATAACTCCACCACCAATTACAATTAGATTTTTTGGAACTTCTTTTAATTTTAAAGCTTCAGTAGAAGTAATGATGCGTTCTTTATCTATATTGATAAAAGGCAAACTTGCTGGTTTTGAACCTGTTGCAATGATGATGTTTGTGCCTTCAATCACTTCAGATGATCCATCTTTTTTTGTTATTTTTACATGCGTTGCATCTTCAAACGAACCCAAACCTTCAAAAACATCAATCTTGTTTTTATCCATCAAATATTTGATTCCACCTGTAGTAGTTTCCACAACATTTGCTTTTCTTTCAATCATTTTTGAAAAGTCAAAAGAAGGACTTTCTACTGAAATTCCGTGTTCAGCAAAATGATGAGTGGCATCGTAATAATGATGAGAAGAATCTAACAACGCTTTTGATGGAATACAACCTACATTTAAACAGGTACCTCCAAGAGTGGCATATTTTTCAATAATGGCTACTTTTTTTCCTAATTGTGAGGCTCTTACTGCAGCAATATATCCTCCAGGACCAGAACCAATAACAATGATATCGTACTTCATGCTAAATTTATTTTGGGTTACAAAAATACAGATAATTTTAAAGAATGAAGCTAGAATTTTGTAGATTTACTTATTGAAAATTTTAAAATCTGAATTATGAAAATTCAAAAAAAAACAGGAATTGTTTTATTGATACTTTTAGTGGTTGCTCAGTTTTTTGGACCTGATAAAAACGAAGGAGATTTGGCCTCTGTAACGCCATTTATTGAGGAAACAAATCCACCAACAGAAGTGCTTACTGTCTTAAAAACTTCTTGTTTTGATTGCCATTCAAATAACACAAGATATCCATGGTATAGCAGCATAACACCTGTTAATTATTGGTTAGCAGATCACGTAAAAGACGGAAAAAAACATTTGAATTTTTCGGATTGGAGTTCCTATACTTTAAAGAAAAAGGAACACAAAATGGACGAATTGCATGAAGAAGTTGCTAAAGGAGAAATGCCTTTAGATTCGTATACTTGGACACATGGAGATGCCAATTTAACACAAGCGCAAATTGATGCCATTGTTACTTGGGGTAAAAAGGCTCAGGCAGATTATAAGCAACAAATGAGTACAGAGTAATTGATCCAAAAAAAGCTTTTAATAATTGGAACTGTTTGGGTTGAACCCAATTCTTCTGCTGCTGGCAGTAGGATGTTGCAATTGATTGAGTTATTTTTAAAAAAACACTTTGTTATTACATTTGCTTGTCCTGTAAAAAAATCTAAAAATGCTTTTGGCTTAGATTCTTTAGGAATTCAGGAAGTTAATATTCAGTTGAATGATGCTTCTTTTGATGAGTTTGTTACAAATTTAAATCCTGATTTTGTACTTTTTGATCGTTTTTTAACAGAAGAACAATTTGGTTGGCGTGTGTTGGAAAATTGCCCAAAAGCAATGACCATTTTAGATACGGAAGATTTGCATTGTTTGCGAAAAACCCGCGAAATCTGTCTAAAAAATAACATTGATTTTTCTTTTGATGAACTCAAAAAACAAGAGATTACCAAGCGTGAAATTGCCTCGATTTTACGATGTGATGTGTCCTTAATCATTTCCATTTTTGAAATGGATTTATTGCAATCTGTTTTTAAGATTGACGAAAAAATACTGTATTATTTGCCTTTTTTGTTTGATAAAATTGATGAATATCAAAAAGCAGCATGGAAATCCTTTGACCAAAGAAAGCATTTTATTTTTATCGGAAACTTTTTGCACAAACCTAATGTGGATGCAGTTATCACCTTAAAAAATGACATTTGGAGTGAAATTAGAGAACAACTTCCAGAAGCTGAAGTTCATATTTATGGAGCGTATGTAACACAACAAATTCAACAATTACACAATAAAAGAGAAGGATTTATCATCAAAGGTTTTGCAGAAAACGCCAAAGAAGTTGTTGAAAATGCCAAAGTGGTTTTAGCACCTTTGCGTTTTGGAGCAGGTATCAAAGGCAAACTTTCGGAAGCTATGATTTGTGGAACGCCAAGTATAACTACTTCAATTGGTGCTGAAGGAATGTGTGGTAATTTTCCTTGGAACGGATTTATAGAAGACAATTTTTCTGATTTTGCTTTGAAGGCATCTCTGTTATACAAAAGCAAATCGCTTTGGGAAAATGCACAAGTAAAAGGTTTAGAAATTATCAATAATTTGTATGATAAAGAAAAACTCGAAGAACCTTTTATCAACAAAATTTTTGAAATTCAACAAGGTTTAGAAGATCATAGAAATCAAAATTTCTTAGGAAGTTTGTTGCAATATCAAACTCTTCAAGCCACTAAGTATTTGAGTAAATGGATTGAAGCGAAAAATAAAAATTAATTTAAATTATTTTAAACCAACCCAGCACGTTTCAACAATGCATCTGGTTTTGGTTCTTTGCCACGAAAACGTTTGTACAAATCCATGGGTTTTTCTGTACCACCTTTTGATAGCACATTTTCTTTGAATTTTGTAGCGACTTCTTTATCGAAAATGCCTTTTTCTAAAAAGTATTCAAAGGCATCAGCATCCAACACTTCTGCCCATTTATATGAGTAATATCCAGCAGAATATCCGCCTTGAAAAATATGTGAAAAAGCAGTACTCATGCAATTTTCTGCTACTTCTGGATACAATTTTGTGTCCAAAAAAGCCTCATTTTCAAAATCTTTTATGGATGTTATTTCTGATGGATTTTCACTGTGCCATTTCATGTCCAATATTCCAAAACTCAATTGACGTAAGGTTTGCATTCCTTCGTGAAAACTTGCTGATTCTTTGATTTTTTCCACATATTTCATCGGAATAATTTCGCCTGTTTTGTAATGTTTTGCAAACAATTCTAAGGCTTCTTTTTCATAACACCAATTTTCTAAAACCTGACTTGGCAATTCAACAAAATCCCAAGAAACTGATGTTCCTGATAAACTTGTATAGGTGGTGTTTGCTAACATTCCATGCAATGCATGCCCAAATTCGTGAAACAACGTAGTTACTTCATTAAAGGTTAACAAAGAGGGTTTTGTGGCAGTTGGTTTGGTAAAATTACAAACAATAGACACGTGAGGACGTTCATTGATGCCATTTTGTATGAATTGTGATTTGTAGGACGTCATCCAAGCACCATTTCTTTTTCCTTTTCGCGGATGAAAATCAGCATAAAAATGGGCGATAAAATGGTCTTTAGAATCCCAAACTTTATAGGTTTTTACATCTTGATGGTATTTGTCAATGTCAAAAACTTCCTCAAAATGCAAATCGAATAATTTAGTAGCGATGCTAAAAACACCCGCAATCACATTTTCTAATTGAAAATAAGGTTTCAATTGTTCTTGATCTAAATCAAACAATTCTTTTTTCAATTTCTCCCCATAATACGCACCATCCCACTTTTGGAGTTGATCAATTCCGTCTAATTTTTTAGCATAATTTTCAAGATGTTTGAATTCTCTTTCAGCAGCAGGTTTCGCTTTTTGAAGTAATTCGCTCGAAAATTCGATTACTTTTTCAGGAGTTTCTGCCATTCGTTCTTCTAAAACAAAATGCGCATGTGATTTGTATCCTAGTAAATTGGCTCTTTCATTACGTAACTTAACGATGTTTAAAACGATTTGTTCGTTGTTGTTTTCATTATTTTGAAAGCCTTTTTTACCAGCAGCAATCGCCAATTTTTTACGCAATTCCCTATTGTCTGCATAGGTTAAAAACGGAACATAACTTGGGAAATCTAATGTAAAAATATATCCTTCTTTATTTTTTTCTTTTGCCAATTCTTGGGCAGCTTCTTTGGCAGATTCTGGCAAACCAGCAAGATCTTTTTCATCTGTTAAATGCATTTCAAAAGCATTGGTTTCAGCCAATACATTCTCTCCAAATTGTAACGAAAGTTTTGATAATTCACTGTCAATTTTGCGTAAATTCGATTTTTTCTCTTCGGATAAATTTGCCCCATTTCTTGCAAAACTTTTGTATTGTTTTTCCAACAACATGTCTTGTTCTGGCGATAATTGTAAGCTTTCTTTTGAATCAAATACCGATTTTACTTTGGCAAATAACGCTTCATTTAAGGTAATATCATTTCGGAATTCACTCAACCAAGGAGAAATTTCTTGTGCAATTTTTTGAATTTCATCATTCGTTTCAGCAGCATTTAAATTGAAAAAAATACTGGTAATTCTGTTGAGTGTTTCACCCGAAAAATCCAATGCAGCAGTAGTATTTTCAAAAGTTGGTTTTTCAGGATTTGAGACAATAGCATCAATTTCAGCTTTTGCCATTTCAATTGCTTTTTCAATCGCAGGTTTATAATGTTGCGATTCAATTTTTGAAAAAGGTGCTGTATTAAAATCTTGTAAAAGTGGATTCATGTACTGTGAGTTCAAAGTTTAAAATTCTAGGTTCAGGGTTAATTTTGAATATTGAATTATGAATTACGAACTTTTTTAGAAGCTTGTTCTACTTTCATTTTTAAGCCTTCTTTGTAGGCAATAATTTTATCCAACACACATTTATCAGAAGCTCCAATAATTTGAGCAGCTAAAATTCCCCCATTTTTGGCACCATTTAACGCAACAGTTGCTACAGGAACACCTCCTGGCATTTGTAAAATAGACAACACAGAATCCCATCCATCAATAGAATTGCTGCTTTTTACAGGAACACCAATTACTGGTAAAGGACTCATACTTGCTACCATTCCTGGCAAATGTGCAGCACCTCCTGCACCAGCAATAATGACTTTGATGCCTCGTAAATGAGCGTTTTTTGCGTAGTCAAATAATTTTTCAGGAGTTCTATGAGCTGACACAATATCTACTTCGATTTGAATGTCAAAACTTTCTAAAATATCAATGGCTTCTTGCATTACTGGAAGATCAGAATCACTTCCCATTATTATTCCTATCATGATTTTATTTTTTTCTGATTAGTGACAGAATTTGTTTTTATTTTGAAATCACTCTAATCGTTTCTTTTACTTTTTGTGCAATTTCTCTGGCTGTATCAATGTTTTTATTTACAATCGTTACATGTCCCATTTTACGAAAGGGACGTGTTTCTTTTTTTCCGTAAATGTGAGGTGTTACTCCATCAATTCGTAAAACATCTTCAATATTTTCATAAAAAACTTGTCCCGAAAAACCTTCTTCGCCAACCAAATTTACCATAATTCCGGCAACTTTACTTTCGGTATTTCCTAAAGGAAGATTTAAAATTGATCGTAAATGTTGTTCAAATTGATTGGTGTAACTCGCTTCAATGGAATAATGACCAGAATTGTGTGGTCTTGGTGCCACTTCATTTACTAAAATTTCATCATTGGTTGTTTGAAACATTTCAACCGCCAATAAGCCAATAAAATCCAAATTATTGACAACTTTCAAAGCCACTTCTTGTGCTTTTTTCGCCACGGATTCCTCAATTCTGGCAGGACAAATTACATATTCAACTTGATTGGCTTCAGGATGAAATTCCATTTCAACAACTGGATAGGTTTTTGTTTCATCATCTTTATTTCGGGCGACAATGACTGCTAATTCGTTTTTAAACGGAATTAATCGCTCAGTAATGCACTCAACATTTGGTAAATTTTCCAAATCACTAAGATTTCTTACAATTTTTACGCCATTTCCATCATAGCCAAAACGTGCTGCTTTCCATACAAAAGGAAATTCAAGTGTTGAATGTTCAATAGAATGTTTCAATTCTTCTAAGTAAGCAAAATGATAAAATGGAGCTGTTGGAATTTGATGATCAATATAAAAATGTTTTTGACGCGCTTTGCTTTGGATGATTCTTAGATTTTGCGGTTTTGGAAAAATAGGCAATCCTTCTTTTTCCAATTGATCTAAAGCATCAATATTTACATTTTCAATTTCGATAGTTAACAAATCTACTGTTTTTCCAAAGGCATAAACAGCATCATAATCTAGTAAATTTCCAATTTCAAATCGATTGCAAATTTCACTGCAAGGGGCATTTTTATCATTATCTAAAATAGCGGTGTAAATATCATATTTATGTGTTTCGGCTAACAACATTTTTCCTAATTGGCCACCACCTAAAACGCCTAAAGTAAATTTGGAAGAGAAATAATTTTTCAATTTATAACTTATTTTGTTTCTGCAAAAATAATCATCTTGCTGTTAAGAAACTAGTTAAAACTACTGATTTGAAGCGTGCTGCCATTTTTTACAACACGATATTCAATGGCAGGACATTGAAATCCATCTGTTTGAGGTGCGCCTCCAAAATCAACACTATATCTGCTATTATCACAAGGACATTTTAGAATCCTATTTTCAAAAATCATAGGTTGATTGCAATCGTTTGCAGGACATAATTTATCAAAAGCTACAAACTCAGTTCCGTTTTTATTAAATAGTAAAATACCTTTATTTCCCCCTACAATTTCTGCAAATCCTCCAGGAGTTTGTACGTTGATGAGTTCAGGATTGTTTAAATCTCTTAAAATATTTAAAGGTAAAGTTCGGATGCAATTTTGCAAATTCGCTGTATCTGAGCAATTTATAAATAAACAAACCCCAAATATAAAAGTTAGTTTTCGAATCATCTTTTAAAGACTGTAGTTACAAAACGATGCCAAGTTACAAATATTTTGTATATTTGTTTCACAATCTCATTCCTACTAAGGCAATGAGATTTTTAAATTTTAGAAACTATGAGTAACATATCTTATTATTCGCCAGAAGGATTAAAGAAATTGAAAGATGAATTGCTTCATTTAGAGCAAGTGGAGCGTCCAAGAGTTACCCAAGAAATTGCAGATGCAAGAGATAAAGGTGATTTGAGTGAAAATGCAGAATATCATGCTGCTAAAGAAGAGCAATCACATTTAGAAACGAAAATTGCAAAATTAAAAAATGTCATTTCGAATGCTCGTATTTTGGATGAAAGTCAATTAGACTCCTCAAAAATATTGATTCACTCAAAAGTGAAAATTAAAAACATTGCCAATAAAATGGAGTTTTCATATACACTCGTTGCAGATTCTGAAACGGATGTTCGTAATGGAAAACTTTCAGTAAAATCACCAATTGGTCAAGGATTGTTAGGGAAAGAAGTAGGGGAAATTGCCGAGATCAAAGTGCCAAATGGCATTATGAAATTTGAAATTTTAGAAATTTCAAGATAACAAAGTTCAAAATTTTAGGTTTAACATTCAAAGTTGAAAAATTGATTAAAAACCTAACTACTGCCTAACGTTTAATGACTAAATTCTAAATAAATGAGCATTTTTACAAAAATCATATCGGGTGAAATTCCCTGTTATAAAATCGCAGAAAATGACGAGTTTATTTCTTTTTTAGACATTAATCCGAATGCAAAAGGACATGCATTGGTAGTGCCTAAAAGAGAAGAAAACAAGCTTTTTGATTTGTCAAAAGATGAATATAACTCTCTTATGGATTTTTCTTACAGAGTTGCAAAGGCGCTTGAAAAATCAGTTCCTTGTAAAAGAATTGGAATGACAGTAATTGGTTTAGAAGTTCCTCATGTACATGTGCATTTAATTCCGATTAATGAAATGGCTGATATGCAATTTCAGCGAAAAATAAGTTTGTCAAAAGAGGAATTTGAGGCAATTGCTAAAGAAATATCAGGAAATTTTATTTAAAACTATTTCAAAAGTAGTGCCTTTTCCAATTTCTGATTTTTGTACAAAGATTTTCCCTTTGTGATAATCTTCCACAATTCTTTTAGAAAGTGATAATCCCAAACCCCAACCTCTTTTTTTTGTGGTAAAACCAGGTTTAAAAATTTGTTTGAATAATTTTTTGGGCATTCCTTTTCCACTATCAGCTATTATAATTCGCACTTTTTTATCCGAACTTTTAATTTTTAAGGAAACTTCGCCTTTTCCAAGCATGGCATCAATGGCATTTTTGATGATATTTTCAATCACCCAACCAAAAAGTTCTTCGTTGATAAGTGTTTGAATTTCTTTCTCTGAAGTTATAAATGAAAACGAAATTTGAGTAGAACTCCTAAATTTTAAATAATCAAACGCCTGTCTGGTAATCAAAACGACATCTCTTTTTTTTAACTCTGGAATGGAGCCAATTTTCGAAAAACGATTGGCAATAATATTCAATCTATGAACATCTTTTTCAATTTCATCAATATACGTTTCATCCACTTTTTCAGCTTTTAAAATGGCAATCCAACCCAATAAGGATGATAAAGGTGTGCCGATTTGATGAGCAGTTTCTTTGGCCATTCCTGTCCATAATTTATTGGTTTCTGCAGCTTTATTGGAACTGTAAAAAAGATAAATCACAGATAAAAACAACACTAAAATTAAGATTAATGCCAATGGATAATACGTAAGTTTTTTCAATAAATCAGAATCTCTGTAGTAAATGTATTGCTTGTTGTTACCGTCATAACTGATTTCAATTGGTTTGTTTTCTTTTTTCATAATTGCCAATTGTTTTCGCAAATACTCAGGATTTAATGATTTTATAGAATCTAAATTATTGGCATAAATAATTTCGTCTTCTTCATCTACTAAAATCATTGGAATGCTATTATTAGTAGTGATAATTTTGTCTGGCAACGCAATATTTGAATTTAAATCAGCCGTTGATAATTCTTTTTGAGCTTCCGCCAAAATTTCCATTTTGATGCGCTCCTCTTGTTTGAATCTTTGAAAAAAAGTATAGGTATTCCATAAAATTAAGGAGACGATCACAAACGAAACAACAATACTAATTCGCTTAAATAAAAGTGGTTGGTTGAAAATATTCATTAAAACAAATATAAAGTTTTTGATTATAACTCATTTAAAGAATTGATAGTATCTTTAGGGCATAAAAAAATATGCATGCGTACTATTATTCCAAATGAAATTTCTACAGGACAATTTCACTCCTATTTATTAGGTGCCATTGCGCCAAGACCCATTGCTTTTGCGAGTACTATTGATCTTGAAGGAAATCCGAATTTATCACCTTTTAGTTTTTTCAATGTATTTGGCTCTAATCCACCAACTTTGATTTTTTCGCCTGCCAGAAGAGTAAGAGGAAATACAACAAAACACACTCTAGATAATGTTTTACTAACTAAAGAAGTAGTGATAAATGTGGTGAATTATGATATGGTGCAGCAAATGTCATTGAGTAGTTCAGAATATCCAAAAGGCGTGAATGAGTTTGTAAAAGCAGGATTTACCATGCTAAAATCAGAAGAAATAAAACCTTTTAGAGTGGCAGAATCTCCAGTGCAATTTGAATGTATCGTAAAAGATGTAATCTTTACTGGTGATGAAGGAGGAGCTGGAAATTTAATCATTTGTGAAGTTGTAAAAATGCATATTTCTGAAGCTGTTTTGGATGAAAATGGCGAAATAGATCAACTTAAAATCGATTTGGTTGCTAGGGCGGGAGGTAATTATTATTCAAGAGCCAAAGATGGTTTTTTCGAAATTTTAAAGCCACTTTTTTCACTAGGAATAGGAATTGATCAAATTCCGTCTGCAATAAAAAATAGCAAAATATTGACAGGTAATGATTTAGGGATGTTAGGAAATGTTTCAGAATTGCCCTCAAAAGAAACTGTTGATAACTTTGGGAGAGAACATCCACAATTTATTGGGATTGAAACCATAAAAAAACATATTTTTGCGAAAGAGTTTTTAAAAAATAATGACATTGAAAGTGCTTGGAACGTACTTTTATTAAACTAAAAATGATATGGAAGTTATAGGTAAAGTAAAATTAATTGGTGACGTTCAGACGTTTGGTTCTGCTGGATTTAGAAAAAGAGAATTGGTTGTAACTACAGATGAGCAATATCCACAAATGATTATGATTGAATTTTTGCAAGATAAGGTTGATTTATTGAACAATTATAAAGTGGGTCAAGATGTAAAAGTTTCTATCAATTTACGTGGTAGAGAATGGATTAATCCTCAAGGTGAAGCAAAATATTTCAATTCAATTACAGGTTGGAGAATAGAAAGTCTATCTCAATCAGCATCAAATGCACAAAATTTACCTCCAGTTGATCAGTTTCAACCGGCAACAAATTTTACTGAAGAAGAGCCAGATGATTTGCCTTTTTAAATAGACAAGTTATATTATTTTAAATAAAAAAGAGAAATCATTATTGATTTCTCTTTTTTATTTAAAATAATTAAGTTTAACAATCTAAAAATTTAATTTAGTCTGCTTTTTTAGGCATAGGACCTCGTAAATGGATGATCAATCCATTCAAAAAATTTCGCAAGAATTGATCACCACATTCTACATATTTTGGGTGATCTTCATTTCTGAAAATAGCTCCAATTTCGCCTTTAGTTACCTTAAAATCGACCAATGCACAAATGTCTATAATATCTGAATCACGCAATTTGTGCGCAACTCTTAGTTTTTTAAAAATATCATTGTTAGATAATCCCATAGCGTCAAAAATACAATTTTTTAGTGAACTACTTGAAAAATTGCCCAAGCATAAATGGCAAAACGTGCAAAACGAAATAATCCAAAAAATGCCACATTTTTAAATGGATATTTAATCATACCTGCTGTGATACAAGCAATAGAAAAGGGTAATGGTAATAAGGCTCCAACTAAAATTAAAATGCCGCCCCATTTTCTGGAGTTTCTTAGATTATTTTCCATTTTTACCTCTAAATATTCTCTCAAAGAATCAATTTTTAGGGTCAATTTCCCTAAGAAATATGACAGCAATCCTCCAAAATAAGAAAGTGCTGCTAAAAAAAATAGATTAAAAATAGGAGTATCTGTTTTTTTTGTCCATGCAATAAATATCTCAGGTGGAATCAACCCTAATAGGGTTTCAGAGATAAAAAAAGTGATTAAAATGCCAATTCTCGAAAAAGTTTCGGTCATGTGTTGCAAGACTTTATTGATATTGAAAACATATTCGTTAACCAAAAAAACAAGTAATACAACTCCTAAAATAGGTAAAAAAGCTTTTTTTAAACTAGTCCAAACAAAAAGATAAAAATCAGTTCTCGAAAAATAATGATGCATTAGTTTTGCACGATGTGAGTTCGTTTTTTTCTTCTTTATAGGTTTCATAAATACTTTACAATCTTTTTTAAAAAGGATTACAAAAGTACTCACAATCTTGGCTTGATTTACACATTTTGAAAAGATTAACGCTTTTTTAAATTATTCCAATAATTATAAGTATTGCTTTTTCAATTATCTTAATTTGTAACTTTGAAGTCATGATTTGGTTAACCGAAAAAATAGCATTTCCTCCGTATGAAAACACTTCTAGAGAGGGCATTATCGCATTGGGTGGAGATTTGTCAGTTGAGCGTTTGATTTTTGCCTATCAAAATGGAATTTTCCCCTGGTTTTCTGAAGGTGATCCTATTGTTTGGTATTGTCCAAAAAAGCGAATGGTGTTGTTTCCTGATGAATTGAACATTTCAAAATCAATGAAAAAAGCAATTCAAAAAAATCAATTTCAAATTACTGAAAACAAGGCTTTTGAAGAAGTAATTCGTCAATGTAAAATGATTCGAAGAAAGGATGAATTTGGCACTTGGATAACGGATGAAATGGAACAAGCTTATATCCATCTTCATAAAGTAGGTGTGGCTAAATCTATAGAAGTTTGGCATGATAATCAATTAGTTGGTGGCTTATATGGCATAGAAATGAACGAAATCTTTTGCGGAGAAAGTATGTTTAGTTCCGTTTCAAATGCGTCAAAAGTAGCTTTTATACATTTGGTTAAAAGCAACAAATACGCTTTGATAGACTGTCAAGTTTACAACAAACATTTGGATAGTTTGGGTGCTAGAGAAATAGACAGAAAGATTTTTTTAGAATTGCTAGAAAAATATCAATAAAAAACCTCACTTAATAAGTGAGGTTTTTATAATTTGTAGATAGAAATATTATCCTAAAGTTACTCTTTTGAATACTGTTACTTCAACATCACCATAAGTTTTAACGTATGAAGCTACATTTTTCTTGTCATCTTTAATAAATGCTTGGTCTAATAAACACAATTCTAAATCTAACGTTGTGTTGTCAGAGATAAAACGTTCTAATTTACCTGGTAAAATTTTATCCCAAATTTTCTCTGGTTTTCCTTCTGCAGCCAATTCAGCTTTTGCTTCAGCTTCAGCTTGAGCTAAAATTTCGTCAGTAAGTTGCGCTCTTGAAATGTATTTAGGAACATTTTTCAATGTTTTACCCAATCTTGCCAATTCGATATTATCTTTTTCAATAACAGCGATTCTAGCTTCAGTTTCAGCAGTAACGAATGCAGGATCAAAGTCTTTGTAAGATAACGTTTTAGCACCCATGGAAGCAACTTGCATTGCTACATCTTTCACTAAAATTTCAGCATTTTTTACAGGGGTAGACAATCCAACCAAAGCAGCGATTTTTCCAATGTGGGTATAAGAACCTACATAAGCAGCTTCAATTTTCTCAAAAGCAGTGATGTCTAGTTTTTCACCAATAACTCCAGTTTGTTCAACCAATTTATCTGCAACTGACATTCCGCCAAAATCAGCAGTCAAGAAAGATTCTTTACTATCATGATTGATTGCGATTGCAGCAAATTCTTCCGCCAATGCTACGAATTTATCGTTTTTCCCAACAAAATCAGTTTCACAAGCCAAAACAATTGCAACACCTACAGTTTTTTCATCGTTTATTTTTGTTACTGCTACGCCTTCAGTAGATTCTCTATCTGCTCTGTTTGCAGCAATTTTTTGACCTTTTTTACGTAAAATATCAATTGCTTTGTCAAAGTCACCACCAGCCTCTACTAATGCCTTTTTACAATCCATCATCCCAGCTCCAGTTGCTTCTCTTAAATTTTTAACATCAGCAGCACTTACATTTACTGTTTCCATGATTTATTTTTATTAAATTAATTTATTCTTCTTCAGAAGTTTCGATAGCTTTTACATTTACCACTTCCTCTACTTCTTCTTGATCGTCCTTACCTTTGTCTTTATCAGCTTTTCTGTCTGATAAACCTTCTGCGATCGCATTAGTGATGTGAGACAATACTTTGTCAATAGATTTTGAAGCATCATCATTTGATGGGATAACAAAATCCACCAATCTTGGATCTGAGTTGGTATCAACCATTGCAAAAATTGGAATGTTCAAATTTTGAGCTTCCGCAATTGCGATGTGTTCTTTTTTGATATCTACTACAAAAATAGCACCTGGCAAACGAGTCATATCAGCAATAGAACCTAAGTTTTTTTCTAATTTTTCTCTTTGACGGTTAATTTGTAATTTTTCTCTTTTAGACAAAGCATCGAAAGAGCCATCTGTTTTCATTCTATCAATAGAAGCCATTTTTTTAACAGCTTTTCTGATAGTTACAAAGTTAGTTAGCATTCCACCTGGCCATCTTTCAGTGATGTAAGGCATCCCAACAGCTTTTGCTTTTTCAGCAACAACGTCTTTTGCTTGTTTTTTGGTAGCTACGAATAATACTTTACGTCCAGAGTTTGCAATTTTTTTCAAAGCTTCTGAAGTTTCTTCTATTTTAGCAGCTGTTTTATACAAATCAATGATGTGAACACCATTTCTTTCTGTATAAATATATGGAGCCATGTTTGGGTTCCATTTTCTAGTAAGGTGTCCAAAATGTACACCACTATCTATTAATTCTTGAATGTTTACTTTTGCCATTTTTATAAATGTGTTTACTTTCTGTTTTTTTTAAATCAATATATAAGTAGTCTTTTCGAGTCTTATATATTTAGATACTAAACCGTTATTTGTTTTTTTAATAACAGTCTCAAAACGATAAATAAGAAAAGAAAACAATGAAAAAACACGAAAGACTTGTTGTCTTGATTCTTTATTCTTGTTTCTCTTCTCCAAAACATTAACGTTTAGAGAACTGGAATCTTTTACGAGCTTTTTTCTGACCAAATTTCTTACGCTCCACCATTCTTGGATCTCGAGTTAGTAAGCCTTCTGGTTTTAAAACTGCTTTGTTTTCTTCATTAATTGCTACTAAAGCTCTTGTAATTGCCAAACGAATTGCTTCGGCTTGACCAGTAACTCCACCTCCATAAACACTTACTTTGATATTGTAAGAAGTTACATTTTCAGTAAGCATTAAAGGTTGTTGCACTTTATACTGTAAAGAAGCAGTTGTAAAGTAATTTTTAAATTCTCTTTTGTTGATGGTAATTGTACCATCACCCTCTGAAAGATAAACACGCGCTACAGCTGTTTTTCTTCTACCAATCTTGTGTACAGTTTCCATTATTTGTAATCGTTAAGGTTAATAGCTTTAGGTGTTTGACCTGCTTGTTTGTGCTCAGTTCCTGCATATACATACAAGTTTCTGAACAAAGCTGCACCTAATGTGTTTTTTGGTAACATCCCTTTCACTGCTTTTTCAATCAATCTTGTTGGATCTTTGTCAAACATTTCTGTTGCAGTTAACGATCTTTGCCCTCCAGGATAACCAGTGTGGTGAATGTAGGTTTTGTCAGCCCACTTTTTTCCTGTTAAATTAATTTTTTCTGCGTTGATAACCACCACATTGTCTCCACAATCTACGTGAGGAGTAAAATTTGGTTTATATTTACCTCTAATTAGCTTTGCTACTTTAGAAGCAAGACGACCCAACGATTGACCGTCCGCATCAACCAAAACCCACTCCTTGTTAACGGTAGCGCTGTTTGCTGATACTGTTTTGTAACTTAATGTGTTCATAATTACACTTTTAGTTTTTGTTTAATTAATAATTTATTTTTTCCTTAAAAAAGGAGTGCAAATGTACTGCTTTTTATTTGATTGACAAATAGTACTTTATATAAAAAATAATTGATTAATTTTAAGAAAAACGAATGGCTACTTAGTTGTTTTAAAAACAATATTATTTTTCTTTTAGGTATTCTTAATTTTTTTAGAGAATTCTTAAGATTTTTGAAATAAAAAGCTTTTGATTATTACAAAATTGTTAACATCTTTTTTAAGATATCTAACATAGGATACTCTTAATTCATTAGATATTTATCAGATTTGTATATTCTTTTTAATAAAAAACCGTTTGATTTTCATTTAAATTAACATATTGTTAAGAGAATAGAAAGGTATTTTTGCCGTTCATTTTAATGCTTTTTATCGCTTTTTTAATTCAATCAAATTTTAAAATGAAATTTGCCTTACGTTACTTTTTAGTATTTCTTTTTTGTTCAACAGTTTCTTTTTCACAAGAAGGTTTAACTAATAAAATTCCAAAGAGAGTTTACACTACAAAAAAACTCACAAAAACGCCCATTATTGATGGTGATATCACTGATGAAGCTTGGAATGTGGTTGAATGGTCATCCGATTTTACGGAAAGAGAACCTGACGAAGGAACACCACCAACATATCAAACGTTGTTTAAAGTGATGTATGATTCCAAATATTTATACATTGCTATCAAAGCCTTGGATGAACAGCCAGATTTGATTCAACGCAGATTAAGTAGAAGAGATGGTTTTGCAGGTGATAGAGTAAATGTAATTATTGATAGTTATCATGACAAACGCACTGCATTTGTTTTTACAATTACTGCAGCTGGCGTAAAAGGCGAAGAAATTGCTTCTCAAAACGGACAAAGTTGGGATGAAAGCTGGAATCCTGTTTGGTTTACGAATGCAAAACTTGATGAATTTGGTTGGACAGCAGAAATGAAAATACCTCTCAGCCAACTGCGTTTTGGAGATGCAAAAGAGCAAATTTGGGGTTTTAATGTGATCCGAAATATTTTTAGATTAAACGAACGCTCTATGTGGCAAAGAATTCCAAATAACCAAGCAGGATTTATCAGCGAATCAGGAGAGTTGCATGGTTTGGTCGATTTAACGCCTCAAAAGCAATTAGAAATTCAGCCTTTTACATTACTGCAATATGATTCGTATCCAAAAGAAGGAAATAATCCTTACAGAGATGGAAGCGATTTTAAAGCCAATCTTGGTTTGGATGCTAAAATTGGAGTTACCAATGATTTGACTTTAGATGTAACTATCAATCCTGATTTTGGTCAAGTAGAAGCTGATCCTGGAGCCATTGCTTTGGATGGTTTTCAACTTTTTTTTAGAGAGCAAAGACCTTTTTTTGTTGAAAATAAAAACATCTTTGATTTTCAATTTGCCAATGGAAGTGACAACCTTTTTTATAGTAGAAGAGTTGGGAGAAATCCACACAGAGGTGCCAATCTTTTGAATGGAGAATTTGCAGATACTCCTCAAAATTCAACGATTTTGGGCGCAGCAAAATTTTCGGGAAAAACTAAAAATGGATGGTCTATTGGTGTTTTGGAAAGCGTTACCGCCAACGAATTTGCTACTGTAAAGCAAACAAATGGAACCACAAGAAAAGAAATCGTAGAGCCACTGACAAACTATTTTGTAACTAGAGTTCAAAAAGATTTCAATGAAAGAAACTCATTTATTGGCGGAATTTTTACCGCTACGAATCGAAATTTGAATGGGAATTTTAAGGAACTTCATAAAACTGCTTACACGGGTGGCATTGATTTTCAACACAACTGGAAAAATCGAGAGTATTTTTTAGACGGAAATATCATCATGAGTCACGTTTTAGGAAGTCCTGAAGCAATTGAAAACACGCAGCGATCTATCACTCGTTTGTTTCAACGAACAGATGCAAAGCATGTTTCTGTTGACCCTACAAGAACTTCTTTGACAGGTACTGGAGGAAGAATTGAACTTGGAAAAGCGGGTGGTGGAAATTGGCGTTACAACGGTGGTTTTATCTGGCGTTCGCCTGAATTAGAACTAAATGATGTGGGTTTTTTAAGAAATACGGATCAAATGATTCAGTTTGCAAATTTGAGATATTTATGGCAAGTACCTACAAAAATGTTTAGGAATGCATCAGTTGAAGCCTCACAAGTTACAGAATATGACTTTCAAAAAAATCTAAACAGAATTCGTTTTGAAGGAGAAGGAAATATTAATTGGGCCAATAATGCTACCTCTAATGTAGGTTTTGGTACCAGTATCCGGGGTTATTCAAACGCATTTTTACGAGGAGGTCCAAGATGGAGAACTGCTGATAATAGATATGTTTATGGTTCTTTTGGATCAGATAGAAGCAAAAAATTCAGTTATAATGTTAATTTCACTTTTGTTGATGCTGATGAAAATGTTTTCAAAAGAAATCGATACGCATTTTCGTTTAATTATCAGCCTATTGATGCGCTAAATATATCTTTAGAAAATCAACTAGAATCAACCAAAGATCGCGCACAATATGTTACTGAATTAACTTTTGGGAATCATAAAAGATACATTTTAGGAAACATAAAGAATCATGAATTTTCAACAACTTTGCGTTTTACGTATAGTATCAATCCTAATATGTCTATTCAGTTTTATGGTCAACCTTTTATTTCAAGAGGACGTTATTCTGAGTTTAAATTTGTGAATACTGCAGCCGCTGATCGTTTTACAGATCGTGTAACTATTTATGATATCAATCAAATTTCACCCGGAACAAACGTTTATACTATTGACGAAAATAGTGATAATGCTATTGATTATCAGTTTGATAAACCAGATTTTTCTTTCGCTCAGTTCCGCTCAAATTTAGTTGCAAGATGGGAATACATTCCAGGCTCTGAAATCTTTTTAGTTTGGGCTCAAGGTATTGTTGGGAATGAAAATCCAGAGGCGAGTTTGTCAACTTCGCTAAGAAATCAGGTATTGAGTAATCGAAAAGAGAATACTTTTTTATTGAAAGTTACATATCGATTTGTGAACTAATCATTAATCTACTGTGGTCCAAAAACTATCGGCTTAACTATTAATTCCCACCCCAAGAATCACGTAATCCAACAGTTTTATTGAATATTAATTTGGTTTCAGTAGTTTCATTATCCACACAAAAATAGCCCAAACGTTGAAATTGAAAACGCTCGCCAATTTTAGCAGTTTGCAAACTTGGCTCCACAAAAGCTGGAATGATTTCTAACGAATTTGGATTTAAAAATTCCATAAAATCTTTGTCTTTGTGCGCGTCAGGAGCTTCATCTAAAAACAAACGATCATAGGCTCTTACTTCTGCTTTTACAGCATGTTTTACAGAAACCCAGTGTAAAGTTCCTTTTACTTTTCGCAAACTTTCTTCAGTGCCACTCCCAGACTTACTTAACGGATCATAGGTACATTGAATTTCAATTACATTTCCGTTTTCATCCTTTGTGCAACTTTCTGCTTTGATGATGAACGCATTTTTCAATCGAACTTCGCTTCCCAATTTCAATCGAAAAAACTTCTTATTGGCTTCTTCTTGAAAATCTTCTTTTTCAATATAAATTTCTCTTGAAAAAGGAACTTCTCTAAAACCTGCACTTTCGTCTTCTTGATTGTTTTCAGCTTGCAAAAACTCTTCTTTGTCTTCAGGATAATTCGTAACAACCACTTTTACTGGATCTAAAACCGCCATGACTCTATTCGCTGTTTTGTTTAAATCTTCACGTATTTTAAACTCTAAAAGCGCTACATCAATTACATTTTCACGTTTTGAAACTCCTACGGTTTCCACAAAACTTCTGATAGACGCAGGTGTATAGCCACGTCTACGCAAACCAGAAATGGTGGGCATTCTTGGATCATCCCAATCTGAAACGATATTTTCGTCTACCAATTTGAGTAGTTTTCGCTTGCTCATAATGGTGTAACTCAAATTCAAACGCGAAAATTCTCGTTGTTTTGGAGTTAACGGATATTTTTCTGAGCTGTATGCATAAACATTTTCCTTAAACCAATCGTACAATTCTCTGTGAGGCTTAAATTCTAACGAGCATAAAGAATGCGAAATTTGCTCTATGTAATCGCTTTCACCGTGAGCCCAATCATACATTGGATAAATACACCATTGATTTCCTGTTCTATGGTGTGCTTTGTGTAAAATTCGATACATCAATGGATCTCTCATTAACATATTTGGAGAGCTCATATCGATTTTTGCACGCAAAACATGCTCCCCTTCTTTAAATTTCCCGTCTTTCATTCCTTGAAATAAGGATAAATTTTCATCCACAGAACGGCTTCTAAAAGGACTATTGGCACCTGGTTCAGTTGGTGTTCCTTTTTGAATTCTCATTTCTTCTGAGGTTTGAGAATCTACATAGGCTTTTCCGTCTTTTATAAGTAGAACTGCCCAATCATACATTTCTTGAAAATAATCAGATGAATAACATTCGTTAGCCCAAGTGTAACCCAACCAAGAAATATCATTTTTTATTGCATCTACATACTCTTGTTCTTCTTTTGCGGGATTCGTATCGTCAAAACGCAAGTTTACGGGCGCATTATATTTTAATCCTAAGCCAAAACTAATACCAATAGCCTTAGTATGACCAATGTGTAAATAGCCATTTGGTTCTGGCGGAAAACGAAAACGCAAGTTTTGTTTTGGCATTCCGTTTGCTAAATCCTCTTCAATGATTTGCTCTAAGAAATTGAGCGTTTTTTTTTCTTCAGACATGTTTGTGTGCAAAAATTAAGCGGTAAAATTACATAAAATACTTTATTGACATGGAGTATCGTTGACAAAATTGTAAATTGAACCTCTAATTTTAAATCTTAAAATCATGAGTGACCAAATACGAAATTATACCTGTCCAAAATGTTCTTGTAAAACATATAAATTAGGACAAATGCGAGCTACAGGTGGTGTTTTCTCAAAAATGTTTGATATCCAAACTGAAAAATTTACCAGTGTAACCTGTGAAAGATGCACATATACCGAGTTTTATAGAACGAAAACTAGTACAATTAGTAATGTGTTTGATTTTTTTACAGGATAATATTGCTGCTTTTTTTTAGCGTTAAATTTTTCACAATCTAAGCCAAAAGCTACTTTTTGTAGTAAATTTGCACCATATGAAAAACGGAGCAAAAAAACCCGATTTAGTTGTTTTTAATGAAAAAACTCAGCAATATGATGCTGCTCTAAAACCGTATGGAACTTCTTCAAGTGCGCCTGCCATTAAGCCGTTAAATACAGCGACTTGGAAAAATGACGGGGTACAAAGAGTCAATAAAAAAATAAAATCAGAGTTTGAGGAAGTAAAAAAGCAATACGAAAAGTTGATGGAAAAATTCCATTATAACGATTTGGTATATAATTCGAAATTCAGTTTTGAACCCAACATTGGCGAGGAATACTATTTATACAAAGATAAAAATCAGGTGAATTTTTTATCCATCATTCATCCAAATCAATGTAATTTTGAGTACCTAGGTTCTTTTAGATTAAATTCGGATAAAATGTGGGAAAAAGTTGATGTAATAAATTAAATATCATGGGAATTATCAAAGTTAAAAATATCAAATTGTATGCATTTCATGGCTGTTTGGATGAGGAAGCTGCCATTGGTTCGCCATATAGAATAGATGTTTCTGTGAAGGCCGATTTAAAAAAATCAGCAAAAACAGATGATTTATCAGATACTGTTGATTACGTGCATTTGAATAAAATAGTAAAAGAGGAAATGGCGATTCGTTCAAAATTATTGGAAGAAGTGGCTAATCGAATTTTGAACCGTTTTTTTAAAGAAATTCCAATGGTACAAAAAGCAACGGTAGGTGTTTCAAAAATAAATCCACCAATAGGAGGGAATGTGGAAGAAGTGGTAATTGTTTTGACAAAAAAACGATAAGCACAAAAAAATCTTGTAGAAATTGTATTTTTACGTAAATTTGCACTCCTTAATTAAACAAGGTGTCGTGGCCGAGTGGCTAGGCAATGGTCTGCAACACCATCTACAGCGGTTCGAATCCGCTCGACACCTCAAAAAAAAACCTCAATAAGCTTATAAAAAGCGTGTTGAGGTTTTCTTCTTTTGTAATGTATATTATTTATTTTTTGTTTGAT
>Ga0102830_1000093_pt1 | contig 43223 bp, 48 predicted proteins | sample ColrivemetaGS703_FD_84511 | JGI IMG/M metagenome (GOLD analysis project Ga0102830, IMG submission 84511) | Estuarine microbial communities from the Columbia River estuary - Freshwater metaG S.703 | ecosystem: Environmental > Aquatic > Marine > Intertidal zone > Estuary | place: USA: Columbia...
ACAACAATGTCAGTTAGAAAATTAAAACCAATAACACCAGGTCAGCGTTTTAGAGTTGTAAATGGGTTCGACACCATAACAACTGATAAGCCGGAGAAAAGTTTAATTTCTTCGAAAAAAAGAACTGGAGGTCGAAACAGTCAGGGAAGAATGACAACCCGAAATATCGGTGGTGGTCATAAACAAAAATATCGTGTTATCGATTTTAAAAGAGATAAGCCAGGTATTCCTGCAACCGTAAAAACAATTGAATACGATCCAAATCGTACTGCATTTATAGCATTATTATTTTATGCTGATGGGGAAAAACGGTATGTGATTGCCCAAAATGGTTTACAAGTTGATCAAGTAATTATTTCTGGCAGTGGAATTGCTCCTGAAATTGGAAATACATTACCATTAAGTGAAATTCCATTAGGAACTACAATTTCTTGTATAGAATTACGTCCTGGACAAGGAGCTGTTATGGCCCGTTCTGCAGGTTCTTTTGCTCAATTAATGGCAAGAGATGGTAAATATGCAACTGTAAAACTTCCTTCAGGTGAAACAAGATTGATTCTTTTGACTTGTATGGCTACAATCGGAGTTGTTTCTAACTCAGATCACCAATTATTAGTTTCTGGTAAAGCAGGTAGAAGAAGATGGTTAGGTAGAAGACCAAGAGTGAACGCTGTAAGAATGAACCCTGTTGATCACCCTATGGGAGGTGGTGAAGGACGTTCTTCTGGAGGTCATCCAAGATCAAGAAATGGTATTCCTGCAAAAGGATATAAAACTAGATCTAAGACTAAAGCTAGTAACAAGTATATTGTAGAACGTAGAAAGAAATAATAAGTTATGGCAAGATCATTAAAAAAAGGACCTTTCGTTCACTATAAGTTAGAGAAAAAAGTGTTAGCTAATGTAGAGGCTGGAAGCAAAACAGTTATCAAAACTTGGTCAAGAGCAAGTATGATTACTCCAGACTTTGTAGGACAAACGATTGCCGTGCATAACGGACGTCAGTTTGTACCAGTATATGTTACTGAAAATATGGTAGGGCACAAATTAGGTGAATTTTCACCAACTCGTTCTTTTAGAGGACATGCAGGAGCTAAAAATAAAGGTAAAAAATAGTAGGAAATGGGAGTTCGTAAAAAAAACATGGCAGATCAGATAAAAGCAGAGAAAAAGCAACGCGCTTTTGCTAAGCTTACTAACTGTCCTACATCACCAAGAAAAATGCGTTTGGTTGCTGATCAAGTAAGAGGTGTTGAAGTTGAAAAAGCTTTAGCTATCTTAAAATTTAGCCCAAAAGATGCATCAAAAAATTTAGAGAAATTATTATTATCTGCTATTGCAAATTGGCAAGCTAAAAATGAAACCTCTAGTATTGAAGATGCTGGATTATTTGTAAAATCTATTTGTGTAGATAGTGCTGGAATGTTAAAAAGATTAAGACCAGCTCCACAAGGTCGTGCTCACAGAATTCGCAAGCGTTCTAATCACGTAACATTAGAGGTAGGAAGTAAAAATTTAAGTAATTAATCTAAGTAGAAATGGGACAAAAAACGAATCCAATAGGAAATCGATTAGGAATCATCAGAGGTTGGGAGTCTAACTGGTATGGTGGCAATGACTACGGAGATAAAATTGCTGAAGATGATAAGATAAGAAAGTATGTAAATGCTAGATTATCCAAAGCAAGTGTTTCTAGAATCTTTATTGAGCGTACACTTAAACTTGTAACCGTTACTATCACTACTGCACGTCCAGGTATCATAATTGGTAAAGGAGGTCAAGAGGTAGACAAGTTAAAAGAAGAGCTTAAAAAAATTACTGGAAAAGAAGTTCAAATCAACATTTTTGAAATTAAGCGTCCAGAGTTAGATGCAAATTTAGTTGCAATTAGTGTTGCCCGTCAAATTGAGAACAGAATCTCTTACAAAAGAGCTATCAAAATGGCAATTACTTCAACTATGAAAATGAATGCTGAAGGAATTAAAATTCAGATTTCAGGTCGTTTAAATGGTGCTGAAATGGCACGTTCTGAACATTTTAAAGATGGAAGAATACCTTTGTCAACGTTCAGAGCGGATATCGATTATGCACTTGCTGAAGCTCATACTACCTATGGAAGATTAGGAATTAAAGTATGGATTATGAAGGGTGAGGTTTATGGAAAAAGAGAATTATCTCCATTAGTAGGTCTAACTAAAAAGCAAGCACCTACTAAAGGTGGCGCTCCAAGTCCTGCTAAACGTCAACCTCGTAAAAGAAAATAATTTTTAAATTAGAAATTAAAAATGTTACAGCCAAAAAGAGTAAAATACCGTAAGGTACAGAAGTTGAAAGGAAGTATGTCTGGAATCTCTGGAAGAGGAACACAGCTTTCTAACGGAATGTTTGGTATCAAATCTTTAGATCAAGATTTATTAACTTCAAGACAAATTGAGGCAGCTCGTATCGCAGCTACCCGTTTTATGAAGAGAGAAGGGCAGTTATGGATTAAAATATTCCCAGACAAACCGATTACTAAAAAACCTTTAGAGGTTCGTATGGGTAAAGGTAAAGGTGCTCCAGATCATTATGTTTCTGTCATCAAACCAGGAAGAATTTTATTCGAAGTTGGTGGTGTACCCCTTGAAGTTGCAAAAGAAGCTTTAAGATTAGCTGCTCAAAAACTTCCTGTGAAAACAAGATTTATTGTAGCAAGAGATTTTGATTTTAACGCATAATTCTAACTAAAATGAAACAAGCAGAAATAAAAGAATTATCCTTAGCAGATCTTAAAGAAAAGCTAGGAGTGTTGAATAAAAACTACACTGATCTTAAAATGGCACATACAATTACACCGCTTGAAAATCCGTTGCAATTAAGAAGCCTAAGAAGAACTGTAGCAAGAATTGCAACAGAGTTAACAAAAAGAGAATTACAATAATTCTATAGTCAGTTTTAAAGATGGAAAAAAGAAATCTTAGAAAAGAGAGAATAGGTGTTGTTTCTAGTAACAAAATGGAAAAATCTATTGTTGTTTCAGAAGTAAAAAGAGTTAAACACCCAATGTACGGAAAGTTCGTATTAAAAACTAAGAAGTACGTTGCACACGACGAAAAGAATGATTGCAACGAAGGTGATACTGTTAGGATCATGGAAACAAGACCTATGAGTAAATCTAAACGTTGGAGATTAGTAGAAATCCTAGAAAGAGCGAAATAATATGTTACAGACAGAATCAAGATTAAAAGTAGCAGATAATACTGGAGCTAAAGAAGTTTTAGTAATCAGAGTTTTAGGAGGTACTAAAAAGCGTTATGCAAGTATTGGAGACAAAATTGTTGTAACTATCAAAGCTGCAACTCCTAACGGGACTGTAAAAAAAGGTCAAGTATCTAGAGCAGTCGTTGTAAGAACCAAAAAGGAAGTAAGACGTAAAGACGGTTCATATATCCGTTTTGACGATAATGCTTGTGTACTTTTAAATCCTGCAGAGGAAATGAGAGGAACTCGTGTTTTTGGTCCTGTAGCTCGTGAACTTCGTGAAAAACAATTCATGAAAATAGTATCATTAGCACCTGAAGTGCTTTAAATCATCACACAAATGAAGAAGTTTAAAATTAAATCAGGTGATACTGTAAAAGTAATTGCTGGAGACCACAAAGGTTCTGAAGGTAAAGTATTACAAATCATCAAAGACAAGGGCAGAGTTTTAGTAGAAGGTGTAAACTTAGTTTCTAAACATACAAAACCTAGTGCACAAAATCCACAAGGAGGTATCGTTAAAAAAGAAGCGTCTATGCACATCTCAAATGTAATGTTGGTTGATGGTGGTGTAGCTGTAAGAGTAGGTTATAAGGTTGATGGAGATACTAAAACTAGAATCTCTAAAAAAACTAAAAAATAAGAATAATCATGAGTTACGTACCAAGATTAAAATCAGAATATAAAGAAAGAGTGATAAGTGCTCTTACTGAAGAGTTCAGTTATAAAAATGTAATGCAAGTTCCAAAATTAGAAAAAATTGTTATTTCTAAAGGTGTTGGTGCTGCTATTGCTGATAAAAAATTAGTGGATTATGCTGTTGAAGAGTTGACTAAAATTACTGGTCAAAAAGCAGTATCTACCATATCTAAAAAAGACGTTGCTAACTTTAAATTACGTAAAGGAATGCCAATTGGTGCTAAAGTTACGTTAAGAGGTGATAAAATGTATGAGTTTTTAGATAGACTTGTGACAGCTTCATTACCTCGTGTAAGAGATTTCAATGGAATCAAAGCGAATGGTTTTGACGGAAGAGGAAATTATAATTTAGGTATTACTGAACAAATTATTTACCCTGAAATCAATATTGACCAAGTTAAAAAAATCAATGGTATGGACATTACTTTCGTAACTACTGCCAATACTGATAAAGAAGCAAAGTCATTATTAGGAGAATTAGGTTTACCATTCAAAAAAAATTAAGAAATGGCTAAAGAATCAATGAAAGCTCGTGAACGTAAAAGAGCTAAAACTGTTGCAAAATACGCTGAGAAAAGAAAAGCTTTAAAAGAAGCTGGAGATTTTGAAGGGTTGCAAAAATTACCAAAAAATGCATCTCCAGTAAGAATGCACAATAGATGTAAATTGACGGGTCGTCCAAGAGGATATATGAGACAGTTTGGTTTATCTCGTGTTACATTTCGTGAAATGGCTAACCAAGGATTAATTCCAGGGGTGACCAAAGCAAGCTGGTAATACCAAAAATAAATTCAATATAATAAAATAGAATGTGTATCTTTGCACGCTCTATTTTTTTGAGTAGTAAAATTTTTAACTGATTATAGGTTCAAACATCACAAGTTAATCTTGTAGGTTCAATAGAGATTTTGAAAACCATAATCGCAATTTTAATTAATATGTATACAGATCCAATTGCGGATTATCTTACTAGAGTAAGAAATGCAATCTCTGCTGGACACAGAGTTGTAGAAATTCCAGCTTCAAATTTGAAGAAGGAAATGACAAAAATTTTGTTCGATCAAGGTTATATTTTAAGTTATCAGTTCAATTCAGATAAAGTTCAAGGATCTATTAAGATTGCTTTGAAATATGACAAAGACACAAAAGAGTCAGTAATCAGAAAAATCCAACGAATCAGTACACCAGGTTTACGTAAATACGTTGCCTCTAAAGAGATGCCAAGAGTGTTAAACGGACTTGGAATTGCTATTGTATCTACATCGAAAGGTGTGATGACAAACAAACAAGCTCGTCAAGAAAATGTTGGAGGTGAAGTTTTATGTTACGTTTATTAAACCTTAAAAGATGAGTAGAATAGGAAAAAATCCCGTTAGCATCCCACAAGGTGTAGATGTAAACATTAATGACAATGTAGTTACTGTCAAAGGAAACTTAGGAGTATTAACTCAAACAATTTCAGAAGGAATCATCATCAAAATTGAAAATTCAACTGTTTTTTTAGAAAGAGTTTCTGATAGTAAAATTCACACAGCACAACACGGTTTGATGAGAGCTTTAATCAATAATATGATTGAAGGTGTTAGCAAAGGTTGGACTAAAGAATTAGAATTAGTAGGTGTTGGATACAGAGCTTCAAGTCAAGGTCAAAAATTAGATTTGGCACTTGGTTATTCTCACAACATTATTTTTGAGTTAGCTCCTGAAGTTAAAGTAGAAGCTATTTCTGAAAAAGGTAAAAATCCAATCGTAAAATTAACCTCATTTGACAAACAATTAGTTGGTCATGTTGCTGCTAAGATTCGTTCTTTCAGAAGCCCTGAACCATATAAAGGAAAAGGTGTCAAGTTTGTAGGTGAAAAATTAAGAAGAAAAGCAGGTAAATCTGCATAATATATAGGTATTATGGCATTATCAAAGCTAGAGAGAAGAGCTAGAATTAAGCGTAGAATTAGAAAAATTGTATTTGGTACACCAACCAAACCAAGACTTTCTGTTTATAGAAGTAACAAAGAAATCTATGCTCAATTAGTAGACGATGTAAACGGAGTAACATTAGCTTCAGTTTCATCAAGAGATAAAGATATTCAAGCAACAACTAAAGGAGAAGCAGCAATTGCAGTTGGTACATCAATTGGAAAAAAAGCTTTGACAAACGGTATAGAAACTGTTGCTTTCGATAGAAATGGTTATTTATACCATGGTAGAGTTAAAGTATTAGCTGACGCTGCAAGAGAAGCTGGTTTAAAATTTTAAGAATTATGCAAGGTTATAAAAACGTAGAAAGAGTTAAGCCAAGCGGATTAGAGCTTGTGGACAGATTAGTTGGTGTACAACGTGTTACCAAAGTTACAAAAGGTGGTAGAGCATTTGGTTTCTCTGCAATCGTAGTTGTAGGTGATGGAAATGGTGTTGTTGGTCATGGATTAGGAAAATCTAAGGATGTTTCTTCTGCAATTGCAAAAGCGGTTGAAGATGCAAAGAAAAACTTGATTAGAATTCCTTTAGTTGAAGGAACACTTCCTCATGAACAAAAAGGAAAATTCGGTGGAGCGAATGTATTCATCAAACCTGCATCTCCTGGTACTGGAGTTATTGCTGGTGGTGCAGTTCGTGCAGTACTAGAGTCAGTTGGAGTTCATGATGTGTTATCAAAATCTCAAGGATCTTCAAATCCTCACAATGCTGTAAAGGCTACTTTTGATGCATTATTACAATTACGTAGTGCTGCCTTAATCGCTAAACAACGAGGAATTTCTTTAGAAAAAGTGTTTAACGGATAAATCTAAGAAAAATGACAAAAATAAAAGTTACACAAGTAAAAAGTCAAATTAGACGTCCTAAAGATCAAAAAAGAACTTTAGTATCCTTAGGTTTGCGCAAAATGAACCAAACTGTTGAGCACGATGCAACGCCTACAATTTTGGGAATGGTAAATAAAGTTTCACATTTAGTTTCTGTAGAGGAATTAAAATAAGATATTTAAGATGAGTAGTTTACATAACTTAACACCTGCAGAAGGATCTGTAAAAAAAGACAAAAGAATAGCTCGTGGAGAAGGTTCTGGTCACGGAGGAACAGCAACTAGAGGTCACAAAGGGGCAAAATCTCGTTCGGGTTATTCTAGAAAAGTAGGTTTTGAAGGAGGTCAAATGCCACTTCAAAGACGTGTGCCAAAATTTGGTTTCACAAATATTAATCGTAAAGAATATCAGGGAATCAATTTAGAGAAGTTACAAGCTTTAGTTGATAGTGGAAAAATAACTGATACAGTAAACCAAGAGATTATAGTTTCTTTAGGTTTAGCCTCTAAAAATGAATTGATTAAAATTTTAGGGACTGGTGAATTAAAAGCTAAACTTACCATTACTGTTCACAAATTTACAGCAACAGCAAAAGCGGCTATTGAAGCTGCTGGAGGAGAAGCTGTAACTTTATAAGATTGTGTAAATTATGAATTTTATAAATACTTTAAAAGACATTTTCAAGATTGAAGAACTTAAAAATAAGATTCTTCTTACAATCGGTTTAATAGCAGTTTATCGTTTTATGGCTGCAGTTCCTTTACCTGGAATTGATCCATTACAATTAGCAGCTTTAAAAGAAAGTACTTCAGGAGGTCTTTTAGGTTTATTAAACGCATTTACTGGAGGCGCATTTGCAAGAGCATCAGTAATGGCACTTGGTATTATGCCTTATATTTCTGCGTCTATTGTAGTTCAATTAATGGGAATTGCGGTTCCTTATTTACAAAAATTACAGAAAGATGGAGAAAGTGGAAGAAAGAAAATTACACAAATTACAAGATGGTTGACTATTGGTATTACCTTAGTTCAAGCTCCAACGTACATAACTGCTATTAAAACACAATTTGGATTAGGTCCAGAGGCTTTTTTAGTAAGTGGTGCTACATTTTGGGTTTCATCTATCATTATTTTAACTGCAGGAACCATTTTTGCAATGTGGTTAGGAGAGCGTATCACTGACAAAGGAATTGGTAATGGTATTTCATTATTGATCACTGTTGGTATTATTGCTAATTTTCCAGCCGCTTTTTTACAAGAGTTTGTTGCAAAAACAACAAATGCAGGTGCAGGTGGTATAATGATGGTATTGATTGAAATTATCCTATGGTTTGTAGTAATTTTATTGACTGTTTTATTAGTCACTGCTGTTCGCAAAATTGCTGTTCAGTATGCTAGAAGAACTGTTGCAGGAAATGTTCAAAATGTTGCGGGTTCAAGAGATTATATTCCTTTGAAATTAAATGCAGCAGGAGTAATGCCAATCATTTTTGCACAGGCAATCATGTTTTTACCAGTTGCTTTAGCGCAAAAGTTTCCAATTATTTCAAGTTTACAAGATATCAACGGTTTGTGGTACAATGTAATATTCGCAGTTTTGATTATCGTTTTTAGTTTTTTCTATACAGCGATTACAATACCAACAAACAAAATGGCCGATGATTTAAAAAGAAGTGGAGGTTTTATTCCAGGAATTAGACCAGGAAAAGATACTGCTGACAGGTTGGATTCTATATTGTCAAAAATTACATTTCCAGGCTCTCTATTTTTAGCAGCTTTGTCTATTTTACCTTCAATAGTTGTTCAATTTGGAGTACAACAAAGTTGGGCTATGTTTTATGGTGGAACTTCATTAATCATTATGGTTGGTGTAGCAATTGATACCATGCAACAAATAAATTCGTATTTATTAAATCGCCATTATGATGGTTTGATGAAAACAGGAACTAGCAATAGAAAATCGATTAATTAATATGGCTAAACAATCAGCAATTCAACAAGATGGAACAATTACAGAAGCATTATCAAATGCTATGTTTCGTGTAGAATTAGAGAATGGACATATTGTAACAGCACACATTTCAGGGAAAATGCGTATGCATTATATCAAATTATTACCTGGTGATAAAGTAAAATTAGAAATGAGTCCATACGATTTATCGAAAGCAAGAATTACTTACAGATACTAAATAAAAGACAACGCAGATGAAAGTTAGAGCATCAGTTAAAAAAAGAAGCGCCGACTGCAAAATAGTTCGCAGAAAAGGCAGATTATATGTAATAAATAAACAAAATCCTAGATTTAAACAAAGACAAGGGTAATGGCAAGAATAGCAGGTATAGACATTCCAAAGAACAAAAGAGGAGTTATTGCTTTAACTTATATCTTTGGTATAGGTAACAGTAGAGCTAAAGATATTTTAGCAAAAGCTAACGTTGATGAAAGCATTAAAGTTCAAGACTGGAATGACGATCAAATCGCGGCAATTAGAGAACAAGTTGGAGCTTTCACAATTGAAGGTGAATTACGTTCTGAAGTTCAATTAAACATCAAACGTTTAATGGACATTGGTTGTCAAAGAGGAATCCGTCACAGATTAGGTCTTCCTTTAAGAGGTCAAAGAACAAAAAATAATTCTCGTACAAGAAAAGGTAAGAGAAAAACAGTTGCTAACAAGAAAAAATAAGTTAGAGATTAAACTAGCCAATGTATTTAGTGTGCCGTATTATTTTAAATACAATTTACTAAAAATCATAGCTTAACAACAAAAAATTATGGCAAAAGCAAGTGCAAAAAAACGTAAAGTAATAGTAGATGCTATTGGAGAAGCTCATATCAATGCTACATTCAATAATATCATCATTTCTTTAACAAACAAAAAAGGAGACGTAGTTTCTTGGTCATCTGCAGGTAAAATGGGTTTTAGAGGTTCTAAAAAGAATACTCCTTATGCGGCTCAATTAGCAGCAGAAGATTGTTCAGGAGTTGCTAAAGAAGCAGGTTTACGTAAAGTAAAAGTTTTCGTAAAAGGTCCTGGAAATGGAAGAGAATCTGCAATTAGATCTCTACACAATGCTGGTATTGAAGTAACTGAAATTATTGATGTTACACCAATTCCACACAATGGATGTCGTCCTCCAAAAAGAAGAAGAGTATAATTTAATTATTTAATCCTGATAGGAATGCGATTATCGAAGGATTAGCCTTAATTCATAATCCCTATCAATAAAAACAACAAAAATGGCAAGATACACAGGACCAAAAACTAAAATTGCCCGTAAATTCGGTGAAGCAATTTTTGGTGAAGACAAAAACTTCGAAAAAAGAAACTTTCCTCCAGGACAGCACGGAGCTGCTAAACGTAGAGGAAAAAAATCTGAATATGCTACCCAGTTAATGGAAAAGCAAAAAGCAAAATATACTTATGGTATATTAGAGCGTCAATTCAGTAATTTATTCAAAAGTGCACAAGCTTCTCAAGGAATTACAGGTGAAATTTTATTACAACTTTGTGAGTCTAGATTAGATAACGTAGTTTACAGAATGGGAATTTCCCCTTCAAGAAGTGGTGCTCGTCAGCTAGTTTCTCACAGACACATTACTGTGAATGGAGAAATTGTTAATATTCCTTCATACAGATTAAAAGAGGGTGATGTTGTTGCTGTAAGAGAAAAATCAAAATCTTTACAAACTATCGAAAACTCATTGATTTCAGCAAGCAACACTGTTTATGAATGGTTGACTTGGAATTCTGATAAAAAAGAAGGTACTTTTGTTAAAGTTCCAGCTAGAATACAAATTCCAGAAAACATCAAAGAACAATTAATAGTAGAATTATATTCTAAATAATCAATTAATAATATTGGTATTGAGCCAAAGGGTTTGTTCGTATTTCTTCACACTTATAAACCGCGCAACTTGATAACAATTAAAACGAAGAAAATAATATGGCAATTTTAAATTTTCAAAAGCCCGATAAAGTAATCATGATCGAGTCTACCGATTTTAAAGGTAAATTCGAATTCAGACCTTTAGAACCAGGTTTTGGACTCACAGTCGGAAATGCTTTAAGAAGAGTACTTTTATCATCTTTAGAAGGATTTGCAATCACATCTTTACGAATTGATGGTGTTGAACACGAATTTTCTACAGTGAGTGGTGTTGTTGAAGACGTAACTGAAATCATCTTAAATTTAAAACAAGTTCGTTTTAAAAAACAAATAGATGAAACTGATAGAGAAACTGTTTCAATCAATATTTCTGGTCAAGAGCAATTAAAAGCGGGTGATTTACAAAAATTCATTTCTGGTTTTCAAGTGTTGAATCCAGAATTGGTAATCTGTAATATGGATAAATCTGTAAAATTAAATGCGGAAATTACCATTGAAAAAGGGAGAGGTTTTGTTCCTGCAGAAGAAAATAAAAAACCAGGAGCTCCAATTGGAACGATCTTTACAGATTCTATTTACACGCCAATCAAAAACGTAAAGTATTCCATTGAAAACTTTCGTGTGGAACAAAAAACGGATTTTGAAAAGTTAATTTTTGATATTGATACTGACGGTTCCATCAATCCAAAAGAAGCTTTAACTGAGGCTGCAAAGATCTTAATTCACCATTTTATGTTGTTTTCTGATGAGCGCATCACCTTAGAAGCTGATGAAATTGCACAGACAGAAACATATGATGAAGAATCTTTGCACATGCGTCAATTATTAAAAACAAGATTGATTGATATGGATCTTTCTGTAAGAGCTTTAAATTGTTTAAAAGCTGCAGAAGTAGACACTTTAGGAGACTTAGTATCATTCAATAAAAGCGATTTAATGAAATTTAGAAACTTTGGAAAAAAATCTTTAACAGAACTAGAAGAATTAGTGATTGTTAAAGGATTAAGTTTCGGAATGGATTTAGCAAAATATAAATTAGATAGAGATTAATCTTTCATATTTTGCTCCTCAAGGTGGGTTGAGCAAGATGAAAGTATAAAACAAACGTCATGAGACACGGAAAAAAAATAAATCATTTAGGAAGAAAAACAGCGCATAGAAAGGCAATGTTATCAAATATGGCTTGTTCTCTTATTGAGCACAAACGTATCAATACAACAGTAGCAAAAGCAAAAGCATTACGTGTTTTTGTTGAGCCTTTGATTACAAAATCAAAAGAAGATACTACACACAACAGACGTATTGTTTTCTCTGTTTTAAGAGATAAATATGCTGTTACTGAGTTGTTCAAAGAGGTTTCTGTAAAAATTGCTGATAGACCAGGAGGTTACCTAAGAATAATCAAATTAGGAAATAGACAAGGTGATAACGCTTCAATGGCAATGATTGAATTTGTTGATTACAACGAAATCTACAATCCAAAAGGAGCAAAAGCTAAGAAAACTACACGTAGAGGAAGAAGCAAAAAAGCGGCTGCACCACAAGTAGAAACTACTACAACTGAAGAAAAATCAGAAGAATAAATGATTTTATCATTCACATATAAAGGGATAAGCAGTACTGTTTATCCCTTTTTTTATATTTTTACACCAAATTAATTATTACAAAAACCAATGAAGTATCAAACTCGAAAAAAAGCACTTATTTTATTAGCAGATGGAACAATTTTTTACGGAAAATCTGTAGGAATTGATGGAACTGCAACTGGAGAAATTTGTTTTAATACAGGCATGACAGGCTATCAAGAAATTTTTACAGATCCTTCTTATTTCGGTCAATTGATGGTAACCACTAATGCACATATTGGAAATTATGGCGTAAATGATAATGAAGTTGAATCTGATGGAATAAAAATTGCTGGTTTGGTATGTAGAAATTTTAGTTTTACACACTCAAGAGTTGATTCTGATGGTAATTTATTCGATTGGTTTCAAAAACACAATTTGGTAGCAATTTCTGATGTTGATACAAGAGCATTAGTTTCTTATATCAGAGACAATGGGGCAATGAATGCTATTATTTCCACAAATATCGACAATATTGATGATTTGAAAAAGCAATTAGCGAATGTTCCAAGTATGCAAGGATTAGAATTGGCTTCCAAAGTTTCTACTAAAGAACCGTATTATTTTGGCGATGAAAATGCCGAAATTAAAATTTCAGCATTAGATATTGGAATCAAAAAAAATATATTAAGAAATTTGGCAAAAAGAGGAGCCTATATAAAGGTGTTTCCTTACAATGCTACTTTTGAAGAGTTAGCCTCTTTCAATCCAGATGGATATTTTATTTCAAATGGTCCTGGAGATCCTGAACCATTAGTAGATGCACAAAAATTAGCTTCAGAAATTATCGAAAAAGATTTACCCTTATTTGGAATTTGTCTAGGACATCAAGTGATTGCTTTATCACAAGGAATTTCTACTTATAAAATGCACAATGGTCACAGAGGAATCAATCATCCTATTAAAAATTTATTAACAGGAAAAGGAGAAATCACCTCTCAAAATCATGGTTTTGCTATCAATAGAGAAGAAACAGAAACCAACGAAAATATCGAAATTACCCATGTTCATTTAAATGATCATACAGTTGCAGGGATTCGAATCAAAAATAAAAACACATTTTCTGTACAATATCATCCAGAAGCAAGTCCTGGACCTCATGATGCTGAATATTTGTTTGATCAATTCATAGATACAATAAAAAAAATGAAAGAATTTGTTTCATAAAAATTAACTCAACAATCATATCTAAATCTACTTAGTTTTCTTAGTAGATTTTTTTTATTTTATAAAATAATACATAGCAAACGTTTTCGTAATTATTCAAATTCTAATTACAAAATGCGTCCAATATTTCGTAAATTAGCAGTCATAAAACAATAACCAAAACTTACTGAAACTAAGTTTATAAATTTTTAAATTCCATGAGTATTATAATAAACATTCACGCACGTCAAATTTTTGATTCAAGAGGAAATCCAACAGTAGAAGTAGATGTAACTACCGAAAACGGTATATTAGGAAGAGCTGCAGTTCCTTCAGGAGCTTCAACAGGTGAGCATGAAGCTGTAGAATTGAGAGATGGTGGAAAAGCCTATATGGGTAAAGGTGTGTTGAATGCCGTGAAAAATGTGAATGAAATTTTGGCTGAAGAATTATTAGGAACTTCGGTTTTTGAACAAAACTTGATTGACAAAATCATGATCGATTTAGATGGAACTCCCAATAAATCAAAATTAGGTGCAAACGCAATTTTAGGTGTTTCATTGGCTGTTGCAAAAGCAGCAGCAGCTGAGTTAGGAATGCCATTGTATAGATATGTAGGTGGTGTTTCTGCAAATACATTGCCAGTTCCAATGATGAATATCATCAATGGTGGTTCACATTCTGATGCGCCTATCGCGTTCCAAGAGTTTATGATTATGCCCGTAAAAGCAAAATCGTTTACACACGCAATGCAAATGGGTTCTGAAATTTTTCATAATTTAAAGAAAGTGTTGCATGATCGTAATTTATCAACTGCTGTTGGTGATGAAGGTGGTTTTGCACCAACTTTAGACGGAACAGAAGATGCATTAGACACCATTGCGTTAGCAGTTAAAAATGCAGGATATGTTTTTGGAGAAGAAGTTAAAGTTGCTTTGGATTGTGCTGCTGCTGAGTTCTACGTGAATGGAAAATATGATTATTCTAAATTTGAAGGTGAAACTGGAAAAATTAGAACAAGTAAAGAACAAGCGGATTATTTAGCAGAATTAGCAAGTAATTATCCAATTATTTCTATTGAAGATGGAATGGATGAAAACGATTGGGAAGGTTGGAAATATTTGACAGATATCATTGGAAAAAAAGTGCAATTGGTTGGGGATGATTTATTCGTAACCAATGTTGAGCGTTTGTCAAGAGGAATTGAAAACGGAATCGCCAATTCAATTTTAATTAAAGTAAACCAAATAGGTACATTGACAGAAACAATTGCAGCTGTGAACATGGCAAAAAATGCTGGTTATACAACTGTAATGTCTCACAGATCTGGAGAAACAGAAGACAACACCATTGCTGATTTAGCAGTTGCATTAAACTGTGGACAAATAAAAACAGGTTCTGCTTCACGTTCAGACAGAATGGCAAAATACAACCAATTATTACGTATTGAAGAAGAATTAGAAGAGGTAGCTTATTACCCACAAGAAAAAGCGTTCAAAATTTAATTGAGTTTGTTTTAAAACTTAAAAAATCCTCTTAGAATTTCTAAGAGGATTTTTCTTTTTACTAAAGAATTGTTAAATCAATAAATTTTATTTTAAGTATCTAAAAATCTATCATTTTCAACTTTTTAAATCCTTTATAAATTGGTATCTTCGCATAACACTTCAACATAAAAATTAGATTGAATATGTCAAATACGGCAAAGTTAGTAATAGGAGAAAATTCGTACGAATTTCCATTAGTGAAAGGAACTGAGAATGAGGTTGCTATCGATATAAAAAATTTAAGAACAGCCACTAACGGTGTTATAACTTTAGATTCTGGTTACAAAAATACCGGTTCTTGCGAGAGTAGTATTACGTTTTTAGATGGTGAAAAAGGTATTTTACGCTATAGAGGTTATGATATAGAAGAATTGGCAGAAAAAGCTACTTTTTTAGAAGTTGCATACGCATTAATTTTTGGAGATTTACCAACAAGCGATCAATTAGAAAGGTTTTATGCGGACATCAAAACACAATCTGTGGTTGATGAAGACGTAAAGAAAATTGTAGATGCATTTCCGAAAACGGCGCATCCAATGGGAGTTTTATCTTCCTTAACAAGTGCTTTAACTGCGTTCAATCCCTCTTCAGTGAATGTGAAATCTGAAGAAGACATGTACAAAGCTATTTGTAAAATCATGGGAAAATTTCCAGTTTTAGTCGCTTGGACAATGCGTAAAAAACAAGGATTACCTTTAAATTATGGTTCAAAATCTTTAGATTATATCGAGAATATCATGAAAATGATGTTTGAACAACCAAACGAATCTTATGTTGTAAATCCTATTATTAAAGATGCGTTAGATAAATTATTTATTTTGCACGCAGATCATGAACAAAATTGTTCTACATCTACTGTAAGAATTGCTGGTTCATCTCATGTTGGATTATTTGCTTCTTTGTCAGCAGGAATTTCTGCTCTTTGGGGACCTCTTCATGGAGGTGCAAATCAAGCAGTTTTGGAAATGTTAGAGGCGATTAAGGCGGATGATGGTGATACAAAAAAATATATGGCTAAAGCGAAAGATAAAGACGATCCTTTTAGATTAATGGGTTTTGGACATAGAGTGTATAAAAATTTCGATCCAAGAGCCAGAATTATAAAGAAGGCTGCTGATGAAGTTTTAAATGATTTAGGAGTTAATGATCCAATCTTAGCTATCGCAAAAGGGTTGGAGCAAGAAGCTTTGAATGATCCATATTTTGTAGAAAGAAAATTATATCCAAACGTAGATTTCTACTCGGGAATTATTTATAGAGCAATGGATATTCCAACAGATATGTTTACTGTAATGTTTGCTCTAGGACGTTTACCAGGTTGGATTGCACAATGGAGAGAAATGCGATTGAATAACGAGCCAATTGGAAGACCACGTCAAATTTATGTTGGCGAAACTTTGAGACCTTTTAAAACTATAGATAAAAGATAAAATATTTTGTTATTTTTACAACCGAAAGCTTCATGATTCATGGAGCTTTTTTTATCTCTAAAAAATGTTACAACTCAATATAATTAACGAAACTTCTAAATTAAAAGCGGTGGTTTTAGGAATTGCAACTAGCAATGGTCCAATCCCAAATCCTGAAGATTGTTATGACCCAAAAAGTAGAGAACATATTCTGAAGGGAACCTATCCAAAAGAGGAAGATATGACTGCAGAGATCGAAGCTGTTGTTGCTATTTTTAAAAAATATGATATTACTGTTTATAGACCAAAAGTCATCAAAAATTATAATCAAATCTTTTCTAGAGATATCGCTTTTGTGATTGAAGATAAATTTATAAAAGCAAATATTTTGCCTGATAGAGAAAAGGAATATGTTGCAATCCAGCATGTTACCAATCAGATTTCATCAAAAAATATTATTGAGCTTCCAAAAGATTGTCATATTGAAGGAGGTGATGTGATGCCATTGAATGAGTATATTTTTATAGGAACCTATTCAGGTGAAGACTACGCAAATTATATCACTGCACGCACTAATAAACAAGCGGTTTTGGCACTTCAGCAACTATTTCCACATAAAAAAGTCAAATCCTTTGAGCTTAGAAAACACAATACTGATCCTAAAGAAAATGCGTTGCACTTAGACTGTTGTTTTCAGCCTATTGGAAAAAACAAAGCTATTCTCCATAAAAATGGATTTTTAATTGAAGAAGAATACGATTGGTTAGTCAATTACTTTGGAAAGGAACATATTTTTGAAATAACCAAAGATGAAATGTATGATATGAATAGCAATGTTTTTTCTATTTCTGAGGATGTTGTTATTTCTGAAAAAAACTTTACAAGATTGAATTCTTGGTTGAGAAATCATGGATTTGTAGTAGAGGAAGTTTCCTATGCAGAAATTTCAAAACAAGAGGGGTTGTTAAGATGCTCAACACTTCCTTTAATTAGAGAATAATTTTTTTAGATTACAGATTAATTTATATGCAACAAACTACCAATTCAATTTTAATGATTCGTCCTATTAATTTTAGGATGAACGAACAAACAGCAGTTAATAATTATTACCAAGAAGTATTAGATTTAAAAAATGCTGAAATCAATAAAAAAGCTCAATTTGAATTTGATACTTATGTTGACAAATTAAAAAGTATTGGAATTGAAGTAATTGTAATTTCTGATACTGACCAATTCGATACCCCAGATTCTCTTTTTCCTAACAATTGGATTTCATTTCATGAAGATGGCACAGTAGCTTTATATCCTATGTTTGCTGAGAATAGAAGGAATGAAAGGCGAGAAGATATTTTAGATGTTTTGGAAGAAAAGGGCTTCTTGATTGATAATATAGTTGATTATACAAGTGCTGAAGAAGCAGAAATATTTTTAGAAGGGACAGGAAGTTTGCTGTTAGATCGTGTAAATAAAAAAGCTTATTGTGCCTTATCACCAAGAGCTGATGAGGATTTATTCATAGAGTTTTGTGAAGATTTTGAATATTCTCCTGTAATTTTTACAGCATACCAAACTGTTGATGGAAAAAGAAAACCAATTTATCATACCAATGTCATGATGTGTTTGGCTGAAACTTTCGCAGTAATTTGTTTGGATACAATTGATGACAAGCAAGAACGAAAAAATGTGGTAAAACATTTAAAAGAAGACAGAAAACAAATCATCGAAATTACGGAAAACCAAGTTACTCATTTTGCTGGGAATATGTTGCAAGTAAAAGGTATAACCAACGAACGATTTTTAGTGATGAGTCAATCAGCCTTTGATTGTTTAACACCAAATCAAATTCAACAAATTACCAAACATTGTAAAATAATATCAAGTTCATTAGAAACCATTGAAACTTGTGGAGGAGGAAGCGCACGTTGTATGATGGCTGAGATTTTTTTACCAAAAATCTAACAAATGAGTATCCTATTACTGGCAATTGCGCCAGTAATGATTTCATTCGTACATATATTTCAAAGACCAATTTGAAAAAGAACCTGTTCGATTTTTATTGAAAATTTTTGATGGGTGCAATACTATGTGTAATTATTACTTTCATTTTAAGGACTGTTTTAAATCAGTGTTACCCAATAATTGATGAAACTAATATATCAATAATTTGTAAATGCTTTTTTTATAGTTGGTTTTGCCGAAGAATTTTCGAAATATATAATTGTAAAATAGTATACTCAGAAAAATAAAAAAAATCAACGGACCTTCTGACGGGATTGTAAAAGCAGTAACGGTATCTATATGGGGTTTGCGGCCTTATTTATTCGTCGCAACATTTTTTATGGAGCGTTTGATTTTTTTTCTTCATCAATTTTATGCTAGAAATTGCAATTGATGCTTTTATATCTCTGATTCTTCCAATTTTTTATCCAAAAAAGCAATAAAATTCCATCAACAAAATTCGCATTTTAATGTTTAATTACTTTTTTAAAGATTGATTTATTATTATAAAATTTAATTTTTAAAAAGTAAGTTCCTTTTGATAATGATGAAATATCAATGGTTTTATCAGGATTTTTTTTATCAAGAACTACTTTTCCTAAAATATCAAAAAAGCTTATCAGAATAATTTTTTGATCAGAATTTAAAGTTATTTTATCCACCACTGGATTCGGGTAGCATGTAAATTTCGATTCTCCAATTTTTTGAATGGAAAGCGATTGTGTTCTTGCATCCGAAAATTCAAATAGTTTTTGATCTAAAGTCACGAATGAATTGTTTACTGCTTCTCGTGAAATATAATATCTCCCATTTCCAAAACTTGTAATTCCTTCTATTTGACTTCCTTGTTCTAATTCATTTATTAAAGAATATTTTTCAAAATTGGCATTAAAAACAGCATCTCCTGAATTTCGTTCATTGCTGATATAAATTAAAAAAGGAATTGCACTTGTATCATAACCACAAAGCATAATATTATTATTATGAATTGTTGCATCTGTAATCAATCCACCAATATTTGCAGAACTGACTTTTGTTGCGGAATATGAGCCAATTGAAGTGGGTATTTTATAAACATTTGTCTGGAAATTAATCCAATTTTTTGAAAAAATTAGTAAAGCATTTTCATGAAAAATAATGGCTTCAGCATCAAAATTAGTATTGTTGGGTTTGCTAGTAAAATCTGTTTGATCTTCATACGAAAATGAAATTTTTTCTGCATCAACAGTTGTATTTTTTTCATAATCAGTCTTTAAAATTTTATAAATGCATAAATCTTGTCTGTTTCCACTATTGTTACCAATATCGCCAATATAGATGTGGGTTTCGTCTTCAGTGATAGCTTCCCAATCAATATTTGAGGCATTATTTATAGCTATAGTTCTTAATAGGCTTCCTGTCAAACTATCAATTTCGTATAAATTTGGTTCACCACCACTATCGTTGTGAGTAATGATTTTTCCATCAAAAAATAATAATCCTGAAGTTTCATTTACATTATTTGGAAGTGTAAATTTTTCTTTGAAATTTGTAATTTGGCTCTTAATTGATCCAAAACAAATCAGAAGTAAAAAAAGAAAGATGGATTTTTTGAACATATTTTTTTATTTAAAAACTTCCTCAATAATTTTTCCTGTGGTAGAATTTGGTGCTTCAATTCTCAACAAATTTGCTATGGTAGGTGCAATATCAGTAATCTCATAACGCTTTTTTGAAGTTCCTTTTTTGATGCCATTCCCATAAAAAATAATCGGAACATGCGTATCATAAGAAAATCCAGAGCCATGCGTAGTTCCTGTTCGTTTTCCTGAAATTGTTCCAGGATTGGGAATTAGCATTACATCTCCAGATAATTTTTGGTTGTAACCGTTTTGTAAAAGGTTTAAAATTCCTTTTGTAAAATTCGTTTTTTGCAAAGTTTTTGCTGTTACAGCTTTGCTAATTGTTTCAAAATTTACCAATTCATCAGCAAATATTTCAGAGACTTCATCCAATTTCAATCCAAGAGAATGTATTTTTTCTTTATCTAAAAACAATTGATAATTTGAGAAATTTTCAACTAGTTCTTTAGATTTAAAATGTTTTGTAGATACCGAATCTAAAAATGTTTTAAATTTTTGAGGATTAAAATATTTTGCAGGAATTCTTAAAGAGTCCAAATACGCTGGCACTCTTATTGCGCCATGATCTGCAGTTAAGAAAATGGTATATTTTCCTTTTCCAACATTTTCATCCAAAAATCGGAATAACGCTGCTAAATCTCTATCCAATCTCAAATAAGTATCTTCAGTCTCAACGGCATCAACACCATATTTATGTCCCACATAATCTGTGCTTGAAAAACTGATTGCTAAAAAATCAGTTGCTTTATTTTTACCTAAATTTTCTCCAACAATGGCTGCTTTTGCGAAATCTAATGTCAATGAATTTCCAAAAGGAGTCTCTGAAATAATACTTAAATTTCCATTTTCTTTTTTCAAATTTGGAATATCGTGAGGAAAAATGGGTAATTTTTCTCCCGTAAAAACCCCTTCAAAAATGGAATTATCAGTAGTGCTATTTGTATATGTTTTGATATCATATAGGGTTATCCAGGGTTTTGAAGTGTAATATTGTGCTTTTTGCAATTTGTTAAAATCAGTAACCCAAGTTGGTAAATCATTTCTGTAAAATGAGCTTGTTATAAAATACCCTTTGTCTTTCCCTTCGTACCAATATGCGGCTGTCGCAGTGTGACCAACTGGCAAAATTGCAGATCTATCTTTTAATGCAATCCCAATCGATTTTCCTCGCATATTTTGCGCCAATAATAATTGGTCTGTAACTGTTGTTGTAGTCAATCTGTAGGGTGATTTTTGTCCGTAGTTAGAATCTGTACCCACAGAAGTAAAGTTAAAATCATCCACACAATAAATAGATTTTTTTAAAAATTTATCATACCAATTATTTCCAATAATGCCATGATGATCTGGAGTTGTACCAGTATAAATTGATGTGTGACCTACAGCTGTATAGGTAGGAATATAATTAAAATGAGCATTTTCTAGAGAATATCCTTCATTTAAAAGACGTTTAAATCCATCATTACCATAACGATTATAATATCTTGTTAGATAGTCATATCGCATCTGGTCCACCACAATTCCAATTATTAATTTTGGTTTTTCAGGAGTCGTTTTTTCTTCTGTAAAATTTAAAAAAATGAAAGATACTAAGAGAATAAAAATGATTTTTTTCATTTTGAATTATTTTTTTTGAATGTTCAAAAGTAATTATTATAAAGTTTGATTTTAGTAATTTTACCATCTTTTCATCTAAATTTAATACTTTAGCATAAAATTACATCTATGAATTACATAGAGCATGTTGGTAAATATTTTATCATGCTTTTTCAAGTTTTTAAAAAACCTCAAAGACGTCGGTTTTTTTACGAATCACTTTTCAAAGAAATTGAAGAATTAGGGTTGAAATCTTTAGGGATTATCATGTTTATTTCCTTTTTTATTGGAGGAGTTATTGCTTTGCAAACTGCTTTAAATCTTGAAAGTCCTTTTATCCCAAAATCACTCATTGGTTTTGCAGCAAAACGCTCTATTATTTTAGAATTTGCACCTACATTTTGCTCCATTATTTTAGCTGGAAAAGTAGGGTCTTACATTACCTCAAGTATCGGAACTATGAGAGTAACCGAGCAAATTGATGCACTTGAAGTTATGGGAATCAACTCTTTGAATCATTTGGTATTGCCAAAAGTTATTGCCACTATTTTCTTCTATCCTTTTTTAATTTCTTTGGGTATGGTTTTAGGGATTTTTGGTGGATGGGTTGCAGGAGTTCTTTCAGGATTATTCAGTGGATTGGATTATATAGAAGGGTTACAAATGGATTTTAACCCATTTTTGGTAACTTATGCTATGATCAAAACCTTAGTTTTTGCATTTTTGATAGCTACTGTGCCATCTTATCATGGATATTATGTAAAAGGTGGCTCAATTGCAGTAGGAAAAGCAAGTACCAAATCTGTTGTTTGGACAACTATTTTGATTGTAATTTTTAATTATTTCTTAACCCAAATGCTATTGACGTAATCATGATAGAAGTTAATAATTTGCACAAAGGATTTGGAGATGTTAAAATTTTAAAAGGAATTTCTACCAAATTTTTTCCCGGAAAAACAAGCTTAATTATAGGACAAAGTGGTTCTGGAAAAACAGTTTTTTTAAAATCACTGATTGGTTTACATACTCCAGAAGAGGGTTTTATCTCTTTTGATGGAAGAGTAAATACAAATTTTACGACCGAAGAAAAACGACAATGGAGACAAGAAATAGGCATGGTTTTTCAGGGAAGTGCCCTTTTTGATTCTCAAACTGTAGAAGAAAATGTCATGTTTCCGCTGAAAATGTTTACCAAAAAAACAAATTCCGAAATGTTAGATCGTGTGAATTTTGTTTTAAAAAGAGTCAATCTAGAAAATGCCAATAAAAAACTTCCTGCAGAATTGTCTGGTGGAATGCAAAAAAGGGTTGCCATTGCAAGAGCGATTATCATGAATCCAAAATACTTATTTTGCGATGAGCCAAATTCTGGTTTAGATCCTCAAACAGCGATTGTTATTGATAAATTAATTCAAGAAATTACGGAAGAATACAACATTACGACCATCATAAACACACATGACATGAACTCAGTAATGGAAATTGGAGAAAAAATTATTTTTTTAAAGAATGGTTTAAAAGCTTGGGAAGGAAGCAGTGAGGATATTTTTAAAACTGATAATGAGGCAGTTGTAGCCTTTGTGTATTCCTCTAATTTATTCAAAAAAGTGAGGCAAGCATATTTAAAAGAAACAAAATAAAAAATAGGTTTTTTTTTTAGAAAATTACTCATATATTTGCACCCGCTAAAAAGCAAACAAGACCTGGTAGCTCAGCTGGTAGAGCATTTCACTTTTAATGAAAGGGTCCTGGGTTCGAACCCCAGCCCGGTCACAACAAAAACTCTGCAATTATTGTAGAGTTTTTTTATTTTATATACTTTTAAAACCTACTTTTGTTTCATAAGGACCTGTGATGCAAAAAAGTTTAATTTCAATTTTTCTTATTTATTTTATAGTGATTTCTAAACAACTAATTTTTGATTTTTCAAGCGATACTGACATTTCTTCTTGGAGAGTAATCGATGATGTTGTTATGGGAGGTGAATCCTCAGGAAATTTCATCATCAATACAGAGGGGAATGCTGTTTTTTATGGAAAAGTATCATTAGAAAATAACGGTGGATTTTCATCCGTAAGGCATCAATTTTCTCAAAAGTCAATAAATTCTGCAACTAAAATCAAAGTTCGTTTAAAAGGAGATGGAAATGACTATCAACTGAGAATTAAAAAAAGTAAGAATGACTATTATTCATATCTATCAACTTTTCAGACCAATAATTCTTGGGAAATTATTGAAATTAATCTTTCAGAAATGCAACCTAAATTTAGAGGCAAAGCATTAAGTTTAGAAAACTTTTCTGCAAATAGTTTTGAAGAAATAGCGTTTTTGATTGGTAATAAAAAAGCTCAAGATTTTCGCTTAGAGATTGATAAAATTTACTTAGAATAAAATATTTAATTTAAAAATGATAAATAGATTTCAGTATTTTCATTTTTCTAAAACTCAGATATGGAAAAAGATTTTTCAACAAAAAACAATTTAATTGAAGACAAAACAACTTCTGATATTAAAAAAGAAGATTTTTCAAGAGTTTTTATTCATGCAAAAAATTTTCTAAATAATCTTTTTGATTTTAGAGAGGATACTGACCATGAGGCTACAATCGAAGCTATAAAAGCTGATATAACTTTTAAAGGAGCCACAGCTTGGATTTTAATTTTTGCCGTTTTTGTTGCATCAATTGGGTTAAATGCAAATTCTACAGCAGTTGTTATTGGTGCCATGTTGATTTCTCCTTTGATGGGGCCAATTTTAGGGTTAGGGATGTCTTTTGCATTAAATGATATCAATACGTTAAAAAAATCTGTGAAGAATTTAGGAATAATGATAGTGCTGAGTTTGTTTGCATCATTCATGTTTTTCTATCTTTTCCCTTTAAGCGAAGATACTTCTGAATTATTAGGAAGAGTAAGTCCCGATATTCGTGATGTTTTGATAGCTTTTTTTGGTGGTACAGCTTTGATGGTTGCAAAAACAAAAAAAGGAACGATTGCTTCAGTGATTTTTGGAGTTGCCATTGCTACAGCCTTAATGCCCCCTCTGTGTACAGCTGGATATGGACTTGCAAAAGGAAATTTCACCTATTTTCTTGGAGCAATTTATTTGTTTACAATCAATGCTATTTTTATTGCTTTAGCTACATTTTTAGTTTTAAAGTTATTAAATTTTCCGATGCATGAATATGCCAATGCTAAAAAAAGAAAACAATATGCAACTTTAGCGACAATTATTGGAATTGCTGTAATGATTCCTGCGATTTTTACCTTTGTGAAAGTGTTTAATGAAAATAAAATCAACAATCAAATTTCGAATTTTATTAAAAATGAAATCAAAGAGAATGAATCATTAACCTTGATTGATTGGGAGAAGGATTTGGAAAACAAAGAAATATTGTTGAATTTTTTCAATGAAGTTTCAGATGCAACAAAAAACGACCTAAATAATGAATTGACTAAAAACATTTTATATGCGAATTTGGTTGATTTTAAATTGAAAATTAAAGGGAGTGATACCAAAAGTTTTGAGTTGATTACCACTGCTTACAAAGAAAAAAGAGAAGAATTACAAAAAAGTAAGGAGATGATTGCTGAATTAGAAAATCAAATTTCTGTATTACAGCAAACCATTTTCCAACTCAACACTCGCATTGAGCAAGATGCACTCGCAAAAGACAAAAAAGCAGTGGCTTTTAGTAGAATTGCAAAAGATGTCAAAATAAGATACAATGAAGTTGAGCAAATTGGCTTTGCAAAAATGTTGTATTCTAAAGATTTTATAAAAATAGATACAATTCCGATGGCAACTGTCAAATGGAATCGGAAAACATTAGAAACCACCATCAATTTGAAGGAAATTGAATTGCGTGATTGGCTTCAAAAAGAACTGAATTTAGATACTTTATTTATTAAAAGAGAAAGATAACTTCTAAAAAACTTATTTGATGAAAATCGGAATAACTTCTACATTCTGATGAAACAAATAGTTTCTGTGTGTTTTGATATTCTGACATTCAATTCGTGTTCTTCGTTGATTTCCACGTTTGTAAATCGTATTTTTAAATTCAAAAAAATTGCCATTTTGAATGTTAAAAACAAATAATTTTCCAGATTCAGCCTCATTTCCTCTCAAAGCCAATGATAGTTTTGCGTCTGCATCCGTGCTAGCTTTTGGGTTTTTCAAGTATTTTGCCAAGTATCCCAAAATCTCTGGTGGATAAATCTCAGGATGTAAAAAAGGCAACATCAAATGTTGAAAAATAGTTTTCCATTCTTTTCCATGAGGTTGCGCTCGACCAAATTTTTCATGAGTTACATGGTGCGCAATTTCATGAATCAATGTCAATAAAAATTGATATATATTCAAGTTATTATTGATGGTTATTTGAAATTTTCCATTCGGAAGTTTTCTGAAATCTCCATGTTTTGTGGCTCTTTCATTGACAATTTTTAACTCAAACGAATGTTTTTCAACTAAAAATTCAACAAGAGGAATCGCTTTTCTTGGAATATAATTTTGATAATCTGATTTCAAAAACTAAGGTGTTGTAGATGAAACTTGCAATACTTTTCCATTATAAAATTTATTGCCATTTATTGAAAAATCATACATATATGCAGCCATTTCTGATGCTGAAAGTGGTGCTTTGTAATCAGGAAATGCCTCTTCCAACATTTCAGTTTGTACAGCTCCAATTGCCAAAACATTGAACGCGATTTGTTGCTCTTTGTATTCTTCAGCTAACAATTCTGATAATGTAATTACGGCACCTTTTGCTGATGAATAGGCTGCTAAACCAGGAAACTTCATACTTCCTTGAATGCCTCCCATAGAACTGATTGTCACTACATGACTGCCCTTTTGTAAAAACGATATCATATTTTTGGTAAGTTCGGCAACTCCAAAAACATTTACTTTATATACTTCTAAAAAATCTTCACTGGTCAGTTCAGTAAACGGTTTATGAATAAGTTTTCCAGCATTATTGATGAGAATATCAACTTTTTTCCAGTTTTTTTTAACAAATTCGGTGATTTTTTTCAAGTCAGATGTTTGTGAAACATCCACAGAAATGGTGGTAATATTTTGGTGATTGATGTCTAATAATGGCTTTGTATTTCTGGAAATTGCCAGTACTTTATGCCCATTGTTTGCAAATAATTTTGCTAATTCAAATCCGATTCCTCTGCTTGTTCCTGTAATAATTACATGTTTCATTGATCAAAAATTTATGTAGCAAATTACTCAATTTTTCATACATTTAGAAACTAAAATAGACCAAATGAAAAAAATATTCTTATTTCTAAGTGCATTTTTTTTGATTCAACATAGTATTGCTCAAACTACACATATTTTGTGTGGAAAATTGATTCATACAAAATCAGGAAAAATAGAAACTAATAAAACCATTATCATTGAAAAAAACAAAATTATTGATGTTGTTGATGGATTTTTAGTTGCGAAAAGCAAAAACACCACCACCATTGACTTAAAAAGTAAAGTGGTAATGCCAGGTTTGATTGATTTTCATGTGCATATAGAACAAGAATTCAATCCAAAAACGCAACTAGAAAAATATGTTTTGAATGAAGCAGATGTTGCATTCAATTCAGTTGGTTTTGCAAAAACTACCTTATTAAACGGATTTACAACAGTAAGAGATTTGGGTGGAACAGGCGTAAATATTTCTATTAGAAATGCCATCGATCAAGGAAAAATTCCAGGTCCAAGAGTGTTTACCGCAGGAAAATCATTGGCAACAACTGGAGGTCATGCAGATCCTACAAATGGCGGAAATAAACTATATATTGGTGATCCTGGACCAAAAGATGGTGTTGTAAATTCAATTGATGACGCTAAAAAGGCTGTAAGACAGCGGTATAAAAATGGTGCTGATTGGATTAAAATTACAGCAACTGGAGGTGTGTTAAGCGTTGCGAAATCAGGAGACAATCCTCAGTTTACTATTGAAGAAATCAAAGCTATTTGTGATACTGCTAAAGATTATGGAATGTTTGTGGCTGCACATGCACACGGTGATGAAGGAATGAAAAGAGCTATTTTAGGGGGTGTAAAAACGATTGAACATGGTACATATATGAGTGATGAAACGATGGATTTGATGATTACACACGATGTTTTTATGGTGCCGACAATTACTGCTGGTAAAGAAGTTGCAGAGAAAGCTACTATCAAAGGTTTTTATCCAGATATCGTTGTTCCAAAAGCGCTGGCTGTTGGACCGCAAATTCAAGGGACTTTTAGTAAAGCTTATAAAAAAGGAGTTAAAATTGCCTTCGGAACAGATGCAGGGGTTTTTAAACATGGAAATAATGGTAAAGAATTTGGATTTATGGTAGCTGCAGGAATGCCCGTTATGGAAACAATTCAATCTGCCACAATTACAAACGCAATGTTATTGAAAATGGAAGATAAATTGGGGCAAATTCAAAAAGGTTTTTTTGCAGATATTATTGCTGTTGATGAAGATCCAACAATAAACATCGCCACGATGGAGAACGTTATTTTTGTGATGAAAGACGGAGTTGTCCATAAACAATAATCAATCAAAAATGATGTGTTGATATGCTCCAATATCAGGAGAATTGGTTCTGTTTACTCCTAAAATATCAAAAGAAAAACTACTTGACATAGCTTTGTTAATTCCCCCAGAATTTTCACCTATGATAAAATCTTCATTTTGTGTATTTCTAAAATCAGGCAAACCATTTAAGACGTTATTTTGATAGTTTGGATTATCAGTAAAGTTCATTTCTGCATTTCCAGCAAATGATTTGTTAGTGTCAGTAAATGAAATCATGCAATTTCGGATGTTGTAATTGAACAAACTTCCATCAACTTTGTCTAACAAAAATTCAATATTATTATTTCCATCAAAAATACAATTTGTGAAATTGGCAGCTCTTAAGTCTCTAGTTTCAAGAATCTCTTGTCCAGAGGCATTTTCATAAACGAAAAAATTATTTACTAAAACTGCTGGTAATTGTCTGATGCCATTGTTCCAAAAATTAGCAAAAGTGCAATGTGTAAAATTATAAGTTCCTCCAACAGTTACTGCTAAAGAAGCTTGTCCTGCGGAACCAACTACCAAATTATGAGCTTTAATATTTGTTTCTCTTGCTAAAATTCCGAAGTTGGAATGATTGTAAATTTCGGTATTTGAAAGCTGTAAAGTAGGAGAGGAGTTGGATCCAATGCTATCAATCAAAATGCCAATTACACCATTTTTTATCTGCGCATGATGAATTTCATTGTCTTTACTTCCTGCTCTCATCCAAATGGTACCCCATTGTCCAGGAATTTTACTGAAACTATTTTCCAATCGATCACCTTCAAAAACTACTTTTTCATTCAAATTTCCATTGACTTTTAAAGCCGCTTTTTTGTAAATAATCAAACCTGAATTGCTGTGAAAATGGACTCTTGCACCTGCATTTATAGTTAATGTTTTGTTTTCAGGAACTGCTGCATATCCATAAATAACAGTTGGTTTGGTGTTGGTAAACGTTAATTCAGTATCTAATAAAAAGCGTCCTTTGATTGTAGTTGGCTGACCATCAATTGTTAAGCTATCAATTTTCATTGAAAATGGATTTCTACCAGGGTAAATAAAATGAGCATCTTGCACCAAAGTCACCAAGTCTACATCTTGCTGATTGTTGCCATTGTCAAATAAAATTCGGTCTGTATATAAAGGATTTGAAACAGCACTAGCATCAATAGTGGTTTCAATAAAAATATAAATGCTGTCTTTGGCTAAAATATCAATATCTACAAATTCTTTCCCTGGAATTCCATCAACATTCAATCTGTAATTGGATGATATTCCGTTTTCAAGTGAAATTCTAGGAATGGTTATGGCTTTATTCCCTCGGTTATACACCTTTAAATTGTAGGTTGCTGAACTAATATTTGTGAAAATAGTATCTAAAAAAACGGTGTCTTTTGAGAATTCTAAATTCCCAAAACTTGGAATTGTAGAGAAATCTTTTCGACAAGAGCTCACTAAAATTAGGGCAATAAAAAGTAAAAAAGCTAAAAAAGTACGCATGCTAAATATTTTATAAAAATAGAACCTTTAAAAGATTGAATTATTGTTTTTTAATCAATTCAATTTCGAAAAGTTTTCCCCAGTTTTTTCCCGTTACAAAAAGTCTATTATTCTCTTTATCGTATGCAATTCCGTTTAAAACTTCGTCATTGGCAACTAATTTTTGAGTTTTTTCCATTTCTGTTTTTAAATCCGTCAAATCAGCAACTCCTAAAACTTCGCCAGTTTTGATATCAATAATAACAATGGCATTTTGTTGGTATTTGTTTGCGTATAATTTTTCGTCAATCAATTCTAATTCATTCAAATCATCAACTGCGTATTTATTGGTATAGACCTGAATAAATCGGTTTTCTTTTTGAGTTTCTACATCTAAAAACCAAATTTTGTGAGTTCCATCAGATTTTATCAAAGCTTCGCCACTATTCGTAAATCCCCAACCTTCAGCACTATTGTTGTAAGTAAATTCTTTTTTTAGAGTAAACGTCTCTAAATCAAACACAAATCCTTTTTTTGCTTGCCATGTCAACCAAAATATTTTATCATTCAAAATAGTCATTCCTTCACCAAAATACTGTTTGTCTAAATCTATTTTTCGCAGCACTTTTCCGGTATTTATTTCAACTTTTCTTAATGTCGATTGCCCTCTTCTTCCAGTCGTTTCATATAAAAAACCTTTGTGATACTCTAGTCCTTGAGTATATGCTTTTGTATCATGAGGATATGAATTGATAATTTTATATGTATAAACCTCAGGAGATTTTGATGCTAAAACTTCAAAGGAATTATTGATTTTTTTTGTTTTTCCGGGATAAAAAATCAATGCTGAAATTTGATGTTTACCAACTCCAAAATCTTGGGTATTGAAAGTGATTGCATTTTTTGAAGAAGTGCTTTTTATACCATTGATAAAAAAGTGGATACTATCAATAGGCTTGTCATTTTGTTCTTTTACAACCGCTGATAAGGTTTTATGTAAAGAGGTATTTTTAGGAACTTCAAGAGTAAATTTATATTCATCATTGCAAGAAACAATAAAAAGTGATGAAATTATGATAATTATACTGATAAAACGATTTTTCATATGTACTGTTTTTTCATTAAATATTGCTAGATATATTCAAGAATTGTATTGTTTTTTATAAACAAGTATTTCTATACAAATAAATGTAAATTATTTATTTGTAGATTAAAAAAATAACTTAAATTTGCAACCTCAAAATAGTAATAGTTAGCTATTTAAAGACATCGTGTAAAACCTTACCAACTTTACGCAAGCAAACATAACAATAAAGTATTAAAATATTATAAAATGAAAAAAGGAATTCATCCAGAAAATTATAGAATGGTAGTTTTTAAAGATATGTCAAATGAAGATGTCTTTATTACACGTTCAACTGTTGACACAAAAGAAACTATTGATGTTGATGGAATTGTATATCCTTTAGTAAAATTAGAGATTTCAAGAACTTCTCATCCATTTTACACTGGTAAATCTAAATTGGTTGATACTGCAGGACGTATTGACAAGTTTAAAAACAAATACTCAAAATTTAGCAAATAATTTTTCTGAATTTAAAAAATATAAAACCTCAACAATTTTGTTGAGGTTTAAAAAAAACCACTTTTATTTAAAAGTGGTTTTTTAGTTTTTTATGGATTTATAATCTTACACATAATCCTCAATTGGATTGCATGAACAAATTAAATTTCTGTCTCCGTAAGCATCATCAACTCTTCTTACAGTTGGCCAAAATTTATTCTCAGCAATATACTCTAAAGGAAAAGCGGCTTGTTTTCTAGAATATGGTAAATTCCAATCATCCGAAGTTAGCATAGATTGTGTGTGTGGTGCGTTTTTTAACGGATTATTTTCATCATCTTTAGTAGCAGCATCAATCTCTCTTCTGACAGCAATCATCGCATCACAAAAACGATCTAATTCTGATAAACTTTCAGATTCTGTAGGCTCAATCATCATGGTTCCGGCTACAGGAAATGAAACTGTGGGTGCATGAAAACCATAATCCATCAAACGTTTTGCAATGTCAACCACTTCAATTCCGTTTTGTTTGAAATCTCTACAGTCTATAATCATTTCGTGAGCTGCACGTCCTTTTTCGCCTGTATATAATGAATCATAATGTCCTTGCAAACGGACTTTGATATAATTTGCATTTAAAATAGCGTTTTTAGTAGCGTTTGTAATTCCGCTAAATCCAAGCATTTTAATGTAGCCATAAGAAATCAAACAAGCTAAAGCAGAACCCCAAGGTGCAGCAGAAATTGCTGTGATCGCTTGTTCTCCTCCAGTTGAAATCATTGGATTTGTAGGTAAAAACGGAACTAATTGTGGGGCAACACAAATTGGACCAACTCCAGGACCTCCTCCTCCATGAGGAATTGCAAACGTTTTATGTAAATTTAAATGACAAACATCTGCACCAATTGTTGCAGGATTTGTCAATCCAACTTGCGCATTCATATTAGCACCATCCATGTATACTTGACCTCCATGATCATGTATAATTTGTGTGATTTCTTGAATTGCACTCTCAAAAACACCATGAGTTGATGGGTACGTAACCATCAAAGCTGCTAAGTTTGCAGAATGTTCAATGGCTTTTGCACGCAAATCTTCTACATCAATATTACCTTTTTCATCTGTTTTTGTAACTACAACTTTCATTCCAGCCATTACTGCTGAAGCTGGATTTGTCCCATGAGCAGAAGCAGGAATGATACAAATATCTCTATGTTCATTTCCATTTGCTTGATGGTAGGCTCTAATAGTCATCAAGCCAGCAAATTCTCCTTGCGCACCAGAATTTGGTTGTAATGAAGTTCCTGCAAAACCAGTAATGATATTTAATTGATGTTCTAATTTTTTCAAAACAATTTGATATCCTTCTGCTTGATTTAATGGCGCAAATGGATGAATATTTCCCCATTGTGGATTACTTAAAGGCAACATTTCTGAAGCTGCATTCAATTTCATAGTACAAGATCCTAAAGAAATCATGGAATGATTCAAAGCCAAATCTTTACGTTCTAATTTTTTGATGTAACGCATCATGTCGGTTTCAGAATGATACGTATTGAAAATAGTATTTTCCAGAAATGAGGTGTTTCTTTTTAGCTTATCTGAAATTACTTCAAAATTTGCAGATAGAGATTCTTCTGTTAAAATTTGATGAAAATCTCCTTTGCCTTCAGCTTCTGCCGTATTTGGTTGTTTCTTTAATTGACCAAAGATGGTAAATAAAGTCATTAAATCTTGTTGCGTCGTAGCCTCATTTATAGAAATTGAAAGCAAATTTTCGTTGATATAATTGAAGTTTACTTTGTGAGATTCTGCAATTGATCTTACTTTTAAACAATCAATTTCAACTAACAACGTATCAAAATATGAAGAATTCAACTGTGTAAATCCTGATTTTTCTATATAATCAGCCACTAATTTTGTTTTATTATGAACGCTATCAGCAATGTATTGAATCCCTTCTTTTCCATGAAAAACAGCATACATTCCTGCCATTACTGCCAATAAAACTTGAGCAGTACATATATTAGACGTCGCTTTTTCACGTTTGATGTGTTGCTCGCGAGTTTGCAATGCCATTCTCAACGCACGATTTCCATCTCTATCTTTTGTAACGCCAATAATTCTTCCAGGAATACTTCTTTTGTAGGCTTCTTTTGTAGCAAAAAAAGCAGCATGAGGTCCTCCATAACCTAATGGAATTCCGAAACGTTGCGAAGTTCCAACCACAACATCAACCCCAAATTCGGCAGGTGCTTTTAGTTTTACAAGTGATAATATATCAGCGGCAACAGCTACTTTGATATTATTTGCATTCGCTTTTGCAACAAAATCTGAATAGTCAAAAATTTGTCCGTGTTTTCCTGGGTATTGTAAAATAGCTCCAAAAAAATCATCAGAAAAATCAAATTCTTCATGATTTCCAACCACTAATTCAATGCCAATTGGAGCTGAACGAGTTAATAAAACAGATAAAGTTTGTGGTAAAATTTCTTCAGAAACAAAGAATTTTGAAGCTTCTATTTTCTTTTTATCTCGCTCTCTAACATCAAACAATAAGGTCATTGCTTCAGCAGCAGCAGTTCCTTCATCCAAAAGTGATGCATTTGCCAATTCCATTCCTGTCAAATCGCAAATCATAGTTTGATAATTCAACAACGCTTCCAATCTTCCCTGTGCAATTTCTGCCTGATAAGGTGTGTATGCAGTATACCATCCTGGGTTTTCTAAAATATTTCGTTGGATAACACTTGGCACAATTGCTTCATGATAGCCTAAACCAATGTAACTTTTGAAAACTTTATTTTTCTCAGAAAGTTCTTTTATATGAGCTAAATATTCATATTCGCTCATGGCTGGATCTAGATCTAAATCATTTTTTAAACGAATATTATCTGGAACAGTTTCATTAATTAGCTGTTCTAAACTATCAACTTTAATAGCTGATAACATGATTTCTTGTTCCTTTTTACTGGGACCAATATGTCTTAGTTGAAACGAATTTGTATTCATTAATTTAGGTTAAAGTGTCTATATTTCAAACGATTTAGTGAGTTTTAAATTCACAAAAAAATCTTTTTTTATTTTGCGACACAAAAGTACGGATTTAATGATGTTATTTTTTGTTAGAATTTACCTAAAATTAAATTATTATCAACCGTTTTTTAGGGTTATCAACAGAAACGCTATTTTTGTGAAATGAATATAATAAAAAAAATAATTGATTTTTATCTCAATGCTAGTATTCACGTAGCGTTTGCTGTGTATGCATTTTTGAGAATTACAGAATTTTATTTTAATTTTTCGTATCAAAAAAATCTTTACTATTTTATCTTTTTTGGAACAATTACAGGCTATAATTTTGTGAAATATGCTGGTGTCGCCAAATTGCATCATAGGAGTTTGGCAAATAACTTGAAAATCATTCAAATATTTTCTTTTTTTTGCTTTATAGCAATGTGTTATTATGCATTTTTACTTCCTTTACAAACATTGTATGTTGGTTTTCCGTTTGCATTATTAACAGTTTTGTATGCAGTGCCATTTTTTGGTGGATTTGAAAAAAACTTACGTATGATTGGTTTTTTAAAAATCATGGTTGTTGGGTTGGTTTGGGCAGGGTTTACAGTATTGGTTCCATATTATCATGAAGCAAATGCGATTTCCTATCCAGCTTTTTTACTTTTTATTCAAAGATTTTTTATTGTTGTCGCATTAATTTTGCCCTTTGAAATTAGGGATTTACAATTTGATTCGATTTCATTACAAACCATTCCGAGGAAAATTGGCATTCCCCAAACCAAAAGATTAGGATTGATATTGATGATTATTTCATTGTTGATTTCATATCCCTTGGATACCAATTTCGAAATGAAGGATACCTTTATGATTTTCTTTTTTCTAGTAGTTATTTTCTTGATGAGAGCTAAAGTGAGTCAATCAAGTTATTATAGTGCGTTATGGGTAGAAAGTTTACCCATATTTTGGTGGTTACTTCTTTTAGGATTTCATAATTTTTAGGTATTTAAAGTTTTAATTTTATCAACTTTTCCTCTAAAAAGCGTAAATAAAATTGATATGATAAAACTGCATCATTCTTTCATCAATCTGATGGATATTTGTAGATTTACATTCTAAAATGAAGCGCTTATTTACGTATGATAACCACTAAAAGAAATTACGTTTTTGACTTCGATAGCACGTTAACTCGTGTGGAAGCTTTAGATGTTTTAGCAGAAATTACGTTGAAAAATAATCCCAAAAAGGATGAAATAATTCAACAAATTATTGATATTACAAATCTAGGAATTGATGGTGAAATTTCTTTTACTGAATCTTTACAAAGAAGAATCGCATTATTGAATGCAAATAAAGCTGACTTAGGCGAATTAATCAAACAACTCAGTAAACAAGTTTCATTATCTATTGAAAGAAATAAAGATTTTTTTCAAGAATTTAAAGATGATATTTATGTAATTTCTTGCGGATTTAAAGAATTTATTGATCCAATTGTAGCAGCATATAATATTCCTTCTCACCGAGTTTTTGCTAATACTTTTGAATTTGGTGAATCTGGAGAAATAATCGGTTTTGATTCAAAAAACGTACTTTCGCATCATAACGGAAAAATTGAATGTTTGCGAAACATGCATTTAGAAGGAGAAATCCAAGTAATTGGAGATGGTTATAGCGATTATGTGACTCGTGAAGCTGGAGTTGCAGACAAGTTTTTTGCTTATACTGAAAACGTTTCCAGAATAAAAACAACCGAGAAAGCTGATCATATTGCTCCAAATTTTGACGAATTTTTATATATCAACAAGTTGCCAAGAAATATTTCATACCCAAAAAATAGGATTAAGATTTTACTATTAGAAAATGTACATCCTGACGCTTTTAAAAAATTATCAACAGACGGATTTTCTGTAGAATCTATTTCAAAAAGTTTGTCCGAAGAAGAATTGATTGAAAAAATAAAAGACGTTCATGTGTTAGGAATTCGTTCCAAAACAGATGTTACACGAAAAGTAATTGAAGCTGCTGAAAAATTAATGGTCGTAAGTGCATTTTGTATTGGTACCAAACAGATTGATTTAGAGGCTTGTAAAGAACATGGTGTTGTCGTTTTCAATGCACCATATAGCAATACTCGTTCTGTGGTTGAATTGGCAATTGGCGAAATCATCATGTTGATGCGTTCTACTTTTCAAAGAAGCACTGAAATTCACAATGGAAAATGGAATAAAACTGCCGATGGCTCCAAGGAAGTTCGTGGAAAAAAATTAGGAATTGTTGGGTATGGAAACATTGGAAAACAACTATCTATTTTGGCTGAAGCACTTGGAATGGACGTGTGTTACTATGATATTGAAGATAAATTATCATTAGGAAATGCCACCAAAATGTATTCGCTAAATGATCTTTTAGCGATATCCGATGTGGTTACACTGCATGTGGATGACAATGCTGCTAATAGAAATTTCTTCGGAGAAAATGAGTTTGCTCAAATGAAAGATGGTGCCCATTTTATCAATTTAGCGCGTGGTTTTGTGGTGGATATTGAAGCGTTGGTTGCTGCTTTAAAAAGCGGAAAGTTAGCAGGTGCAGCAGTAGATGTGTATCCTAAAGAACCAGCAAAAAACGGAGATTTTTTTACAGAATTAAAAGGTTTGCCAAACGTAATTTTAACGCCACATGTTGGAGGAAGTACAGAAGAAGCACAAAAAGATATTGCCGATTTTGTGCCCAATAAAATTATGGGTTATATCAATAATGGAAATACGGTCGATGCTGTAAATTTTCCAAATATTCGTTTGCCAAGACAAGTAAATGCACATCGTTTTTTACACATCCATAAAAATGTTCCTGGAGTAATGGCAAAAATCAATAAGATTTTGGCAAAATACGACCTAAATATCAATGGGCAATATTTATCTACAGATCCAAAAGTGGGGTACGTTATTACAGATTTAGACAAAGAATACAATATTGAGGTAATTGAAAAATTACGAAATGTAGAAGGTACAATTAAGTTTAGAGTGTTGTATTAGAAACATAAATTCATAAAAAAAATCCTTCAAAATATATTTTGAAGGATTTTTTTTATGTGTAAAAAGTTAAGCGTTTACAGCTACTTTTTTAATTTTCCGATATAAAAACGAATTGAAGATATTTCTTCTTCCAAAGTTATTCATCGATTTCGCATTGACGAATTTTCCAAAAAGAATTTTACTCACGCCAAAATACTCATATGTATTACCATCAGAAAAAGTAACTTCTAATAACATACTTTTATGACGCCAATCAACCACTTGACATTCCGCAGTGGTGATTTTATACTCGTCTAAATTTGCTTCTTTTGTTTCAGGAGCAATGCTCACTAAAAAATGGTATCCATCAATAATTCTTGTACTTATTTTCTCAGCTTCTTCTTTTGCTGCTTCATCCAAAAATTTATCTGGATGATATTCTTTTACCAAGTTTCTGTATGAGGTTTTCAATTCTTTCAAATCAATTTGACCTTCAATGTTAAATAACTTTTTGTATTCTTTAATTCGCTTCATGTATTTTTATTGAAATAGCGCGCAAAAGTATGGATAATAAATGGATAGCACTCTGTTTTGATGTTAATTAAAGATGAATTTTTACTCTTTTAAGCCAATCGTAGTCTTTAAATCAACAATTTGCGCATCTTTTTCGCCCAAATAACGTCTGCTTCCCAAATATCTATTTTTATTGAGTTCATCAAAATGAGGTTGAGTTGATTCCATAGAACTAATATGCACATTTCCAGATGCATGAATAAATTCTTGTTTGTCATTCCCCAACCAAATACCCACATGCGTTACTTTTTGTTTGTAGTTTTCAGTTGCTTTTTTACCAAAAAAGAGCAAATCACCTTTTTGTAAATCTGAAAAAGTACTATTTTCATCTACTGTTTTTCCAGCATTGATTTGTTGTGAAGCATCTCTAGGAATCACAAAACCGTTCATTAAATAAACCATTTTTGTAAAACCACTGCAATCCATTCCTTTGGCAGAAGTTCCTCCCCACAAATAAGGAAAACCTTCCATTTTTTTTGCAAAAAGTTCGATATTTTCTTCAGATGGAATTACGGTTTGCAACCAATTTTCATACAAAATTCCTTCATTTTTTTTCAGAAATCCAACTGTATTATCAGGCATTTTTACTTGATAAAAATTAGTATCTTCATCTAAATATTGTAAAATTCCGCCCAAAGAAATATCAGAGACAATGCCATTTTCAACTGATTTTTCTTTGTAAATAAATCCAAAAATTTCTGTAAAAATCACTTTTTTTGAGGTGTTCCAAACATCAAATTCGGTTTTTGTCATTCGTACAATGCCGCCTTTATCAACCCACGAAATATACTTATCTGGAGTTTGAATTTGATAAAAGTCACCCTATTTGTCCAATACTTTTAGTGACATTCCCAACAAGGCTTGTGTTCCTAGTTCAGCTGAATGTTTCGCATCTGAACGAATGTTGATGACTGAATTTTTTGCAACAGCAAATTGTTGACTTCCAACAGCAGTATCAGGCAAAACACGTACCTTATTTTCAATGTAAATATTTCGTTTTTTGAGACTATCTATCAGCATTTGCAATGCCATTTTTGAGGTTGTTTTTCCTGACAAAACAATCATTTTATTATTGTTTTTAAAGTCAATATCAAACAATTCAATCCGATTGTCAGGAGCCATTTCTTTTTTGATTTCATCAGAAATTTCAGTCAATTCTGACAGATTTACAGCATCATTTTTACATGAAAAGACAAGTAACAAACTTAAAAAAGCACCAATTTTTAAAAATTTCATCCGAAGTAATTTTTAGCGAATTTACAAAAAATCAAACCGTAAAAAATTGAAATCTCAAAAGGATTGTTTTATATTTGATGAATATCAATTAATTTCATGCAATATCAAAATTCTTTGGCATTTGCCAAACAGTTAGACCAGGAGGATTCATTGGCTTTTTTAAGAAATGAATTCCATATTCCAAGAGATACTAAAGGAAAAGAATGGAGTTATTTTACGGGAAATTCATTGGGTTTGCAACCAAAAACGACACAAAAATACCTTCAACAAGAATTGGATGATTGGGCAAATTTAGGCGTTGAAGGTCATTTTGAAGCGAAAAATCCTTGGTTGCATTATCATGAAGATTTGTCAGTAAAAATGGCAAAAATTGTGGGTGCAAAACCCATTGAAGTTACTATTGCAAATACGCTCACTGTGAATTTGCATCTGTTGATGGTTTCGTTTTATCAACCCACAAAAACCAAATATAAAATTCTAATAGAAAGTGATGCTTTTCCATCTGACAGATATGCCGTAGAATCGCAATTGAAATTTCATGGTTTTGATCCAGCAGAAAGTTTAGTAGAATGGAAACCTAGAAATGGAGAAACTTTATTACGTATAGAAGATTTAGAACAAATTATTCAAAATCAAGGAGATGAAATTGCATTGTTGTTAATTGGAGGATTGAATTATTATACAGGACAATTTTTAGATTTGAAAAAAATTGCCACAATCGGACATTCAAAAAATTGTTTTGTTGGGATAGATTTAGCACATGGCGCTGGAAACATCCAGCCAAATTTAAACGATTCCAATGTAGATTTTGCAGCTTGGTGTACGTATAAATATTTGAATTCAGGTCCAGGAAGTTTGGGCGGAATTTTTATTCACGAAAAGCATGCATACAATAAAGATTTACCACGTTTTGCAGGTTGGTGGAATCACAACAAAAAAACTCGATTTAATATGCGAGAACCCTTTGATGTGATGGAAGGTGCAGAAGGTTGGCAATTGTCAAACCCGCCCATTTTATCTATGGCAGCGATCAAAGCTTCTTTGGATATTTTTGACAAAATCGGAATGGATTTACTTAGAGAAAAATCAATAAGGTTGACTGGTTTTATGGAGTTTTTACTTCATCAAATAGACTCGGATAAAATCAATATTATTACCCCAAAAAATCCATTAGAAAGAGGATGTCAAATTTCAATACAAGTAAAAAATGCAGATAAAGATTTACATAAAAAATTATCTCAACATCACATTATTACAGATTGGCGTGAGCCAGATGTGATTCGTTGTACACCTGTGCCAATGTATAATTCTTTTGAAGAGGTGTATGAAATGGTTTCAGTTTTTAAAGAACTTATGAATGAAGAGTAAAAACGAAAATATTTTAATTATTGGAGCTGGTTTATGTGGCTCATTATTGTCATTAAGACTCGCACAAAGAGGCTATAAAGTAGCCATTTATGAGAGCAGACCTGATTTGCGAAAAGTAGCTATTTCTGCGGGTCGCTCCATCAATTTAGCTTTATCTGATAGAGGTTTGAAAGCTTTGCGATTGTGTGGAGTTGAGGAAAAAGCTAGGGAAATTTGCATTCCAATGAAAGGAAGATTGATGCATGATTCACTTGGAAATACCTTTGCATCAAATTATTCTGGCAGAGAAGGAGAATATATCAATTCGGTTTCTAGAGGAGATTTGAATGCAATGTTGTTAGATGAAGCTGAAAAGCATGAAAATGTTACGATTTATTTCAATCAAAAATGTGAAAAAGTGGATATTGAAAATAACACTGTTTTTTTCATTGATGAAATAACAAGTAAAGAATATTCTATTTCTTCTGATGTTATTTTTGGAACAGATGGTGCAGGTTCTGTGTTGAGAAAAAGTTACATTTCTGAGCGAAACTTCTTGTTTAGTTATTCGCAAAACTATTTGAATCATGGTTACAAAGAATTAGAAATTCCCTCAGATTCAATTGGCAATCATCAAATTAGCAAAAACTATTTACACATTTGGCCAAGAGGTGATTTTATGTTGATTGCCTTGCCAAATATGGATGGAAGTTTTACAGTGACGCTTTTTTTAAGTTATGATGAGGGCGAATTTCATTTCAATAATTTAACAACTGAAGAAACTATTACCAAATTTTTTGAAAATGAATTTCCTGATGCTTTGGCATTAATTCCTAACATTTTAGAAGAATTCACTAGCAATCCAACAGGACCATTAGGAACCATCAAATGTTCGCCTTGGTTTTATAAAAATACTCTTTTGTTGGGTGATGCTGCACATGCCATTGTGCCTTTTTATGGTCAAGGAATGAACGCTTCTTTTGAAGATGTTTTTGTATTAGATGAGATTTTAAACCATTTCGAGTGCAATCGAGAAATTGAAGATTGGAATTCGGTTTTTAAAACCTATCAAAAAGCTAGAAAAAAAGACACAGATGCTATTGCAGATTTAGCAATTGATAATTTTTATGAAATGCGAGATCATGTGGCAAATTCAATGTTTAAGGAAAAAAGAAAGATTGAAATGGATTTAGAAAAGCATTTTCCAGCACACTATTTTTCAAAATATTCATTAGTTACTTTTAACGAACATATTGGTTATGAGGAAGCTATGAAAAAAGGAAGAGCTCAAGACAAAGCGTTATTAAATTTAATTGCAGGAGAAACCGTTCAGACGCATCAAAATATGACTAGAGACGAATTAAAGATTATTTTAGACAAAATAATGACAGAAACGGGAGAAATTTTAAAGGAAGATTCCATTGCAAAATTATAAATTACAGAAAATATGACAGAAAAAAAAGTAACTCCAAGAGGCGCATATCCAAACGTAAAAGTGGTAGGAGATTTTATTTTTGTATCAGGAACAAGTTCTAGGAGAGCAGATAATTCTATTGCTGGAGTTGAAATCATTGATGAAATGGGTACTAAAAAATTGAATGCTTACATTCAAACTAAAGAAGTTTTACAAAATATTGACAACAATTTAAAAGTTGTTGGCGCCAGTTTAAAAGATCTTGTTGAGGTTTCTACATTTTTGGTAAATATGAACGATTTTTCGGATTACAACAGAGCTTATGCAGAGTTTTTTAATAAAGAAACTGGACCTGCAAGAACCACAGTTGCAGTGCATCAGTTGCCACATCCTGATTTGGTTGTGGAAATTAAAGCGATTGCGTATAAGAAGAATGGAGTTAATGAGTAAAATGATGACCATTAAAAACTACATCAATGGCGAATTTGTAAATCCAACTCAAGATAATTGGCTGGATAATTATAATCCATCTAATGGAGAAATTTATGGACAAATTCCGAATTCAACTCAAGATGATGTAGAAAACGCATACCAAGCTGCAGCAAAAGCTTTTCTAAGTTGGAGCAACACCACTTTAGAGGAAAGAAGTAATATCTTGTCAAAAATTGCCGATTTAATTTTACAGAAAATTGATTTTTTAGCAGCAGCAGAGAGCAAAGATAATGGAAAACCAATCCTTCTAGCAAAACAAGTTGATATTCCAAGAGCGGCAAGTAATTTTCAGTTTTTTGCAAATGCCATCACACAGTTTTCATCAGAAAGCCATGAAAGTGTAGGTTTTAATGCGATGAATTTTACCTTACGCCAACCAATTGGGGTTGTAGGTTGCATCTCTCCTTGGAACTTACCTTTGTATTTGTTTACTTGGAAAATCGCACCAGCAATCGCTGCAGGAAATTGCGTAGTGGCAAAACCAAGTGAAATTACACCAATGACAGCGTATTTATTAGGAGAAATTTGTAATGAAGCTGGCCTCCCAAAAGGCGTGTTGAATATAGTTCATGGTTTAGGAACTTCAACAGGACAAGCTATTGTTACACATCCAAAAATCAAAGCGATTTCATTTACTGGTGGCACAAAAACAGGCGCTCAAATTGCTAAAATTGCAGCGCCAATGTTTAAGAAATTATCCTTAGAATTAGGAGGAAAGAATCCAAATATCATTTTTGCAGATGGTGATTATGAGAAAATGTTAGCAACAACTGTGCGTTCATCATTTTCAAATCAAGGTCAAATTTGTTTGTGCGGAAGTCGAATTTTGGTGGAAGAATCTATTTATGAAAAGTTTAAAGTCGATTTTATTCAAAAAGTTTCTGAATTAAAAGTTGGAAATCCTTCAAGTTTGGATACAAATATAGGAGCATTAGTATCCG
>Ga0102830_1000094_pt1 | contig 43018 bp, 55 predicted proteins | sample ColrivemetaGS703_FD_84511 | JGI IMG/M metagenome (GOLD analysis project Ga0102830, IMG submission 84511) | Estuarine microbial communities from the Columbia River estuary - Freshwater metaG S.703 | ecosystem: Environmental > Aquatic > Marine > Intertidal zone > Estuary | place: USA: Columbia...
ATAACACATGGCTGATATGGTTAATCTCAATTTTAGGGCTGATGGAGACTTCGGTCCTCTTATTGCTGAAGTTAATCGTGCCATGGCACAGCTTTCTAAGTTTAGAAATACACAACTACTTGGAAACTTAAATCTAAATAAAAAAGATTTTGATGCTGCTGTAATGAATTTCCGTGATCTAGTCACGGCAAGCGGACAATTTTCTTCTCAGATAGTAAATGTAACTTCTTCTACAGAGCAGTTTGGTAAAGCTCTTACAAAACAAAATCTTAAGTTAAAAGAATATTACAAAGCATATGCAGATTTTAGAAGATCTGCATCTGGTCAAATTCGTGCTCTTGCTGAAGAGCAAGTAAGAGTAAGTCAGTCTGTAGTAAAGTCTCTTGGAAGAGACATGAGCGGTGCTCAAAAGGCATTAGTAATTACTCCTACAGGAATTGATAACCTAGCTAATTCAGCAAAAGTTGGCGCACAGCAAACAATGATATTCAATAAAGTGTTGCGTGATGGAGCTACATCTTTAATTAACTGGGGTAAGAATACTCAATGGGCAGGTAGACAGCTAACTGTAGGTCTTACTTTGCCAATCATGCTGTTTGGAAAGAATGCATCGGAGGCATTCAGAAGAGCAGACGCAGAATTAACTAGACTAGCTAAGGTTTATGGCGGTATAGGCCAAACATCAACTGCGGAACTAGAAAAAGTAAGAATGAATGTTACAGAGTTGGCAAAAACTTTGGCATCTACATATGGATCATCTTTTGAAGAAACACTAGCTTTAGCAGCAGATATTGCTGCAACTGGTGCAGAAGGAAACGACCTTTTGGCTGCAACAGCAGAAACAACAAGACTTGCAACTCTTGGTGAAGTTGATCGTCAAGAAGCAATGAAGGCAACACTTGCACTTCAGTCAGCATTTAAATTAAATACTGTTGAACTTACACAATCAATTGACTTCCTTAACTCAGTTGAAAACCAAACTTCAACAACACTTCAAGATCTGGTGGAAGCAATTCCTAAAGCTGGTCCAGTTATCAAGGGTCTTGGCGGAGATGTAAAGACACTTGCTTTATTCCTAACAGCAATGCGTGAAGGTGGAATTAACGCAGCAGAAGGTGCAAACGCACTTAAGTCAGGACTTGGATCTTTGATTAACCCTTCAAAGAATGCAACAGAAAGACTTGCAGGCTTCGGTATTAATGTTAGTGAAATAGTAAATTCAAATGCTGGAGATCTTGTGGGTCTTGTCATGGATTTGCAAAAAGCTTTAGATAAGTTAGACCCACTACAAAAACAACAGGCAATCGAATCACTATTCGGTAAGTATCAGTTTGCACGTATTGGTGCACTTCTAAATAACATTGGTCGTGAAGGAAGTCAGTCACTTCAAGTATTAGACTTAATGAATGCTTCAACTCAAGATTTAGCTGCAACTGCTGATCGAGAATTAAAGCTTTTAACAGAGTCAGCTTCTGGAAGATATAAGAGATCTCTAGAAACATTTAAGGCTGCATTAGCAGAATTTGGTCAGCCATTCTTAGCTATATTTACAAATATATTGGATGTTGGAGCAAAGGCTTTAAGCTTATTTGAAAAAATGCCAAAGCCATTTAAGATGCTTCTAACTGGTTTGGCTGGAATCACAGCAATACTTGGACCGCTAATTATGTTAACTGGTCTGATGGGTAACTTTATTGGTTACATAATTAAGGGTGTTGCGGCGTTTAGACAACTTCGTTCTGGCGCTGGAGCATTTGAATTAATCACAACAGCAACTGTTGCTGCAGATCAGGTTGCAGATGCATATACACAGTCTACATACAATCAAGCTCAAGCAGCAGATGTTTTACGAGCATCTTTAGAAAAGCTTGCTATGGCGTATCAAGATGTTGCAATAGCTGGCGCTGGAGGTCCACCACCTCCAACTGGTGGAGGAATGATTCCAACTGGCGGAGGTATAGTTCCAACAGGTGGCGGAATGTCAGGTGGGGCAATCCCAACATCTCAAGCATTTGCTGACTATAGAGCAGATGTAGATCCATTAAATCAAAGAGCTCTAACTAAGAAAGAAGAGCTTCAGGCTATGTTGTCTGGAATGTCTCCAGAAGAAGCAGACGCATACCTTAGAGAAAGAGTCAAGGGATTCCAAAGAAATGTCCAAGACAAAGGCCTTGCAACAAACAGAGCATCTGCAGAGTTAATGCCTTATGCAGGTGCAGGCCTATCTGCACTTGGACTGATGGATGAGTCCATGATGGTTTCTGGAATGTATAGAGAAGAAACAGGCGCTGGAAATTTCTCATTATTTACAGCACAAGGCGGACACATAGATCCTGTTGAAAAAGCACGTTTAGAAAAAGAACTTTATGATAGAGCTATTGCAAGTGGTAAGTCTCCAGCAGAAGCAGAAAGATTAAGAAAGTCTCAAACATCTGCTGGTCCAGTTCCTATGCCAGGAAAGTTTAATGAAGTAATTGGATCAGCACCAGATCAAGACTATTTAATGACAAGAGAAGGTATGATGGCAATGGTTGTTGCCGAAGACCTCTTAAATGAAGACTATAAGGCTGCAGGCGGAAAGAAGAAGTCATTTAGAGAACGTGCTGCTAGATATAAGAAAGCTAAAGAAACTGTTCCTCTAGCAAAAGATATTCCAATAGCAGATAAGAAAGATATTCAAAAGCTAATTGATGAAAGAAGAGTTGTAAGCTCTAGAAGAGCTGCTCCTACAGCTGTACCAACAGCAGGCGGAGCTGTGGGCACACAAGTTCAAGCAGCCGCAGCATTTGCTGCAGCAGAAGAGCCAGTAAAAAATGTAGAGAAGTCCGTAGCAAAAACAGAAAAGAATATTAGACAGTCTGCAAAGTCTGCAGCAAAATTTGCTGGAACAATGGGTGCCGCAGTTGGTTCTGCAGGATTAGCAGCAAATATGTTGATGGGAATGACTGGTACAACAAACCAAATGGCTTCCAATATGGCCAACTTTGCTATGACACTAGGATTTGCAGTGCCAGCAATTCAAGGTTTAGGTATGGGCCTTAAGGGTGTTGGCGGAAGCCTTATGAAGGCTGGCGGAATGGTTGGAAGATTAGGAGCGGCACTTTCGTTCTTGGGAACAGGTCCTGGAATGATAGCAATAGGTGTTGTTACAGCACTAGCATTTGGAATTAAAAAGCTTAATGACATGTATGCAGAATCATTAAGAAAAGCAAGAGCAGATGTTTCTGTTTCAGAAGAAGCACTTAATGAATTTGGCGGAGCAGCACTAACAGCAGCATCAAAGTTTAAGACTTATGTAGAAACAAGCAAGGCTTTAGCAAAGCAGCTTATAGATCAAAAGCAGGCTCAAGGAGTCCCAGGACTTCCAAGTCCAGATGAGATAGCTAAAGTCGAAGAGCAGGTAAAGAAGCTATTTAAAGATCAGATTTCAAGAGCTAAGGGTATAGATACAAAAGAGCAGGCCCTAGAGTTTGCAAGAAACCTAAAGTCCACACTTGTAGCACAAGGAGTAGATCAAAAAGCAGCTTCTACAGTTATAGCATCTATATTTGAGCAGGCTGGGCAAGAAGAATTTTCTATTCCAGTATTGCTAGACATTGCAGGAATAACAAATAAAGATCAGGCAATGGATCAGCTAATGAATGCAGCTCAGAAGACATTTGATGAAATTTCAAAGAAGCTTACAGATGGCGGATCCATCAGTCAGGCACTTGGGGAAAGATTTAGTTCTCAACTAGATCTTCTTTCTGCATCTGCAATTAATCAGATAAAAACATTTGAAGACTTAGATAACGTAATTAACTATTTGCCAGAAAATATGAAGGGTCTTACTATAGAGTCACTTCAGGCTACAACAGCTGGACAAAAGCTATTGGCTTCAATTCAAGCAACAAATCCAGAACTATATGATGCATGGGAAAGAGCAGGAAATCTAGCTGCGGCAATTCAGATGGCTGCTGCTAACTCTATGGGACTTACAAGCTCATTATCTGGAGTAGCAGGACAGTTTGATATTGCTGCTCAAAATGCAATGAATGTTGTTGCATCTCAGGCATACATGCAAAGCGGATTGCAGAAGTATTACGACAAGCTAATTCAGGGTGAAAATAATTCAATCTCAGCATTACGTAAGAGAATGAAGAATGAGTTAGAAGCGGCTGACAGAAGAAGAGAAGCTCTAGATAAGCAGATCGAAGCTGAAAGAGAAACAATTGATGCTATTAAGGAACAGGCTAGTGCTAGAAAGGAAGCCTTAAGAGCACAGCAAGAATCCGCAGACTTTGAAGCAGATCTCAATAAGATGAGATTGCAACAAGATGTTGCATTGATGACTGGAAACCTAGCTGAAGCAGCCATGGTTGGCCTAGACATAGAAAAGAAGATGCGTGATAGATCAGTCGATCTTGCAGAGGATGCAATTGATCAAAAGGCTGAAAGAGAAATTAAGCTTCATGAAGATAAGCTTAAGATGCTTGAAGAAGAAAAGAAGGCAATCAAGGATCTTACAGATGAGCAAAAGAAATCTATTGAAGATCGGTATAATAAGCTTATTGAAAAGCACAATAAGACAATTGCAAAATATAGACAGGATGCTACTGAGTCAGCTTCAACATTTAGAAAGTTGTTTGAAGAAGCAGCAAGCGGAAGTTTATCTGCTTACAAGCAGCTAGAAGAACTTCTAGGTAAAACTGGAAACAAGATCGATGTTCTTGGAACAAGCTTCAGCGCCTTTATGACTAAGACAATGGAGTCGTTTGGAAAAGCATTTGGTGACAGCCTTGCAACGCTACTTGGTCCAGATTATAGAGTTCAGAACGGAAAGATTCAGCAGGCATACAAAACTCCTGGAGCTAAGGGTCGTGGAACTGTAACAAGATATAAAGATGTAACAACTATTGCAGAAATGTTTGGAATTCCAGGCGGTGGAGTAAGTGTAAATCCAGATCAAATAAGCAACTCTGTGAATAAGCTTTCCACAAGCTTTGGAACATTTAGTGTTAAGAGCAAAGACGGTTATGACTATGTTGAGTTCTCAAAGAAGGGCGATAATAAAGTTTACAGAATTGACCCCTATGGAACAGACACAAAGATAACAAAGGATAGAGTTGAAGCATTCCTTACCTCAAATGGTTATAAGGCAAGCGAAGTTATGCCAAGACAAATGGGTGGAATGGTTAAGAAGAACTACAAGATACAGGCTCGTGGTAATGGAGGAATGGGTAAGGTAGCAATGCCATATCTAGTCGGAGAAGTTGGTCCAGAGCTATTCATTCCAAATATGAATGGAAACGTAGTATCTTCAGATAGACTTATGACTGCGGTAAGATCAATGACAACAGGTTCATCTATGAACGGCGAAGAATGCAACTACTACATTAATGTAAATGTTGCTACAAATGCAGATCCTAACCAGATAGCTAATGCAATTGAGGCTAAGATGAAGTTGATGAATCAAAGAGTAGGGGAGACTAGGTACGCATAATGCCAATTAAAATAACTCTTCCAAAGGGATCAATCCTTGAGATTGAGTCTCCAGTCGGAACATGGAATAAAGTTACAGAACATAATAGAGAGCCTCTTGAAGAAGCTAACGAGAGAATTGAAGATGTTAAGCGTATGGCTAATGGAACACTAAGAAAGTACTATGTTGCAGACAAGAAGACATTCAGCACTTCTTGGCAGTTTGTTCCTGGAGCTCAAACACACCTAGTTGATACAGCGTGGTCAGTAGATAACCTAAAGACATTCTTTGCGTCAGACCTTGGAAAAGGGTCGTTTAAAATAAGAATTAAAAAAGCAGATGGGACATATAATGGTCCATACACAGTAATATTCTCTCAATTTGAATCCACAATAGTTAAGCGTGGAATAGATACTTTTTATAATTTATCAATAGAAATGACAGAGGTATAATGCTTAGTTCAAACTCAGCACTTATAACAACCCTTTCTGAAAGTACTTCAGTCAAGGCTGTACCTAAAGCTGTCCTTGAATATAACATGAATGACATGGCCTACTCTGTTGTGGTAACCCCAAATACATGGCCAGCAACAGATATAACAAAAAAGATATTTCCAGCCTCTTCAATAGTAAAGCAATATCGACCATCAAAGGCTGGCATCAAATACTACATGCTTGGAGAAAATGCTCCTCAAGCAATATATAACAATAAAGTAGGAACAACAGTATATAACGACAAGAATGTTGCTACAGTTAAAAACTATATCCCAGATCTAAATAACATATATAAGTATTTTCTTACAAATGGGAATGCCAGCCTAACTATTTCTTATAAAAACAAATCTGACGCTGCTCAAAACATTATAGCCAATAAGTTTGTAATCAAGGTAGAAACTGGTCACTCTAGCCCAACGATTAACGTTGGGTTTAATGGAAAGACTGTTTATAACTCTACACCACCAGCAAACGGATTGATTGAAGTTTTATATAACGGAACAACATGGTCTACATCACATACAGCGGCTGGCACCCCAGATACAGCATCATCGGTTACAGTATCTGTAACTTCAGGCGGATATGCTGGAATAATTGAAGTTTCACCTAGATATGTATTAGATATAAGCGATAGAATAATATCAGTCTCACTAGATAAAGACGACTCTACAAAAGAAAGCATTCTGCCAGTTGGAATGCTTACTGCTAATTCAGCAAGCCTTGAGCTATCTTCGATACAAAAGAATGACATGGTTAAGTTTATAAAAGGCGATGCAATAGTATCAGACAAGGTGATGCTTGGAAAAGACGTAAAGTGCACAGTCTCATTCTTGATCAATGATAATTCTAGCTACTTAATACAACAGGGCGTGTATTACATAGCAACAGTAAAAGAAAATAACTATGACAATTTCTCATTAACATGCCTTGATGGTGCCAAGTTCCTACAGGAAGTTAACTGCCCAGAGATTATCATTAAAGATGCACCATTCCAGAGCATTGTTTGGAGAATGCTAGATGCTGCTGGCTTTAATAACTATGACTTTTCAAGTTGTCAATCTGACATATTTACTTCTCTATATTGGTGGGGAGACAAGACAAGAACCGTCTGGCAAACACTCCAGGACCTTTGCCGTGAAGCTCAAGTGGTAGCATACTTTGATGCATCTGGAGTATTAAAGTTTTTTGATAGAACATATTTTCAAAATCAAACATCAGCAGCATGGACATTCAACTATGACCAAGATGGTACAAAGCAGCCAGATATTATTGAGCTAGAGTCTGAAATAAATCCTGGACTAAGTGACGTAAAGCTTACTTACAATATTCCGCTAAGAAGTTCTCAGATGGCAGACTCACAGCCACTATGGACTGAACCAGCCCCCTCAACCTTATTTGCTGGCCCATATATGGGAATAGAAACTTCTGGATCAAACCAGTATATTAAGTATGCAAATACTGGAGTGTTTTCAATGACTACTCCAACCAGACATAACTCATACGTTTTGTTGGGCGGAGAAATAATTGAGTATGATGCAATTCAATATAGCACACCATCTGGAGTGATTGACGTTACATCATATGGCGACTATCTAGATATATACGCAAAGCATTCATACAGTGTTAAACAAACTGGAAAGCTGAGAATTAAAAAGAATACAGACGGAACATTCCAGAGACAGCTTTTTGGGACATCTGCAACAAACGCTACTCCAAACAATAATATAGCCTCAGAGATGAGCTCTTGGAATGCAAATAAGATATCTTTAAATAAGGCTGGAACAACAGCATCAACAATAAATTATTTGGTTGGATCAGCCGCTAGAAGCTCAAATATATCAGCACTTAAGCTTTCTGCATCAACATCAAAAGATGACCTGTATATTGTTTCGAAGCAGCTATCTCACGCAGATGCTGCAATAGCTCAAGTTGGAACAGCGATAGCATTTGATCTTAACAATACAACATCTACTGGGGTTCAGCAGGCTGGCGGAATGGTAGTTTCTTGGAACCCATCAACTCAAACAGGATACTTAATCCACGTATCATCAACCAAATCAGTGCAAAATTCAAATGATAAGACAGAGGTTGCTCTTCATAAAGTTGTTGGGGGACTAGTTGTTAAAACGCAGGCGCTGGAGTCAAATATATTTGAGTCTGGATTCTATGGAATAGATGTTCTAATAAAAAGAGAGACTGGAAAGAATACAGTTCTTTTGTTTATTAATGGGGCAACAATTCAGCTAGATGATACTGTAGATCCAATTCCAAATACTTCTGTGGTAGGAGTTATTGTAGGTGGACAATCTACAGCATATTATGATTATTTTTATTCTGGTGCAAGATCAGAATTTAAGCCAGATTTTATTTCATCAAGGTCAAGAGGCCAACTTATAGCCAAGGCTTTCTTTGAAAAGTTTAACTACTCAGATACTGTATCTAGCCAGTTCTACTATACAGAATTCGGAGATGTAATACGTGAGCTGTATCGTGGACAAACAGATTATAAGCAAGCCTATCCAGTTTTAATTGAGCCAACAAATAGATTGGCAAAAGTAGTAGCAAGCAGACTTTCTGCATTTAGAGGAGAGTTCTTTGTGTTAAATACATCTTCTGCAACAATACCTTTATCAACATCATCTGGAGATACATTGGCAATATATGGAGTATCAATAGCAAATGCTGGTCAAAACTTTGTTGAGATAAGAGATACAAATAACGAATCTAATCAAATAATTAATATAGAGACTCAGTGGCTTCAGACAAAAGAGTCTGTACAAAAGCTGGCAGACTTCCTGTCCAAGTTTTGGTCAAAGAATAATATCGAGGTAAACCTTAAGGTTTTTGGTAATCCTATTATTGATGTTGGAGATGTTGTGGCCGTTAAGCACCCAGACCTAGGATATACTGGAACAGAAAGATATTTAGTCAGAGCGGTAAAACATGAGTTTGAAAATGGTCTTTCAACCTCAGTAGCACTACGTTCGATTTATTTGGCTTAAATTGGTATAATGGAGAAGCTATGGTATCAAACAACAAACAAATAACAATTCACGAGGTACAGGACAAGTCCAAGATCCCCGTAGATCAGGACAGCCTTGCCGCAGCCTTAGTAAGCTCAAAGTTTATTGATGTTATGCCAAGCACATTTTCAAGAGGCTTTACCCCAGTCACAGGTGGTGGAGATGGAGATGGAGATGGGGACGGAGACGGTGAGCAGCCAACAGATTTTCCCGCACCAGAGTTCTCAGACATATTTATTAAGTATCAAAATGCATATGAGTCTCCAAACTCAGATGGAAATGCAAGAAAGTATGGGACGCTATATACATCAGGTGGATATACGGATTCCGTAGAATTAGAGTTTAAAGTATTAATACCAGTCGAACTAGCAAGTCAAGTTATTGGAGTTCAGGTTCTTAGTGGAAATGAGGTGATTGCTGAATCATGATTAGTGGATACTACGTAATTAAGGACGGCGACAAAGAGATTGCCAGAACACCTAACCTTGTTACCAATATAGGTAAGAGACATATACTTAACTATCTAGCAGATAAGATAGCGGACAGAGGTAGATTTATAGCAATAGGAATTGGATCTACTGCTGCTAATGTTGCAGATAGTAAGCTAGAGTTTGAGGTAAATAAGTATAAGGTCTTTAGTAGCTCTATAGACTTTACTAATAGTACTATTATTATGAAAGCAGAACTTCCACTACAGCTAGCAGCAACAATTTCAGAAGTTGGATTATTTCCTGGCTCAACAGCACAAACTCAGTATGATAGCAAAGCTCTAACATATTTTAATAATGATGTTGTATGGACTGCTGGGTCATACATTGAATCTTCTGCTAACTCTAAAATTAATAACACTTCCTTTCAAATTGCATCAACAAATGGTGCAGAAGTTATAGCAAAGTCAACCAACCTAACATTTGATTTCAGCGGTTACTCTGTTGCAGATTCTTTCTCATTAGCGTTTTATCAGAATAATACAAACCTTCAATATATAGATTTGTACATGTATAAGACTGATTCGGATTATTATAAGTATAGAATACCTGGTGGCTCTGCAGGACATAGAATAGTAAACATTCCTATGTCTGATATAGTTGCTGGATCTGTAGGAAGCCCAAATGAGTATATAGCAAAGTTTGGTTTAGCTGTTAAGGCAAATACTGGAACAAGTACCACAGTAGATTTTGATGGCCTTAGAATAAATGATAATGATACAAATATTGCGGATCATGGAATTATTAGTCGTGCAGTTCTTGGTACCCCTATTACAAAAGAATTCGGGAGAATACTAGATATAGAGTATAGATTGGTGGTCTCATAATGCCAGGCCCCGACTTTGTACTAGACTCTAAAGTCGCTAATACCGAAGATCAGCAATCTTTTAAGATAATAAAGGTTAAGAATAGAGCGGCTGGAGCCAAAGAGCAGCTTACATTTAGATACATAGTAAAGGGTGAAGCAGACTCTATAAACTATGGTTTAAGATCACCTTTTATTGAATTCAATAATCTATTAGACACTTCAGCACCAAATCCAATTACTGGATTGTCTGCAAAGCCAAGCCTGGGTAGCTTTATATTTTCTTGGACAAAATCAACATCAAAAGATGCAAAAACTCATGAGATTACAATATCTGACTCTACAGGAGCAAAATCTCAAACAAAAGTATTTACCTCTGAAGCAACAAGCTATACTCTAACAAACGCAGAAGTTCTTGGAATATTTGCAAATACTTTTGTATCGACAATTAGGTTTTCAGTTAAAGTAATTGATAATAGTGGTAACAAATCAGCAGCGGTTTTCATAGATGTTGTTTTGTCGGACGATAGCGACATCAATGGCCTTTTAATTCCACCTTCTACACCAACTTTAGTAGCAGGAGTAGAGTCGGTAGAAGTTACTTGGGACGGAAAAAATTCAGCAACTCCATCTACATACTATTCTCCAAATATTGAGGCTGTAGATATATATATAAACTCTGTTAAGGTTGGTACATTTACTCCAGTTTATACTGGGTCAGTTCCTGCTGGATTCTCAGGGCACAAAATGTCTATCAGATATAGCGGCGGAACAATAATTCAAGCATACTTAATAGCAAGAGATAAATTTTCTAGATCAAGATCTTCTAGCGCTTCAAATCAGGTAACAGTACTTCAGCAACCAGCTGCACAAATAGAGGCACCGACACTACCAACAGGACTTTCTGTTGCGGCAGCACCTTTTGGAGTCACAGTATCTTGGGGCGGAAGCTATAGTGGTGGAACAGACTTTGACGGCTTTGCTGGTATAAATATTTATGCCTCAGCATCAGACTTAGGAGCCTCAACGACATCAGACATATCATCTAAGCTAGTTGGAAATATGGCTGTAAATAAAACATCTAATAAAGTAACTATTGGAATAGATGCTCTTAGACAGGCAACTGGGTTGGGCTCAGATACTGTCTATACCTCACCAATATATTTTTATTATGTCGCACTCAATCTTAACAATGAATTCTACAAAGTCGGCAACCTTGTAACATACACAAAGCTTGGTTCTGGAAATCCAGCTAAAGCAAATTTTATAGATTTAACGTCTGGAATAATATCTATTGAAAACTTAGTAGCTGGAAACGGTAAGTTTACTTCATGGCTAAGAGCTGGTGCAGATGAAAACTCTGCAAGAATTGAGCTATCCTCTAATACATCTAGTTTTATACCTAGTGGTGGAACAAAAAATATAACTCCTGGCTTAACAATATATCCTTCTGGAACAACTTCAAGCCCAGTATTTTCGGCGGACCTAAGTGGAAACGTAACAATAGATCTTGGATCAACAGCAACAACAAATGTATTTAAAGTTGGTTCTGGATCAAACGCTATGTACATTCAACCAGCTCATTCAGCTGGAACAAATAATACTAGAGGTGTGTGGATAGGTGGAACAACATTAGCTACAGCGCCATTTAGCGTTAACTTTAGCGGACAGATGAAAGCAACTCAAGCCGTAATCAGCGGAACTGTAAATGCTGGAGTTGGTGGTTTTGGTACATTAAACTCAGATGGCCTCCTTGTAAATGGTTGGAGCATTAATGGAGCAAGAATAGAATCATATGCAAATGGCTCAGCAAACAATCAAATTTATCTAGATGGATCTACTGGTGTAATTAATGGTGCAATATTTCAAAGAAGTAGTACAGATGGAACAATTACTATTAATAATAGTGGATTCAAAGCAACGTCCACGACAGAGTTTTTGCCAGGATTTAGTCTTACAAACACTACAACTGTTGGATACGATGGCAGGATGTCTATATATACAAATAGTGGTGATAGCTTATTTTCATTTAGTAGTGCACATATGTCAGTTGCAACAGATTTATTAAAAACTGAATTGTGGCCAGGATCAGTATATGTTAAAGCCAATGCAAGTTCTACATATACTACAGCAGCATCAAGCTATGGTATTCAAAATGAGTTAAATCAAATTTATTTTACAGCTTCTGGAGTTAACGGAGTAAATTGGAAAAACTATTATGTTGTTCAAGGTGGGACATCATATATATCATCTAAAATTTGGGGACCAACTGGGGCAGATATTACTACTGGTTTAGGTCAATACAATAGTTACAGAACGCTAGGTTTGTTTCCAGACGGATCACAGCTTTTAGGGCCTAAGTTTTTTTCTGGCTCAGCAGCAACAGCATCTGCAATAGCAACAGAAACAGCAGGAACGTTAGGTGGTACAGTAAATGGAGACTTTTACTTTAGCACAGTTTAGGAAAAACAATGCCTAAGATATATCAGCGTGTCAAGGGAACATGGACCGAAGTTAAATCTGTTTATCAAAGAACTGGTGGTACATGGACAGAAATACTTACTGTATGGCAACGTGTTGCTGGAACATGGGTAAAAGTATTTTCTGGATTAAAGATACCAGGCATTATAACAAATCCAGAATTAACTGGTGATGGATACTTAGGATCATTATTTACAGTTGATAATGGAACATGGTCTAATTCGCCTACATCTTATACCAGAGTGTGGCAAAGGGCAACATCATTAACAGCAGGTGGAACCACAATATCTGGAGCGACTGGACTAACATACACTTCAGTAACTGCCGACGATAACAGATATATTCTTGTTAGAGTTACCGCAACAAACGCAAGCGGTAGCAATCAAGTAAATTCAAATAGAATTCTTGTGACAAAATATCGTGCTCCAACAAGAACAGCAACAGCATTTCTTTTAACTGGAACGGCCTCTACAACTGGATCCATAACTGTTACAGCAGAAGGATCTACCTATTGGAATAACACAACAACTGTTGGTGGAGTTACATATAACATTGCTCCAGGATTTCCAAACGATCCAACACTAGATGCAGCAACGTATACCTATTCTTGGGAATATTTGGATGGCACAGCAGCTGCCAACACAAGCAATTCAAGTACCTATACATTTAGTTCTGCTGATTCTGGAAAGCAGGTACGTGCAAAGGTTATAGCAAAATCTTCAGCTGGCGATAGTAATCCAGCATACTCTGCATATTCAGATACTGTATCTACCCAACCAGGAGCCTTTAATATAGCTTCTGCAGAGTTAGGATACCCAGGAGTCTCAACAAGAAATATAACAGTAACATGGGGAGCTTCAGAAGGAGCAGCTAGCTACGAGTTCAGATTCGAGGGAAGTCAAGACGGATTCTTAACCGCTGGTACGTCACTTGGAACATCATGGACTGGATATACTGCAACAAGTAGTGAAACTACCAAAACATTTTCAGTAAGTAATCAATATAATGATTATCGTGTAACAGGTCGTGCAAAAGCTGGAAGTCTATATACTTATTCAAATGGTGGAACTTCTTCAAGTTTTATATATGTTGGAGCCCTAGGATCTAGTCCTAGTGTGCCAACTATAACTGGAATAACTTCAACTTCAGACATTGCAAACGGTCTACAGTTAAATGTTGCATACACTCTAACAAGCCCTGGAAGCAATGCAATAATATCTTTTGACTACTCATTAAATAACGGAACAAGTTGGACAAACACTACAAACTTTACGTCCAGCAATGTAAAAATCTACGGCGTTGCTGCAGATACAACATATAATATAAAAATAAGGGCAAACAATGATGATGGGTATCAGAGTGTTGCAAGCTCTGCCGTATCACACACAACCCCAAAAATGCCAACAACTCCAACAAACAGAATTATGAAGTCTTTTGTTTCTGGTCAGGGTACTTTATTTTTTACAACAGGTACAGACACTGCTTCTGTATACGGAGAGTACGACCTAGAATCGTTTTCTGGCGGAGTCCCAATTGCAGACAATATTAACGGATATGTAAATACATCTTCCTCCACGGCATATTTGTTAAATTTAACTGGGGCTTCTTATACTAACACTGGATATACAGCAATACTTATTCCTTATAGCGGAGCAAATAAAACTGGACTCACCCCTACCTCCCTACCCTTTGGAACAAAAACACTAAATGGATCAGACGCAATGTCATTAAGTGCTTTAACTTTAAGCACAAGAACAGCAAATTCAATATCCATGACGACAACTCCATCTGGGTCTTCTATGACACATATAGTTTTAGATGCATTAACTGGAAGTACAAGGCCTGCAGGATACCCAAAGGTTGTAACTGCAACAGTAGGGTCTTCTAACACATTAGTCTATGATGGACTAGCAGCTGGAACAACATATACCCTATATGCAACTCCAAGATATCAATACGCTACTGGAGTTACCTATGATATGGGTCAAGCAACAGCAACTTCAACAACCTTATCTGGCTCCTATACCTTTGCATTTGGCAATAGGTTATACATGTCAACAAATGGATATGTTGGCTTAGATGAAAGTGCAAAGGCATCGTATTCTTCTGATAACGTAACAGTTACTTCTGGAAGAGCTATATCTGTATTTAATGCCGACAATCAACAAAACACTGGTGGCAATACAACTTATATTTCTGGATTTACAAAATATTGGTCTAATGCCGACACCTTTGTTTTGCAGTATACAGGATACTCTTATGTTGGAACTGGATCTGTTGATGTTCAAACACAGCTTAGATTCCAAATAAAATTTTATACTAATCAAGCATATGCTGATGCAAAAATAATAATTAACACAAATGGAAGATCCGCAACAAATGCTGCTGGACTTTATAATGGTGGATTGTTGCAGGGTTCTGGAAGAGCAGCAAACCTTCTTACTGCTGGAACAACTATGAGAATTCCATTTGATGGAAGTGCAATAACAAGTGGAATTGCATTTACAGAAATAGCACAAGGTTCATTTTTGGACGTTGCTGCTTTAACTTCAGGAAATGCCGATCAAGGATATGCTGAAAGAATAACTGCAGCAAATCAACAGTCTGCTGTACCACCTGTGTTCACAGCACCACCTGTGTTCACAGCACCGCCTGTGTTCACCGCTCCACCTGTATTCACCGCTCCACCTGTATTTACCGCTCCACCTGTGTTCACCGCTCCACCTGTGTTCACCGCTCCACCTGTATTCACCGCACCACCTGTATTCACCGCACCACCTGTGTTCACCGCTACAAATGGAACAACATGTACTACAACAGACAGAAGAACTGGTACATGTACATCAACTGGTTGCGATACAGATTACTGCGGATCTGGAGCCGCATGCGTAGGAACCTTTGGTAGATGTGGATCAGGCGGCGGACCAATTTGACAGTAGCAGAACCATTTTGATATAATAATAGAAACGGAGGCAAAATGCTAACAAAAGAAGAAAAGATTCAGATAATTGAATCTCACAAGAGGAACCTTGATTATACAAGATATAATCTAGAGGTAAGCCTCCTAGAAGAAAATGCCCGTACAAAAGTAAATCAGGTAGTCGTAGATACCCTACAGGATCAAATTAATGAAATTGATTCTCAGAAGGCTACACTAGATGCTGAAATTGTATCAGTAAGCTCTGCTACAGAATAGGATAAATAATGCAAGATAAAGCGGAATTAGTAATAACCGCTCTACAACAGCGTATTGGTGAATTGGCCTCGGACTACGAGACCAAGATAGCCATGCTTAGAGCAGAAATAACTATATTAGTAAATGAAAAAGAGCAAAGAGAGAAAGAGGCTAATGAGTATTCTAAGGAAATCGAAGAAAAAATCTCTTCAGCCAACGATTAGTACTCTTGAGGGTAAAGCCTATCCTATTTCTGGAATATTTTATATTACAGAAAAAGGCACATTTTATATAAAGTCTTCTAAAAGATATAAAGTATTTTCAGACAGATGCTTTAGTTCGTGGAATGTAAAGGCTATAGACGCTAGCTTTGCACAGATTTCTCATATACCGTACGCAGGGATATTGGGTTTTAGGGACGGAACAATAATCCATAACCTTGGAGATGGTAAAATATATGTAGTGTCTGATAATAAAAGGCTCCACATAAAGGATCCAGATGCCTTCCCTAAAGGCTGGATCGAGGAGAATAAGATTACAGTCAATGAGCAGGAAGCTAACTTACACAAGGATGGTCAGGAAATAAATGGGAATTGAAGTAAACCTGAAGAAATTTAGTAATAGTGATCCCTTGGATTTTCAGCAGCTAAATGATATTATTGATGCTGTTATTCTTATTGGCACAAAGATGCCTACTATTGAGACTCCTCAAGCTCCTGGAGGAAATACTGGGGGAACAGTACAGACTTCAATTACTGTTGCCAATTCAGATAAAGTTACTTCTGCAGTTCCAATTACATCAAAAGCAGATGGCGGAACACCAAAGGTTATAACTTATAAAGATGCTTCTGGAAATCAGATAGTATTTTCAGCTCCTCCAAAGATTGTAGTTTCTGCTAGACAAACTAGCACTGGTAAGGGGCTTGCAATAGCTAATCTTAAAGAAGTTGGATCTGCAACATTTACAGTGCAGGCAGGATGGACGGCTCCAAGAACAACAAGTGGCGATATAACAATTGATTATATAGCAATTGGAACAGTTAATAAGTCATCTGCTCCTGCATCAACTGCAGGAACCAATGGAAGTGCAGGAACTTCAGGTTCAACAACAGGGCCAACTTATGTAGCACCTAGAGGTGCTTTTATACCAGAATAAAAATTCGTATATAATATACTTATATGAAGTGGTATCAGCCTATTCAAAGCTGGCACCAAAGAAAAACTAGTATAAGTGAAAATGGCTATATATTAGTTTGGGTGCCAGAACATCCTAAAGCCTTCTCTGGAGGCTGGTACTACGAACACGTTTTAGTAGTAGAAAAGATCTACAATAGAATATTAAGTAAGGGCGAAACAATTCATCACATAGATGAAAATAAAACAAATAATAACTATTATAATTTGTTTGTTTGCTATAGAAAGCAACACGATAAAGCCCATCGACAGGCTGCTTGACAGAAATAAGGTAATAACCTATTATATATATCAGACGACGAATGGTCGTCTATTCGTCGTAGTTAGGAATACAATGACAGAAGCAAAATCAGACCTTAAATGGATGATGGTTAGTGACGTTCACTTTCCAAGACATGATCCACGCAAGGTCGAACTATTTCTTAAGGTAATGAAGTGGTTTAAGCCACATGCAGTAGACCTATTAGGAGATATTGACGATGCAGACTCTACCAGTAGATGGGCATCTGAGTATCCAACAGAATTTTCAATTCCAGTTGGAGATGGTGGCGTTAATGAAACAAAGCAATTTATGAATGATATTCGTAAGATTGTTCCAAACGCTGACTGTCATTTTCATGACGGTAATCATGGATGGACAAGACACGGAGATTATCTTTCTAAGAAGGCTCCAGCTTTTCTTGACGTGATTACCCCTAAAACATTATATGAGTATGATAAGTACGGATTTAATTGGCACAACTATAATGAACCACCAGTCCAACGTTTTGGAGATATGTGGGGACATCATGGTGAAGCAATCTCTCAGAACTCTGCAGAATCCGTAAAGAAAGATGTACTAAATTGGGGAGTTTCTTTAGTTAGAGGTCACTCTCATAGAATGGGTGCTTTCTATCACACATATAATTTATCTGGCCAAGAACTTCGTGGCTATGAAATTGGGCATCTGTGCGATGAAAGCAAGATGGATTACTCAATTCAAAAGAATTGGCAAGCAGGTTTTGCCATTGCACATGTTGTTAATGATTATCCACATATGCAATTAATTCAAATAACAAAAGACTATACCTGTGTCGTTGACGGCAAGGTATTTAGCGCATAAGGAGAAACAAATGGAAGGTATTCTTGTATTAGTTGCTGCTCTAGTAGTTAACGTAGCAACTTCATTAATCAAGAATGTTAGAATGACTTCAAAGCAAAAGGGTAGCGTTGCACTTGCAACTTCAGCAGTAGCTGGTTTCCTCGCAGCTTTGATTCAGGGAGACTTGAACACGGGAGACTTTGCACAGACAGCTGTGCTAGTATTCGGTGCATCTCAAGCAATTTATAGCTTTATTCTTAAGGGCACACCAGCAGATAAGATCATGCTTGCTGCATTTGGCGGAACTAATCAGTCAGTAAAGCTTGCAAACGATGTATTTGCAGAAGTAGCCAAGGCTGTTGAAGAAACCAGGAAGGCAGTCAAGAAGGCTCCTGCTAAGAAAGCAAAGCCAAAGGCATAGGCTAAATACAAATGAGATGCGAAAGATGTTCTGGAACTGTCTTTGTTGACAGGGTATTTTCTCAGAAAATGCATGTGGAACTCTTTTGTATTCGATGTGGCAAAAGATGGATGATTGATAAAGAAAAGAGCGCATTCGGTAGATGGGTAAGCAACAGGGAAAGACTGCATCAAAACGCATTCGGTATTTCTTCCTAAATGGTGACCTACACAAGACTATTCATATAAATAGATCTAGTGATATCGTTGTGGCTTGGAATTATCCAAATAAAAAAAGAACCTCGTATTCTTGGAGCGATGCACAAAAGAATATGGAAAAGGCATACACTATAACGGATGTTGCCAAGATTCTTGATCGCCACAGAATGACAATAGACAAGTATATTCGTCAAGGTCTAATTAAAACTCCACAAAGAATATATAAGATTGACGGCAAGTTTGACTCTGCTGGTAAGTATATGTTTTCAGAAAAGGATGTTTTAGACCTGCACGAATATTGTTCTACGATCAGCAAGGGTAGGCCACGTAAAGATGGACTCATCAATACCTCTGGCCTCCCGAGCAGATCTGAAGTAAGGTCTATGCTTAAGCAGTCATCGGTTTTGTATGTAAAAGATGAAGATGGTAATTTTATTCCAGTATGGAAGGAAAACAATTGGTGAAAAGAAAAGCTAGGCAAGAACCGCAGATAGAGCATGTAGAGTTTGCTATGCATAAAAATAATACTATTTATTTAAAGAATGCTTCATACATGTTAGGTAGGGCTGCAGCACTAGCGGAAGCAAACGGTGACACAGACACCTTGCTACAGATCGCAGGTGCTTGGTTAGAAATTGATAGAGATTTAAGTAAGCGTAAGCCAAAGTCTAGTAAAAAGAAATTGCCTATGGGCTTTACAGCCGTAGGAGATAATGATACAATTTCTGATGAGGAGGATGCGGATGAGTGAAACAGTAGTAAAGGTGGACCTTCAGTACACACGTAATCTTGGTAACTATGAAAGCATTAAGGTAAATATTGGTGTTGAGGATATAGTTAGATCTGGCGAAAATGTAGATACTGCCACAGAGCGTGTGTATAAGTTCGTAGAAGATAAGCTTATTGAAAAGATGCAGGAAATTGAAAAGGAACTAAAGGCTTAATGGCTAAAGAGGCTGCTAACAAACAACCGTACATTTTGATATCCATGTACGAGTCCTTGTATAAAGAAAGATATAATAGGGCTCCTAGTATAAATAGATACCGTGAAAAGTGGGCTATGCAGGATGTTATAGATAGTATAGGTTTTGATAGAGCAAAAGCAGTCTTAGAATATTATTTTAAAACAAGTAAGAGTGGTCACCCAATACAGCACTTCTTATTTAACTTTGACAAACTCAATGAGGTTATGGTAGAGTTAGACAAAGATAAGAGTGCTAGAGATAAATTATTAGCGGAAACAAAGCAGATGGTGGAGGAATATGAACACAGAAGCAGCGGTAATTAGTGCGGTCTGTAAGAATAAAGACATTAGTTCATTAATGTCTGAAAATGTAGACGACCTATTTGTTGCCTACAAAGATGTGTGGGATGGCCTAAAGTCATACTATATGAAGTTTAGATCTGTGCCTGAAGTAGAAGTTCTTCAAGATAGATTCAGAGACTTTGATCCAATAGCTACAACAGCAGAGACTGGATACTACTTAGATCAATTAAAGAATGAATACTTGTCAGGTCGTGTCAGAAATGTTCTGCTAAAAGCTGGAACGTCTCTAAAAGAAAACGCCGCTGCAAGAGTTATTTCTGAGCTCCAGAAAGAGATAGCCTCTCTTGGAAGATACACAAATAACGTTCGTGACCTAGACCTAACAGATTTTGAAGATGCAGAAAGACACATTTTAGCCCTTCGTGAAAGAAGTGCGGCTATGGGCGGAAGCCCAGGAATTGCTAGTGGGTTTAAGGCTATGGATATAGCATACCCTACTGGAATGGCTCCAGGACACCTTATTGTGGCTATTGGATGGCCAGGTAGGGGTAAGACGTGGTTCACGTCTTATTTGGCCTGTAGAGCCTGGGAGCAAGGCTTTAAGCCAATGATCGTATCCCTTGAAATGTCTCCAGAAAATATGCGTGACCGTATTTACACTATGCTTGGCTCAGGATTATTTAGAGCATCAGATTTTTCTCGTGGTGATATTAATCTAGATGATTTTGGCAATTGGGGAAAGAAAAAGTTTGAAGATAAGCGTGGGTTTATCTTAGTATCAAACGAGGGTATGGCTGATGTTACGCCTGCAACAGTTCAGGCTAAGATTGACCAACATAAGCCAGACTTAGTTATTTGCGACTACCACCAGCTATTTACAGATACAAAGCGTTCTAACTCTGAAGTAGAGCGTAACCGTAATATCTCTCGTGAGTTCAAGATGCTTGCAGTATCAAATAATATTCCTATTATTGATATCACAGCAGCAACCATGGATGATATTTCAGATCAAGATGCTCCACCACTACTTTCTCAAGTAGCATGGTCAAAGGCTATCGAGTATGATGCTGATATGGCTATGGCTATCCACAAGCATCCAGATACAAATATTGTAGAGGTTGTTTCTAGAAAGAATAGACATGGAAGAAACTTTGCTTTCTATCTAAACTGGGATATTGATCGTGGAATTGTAGAAGAAGTTTATAATGCTCCAGGAGATGGAGAAGCAGTTGCGCCTCAGTAATACTATGGACTCACAGGTATATTCAGCATCTCAGATAAAGTCAGTTCTAAAGTCTATCGGAGTTGATATTATTGCGGAGACTGGAAATGATTTTCTATGCTTGTGCCCATTCCATGGAAACAGAAACACTCCAAGCTTTAGCGTAAGTAAAGAGCGTGGTGCTTTTATATGCTTCAATCCATCATGCGGAGAGTCTGGAAGTATTATTGATATTGTTAAAAGGCTTACCGAAAGAAATGAGTTTGAGGCAATTCGTTTTATAAAGGTAAAAGAAATAGAGAATGATGTAGATTTTGAAGATACTCTTTCAAGCGTTTTAGAGGATAAGCCAGACTTTGTTGAGTTCTCACAAGAAACGCTGGATAGACTTCATGCTGATTTGGCTGGCAATAAAGAAGCCAGAGATTACTTTGAGTACAGAGGAATCAACGAAGAGTCTATGAAGCACTTTGCTTTAGGCTATTCTTCAGCAATGAATATGGTTATTACTCCAGTTCATAGTCCAGATGGAATGCCAGTCGGACTAGTCGGAAGATCTATATCTGAAAAAAGATTTAAGAATAGTAATGGCTTGCCTAAGAATAAGACTATGTTTAATTTGCATAGAGCTAAAAAGTTAGGCGGAATAGTAATAGTGGTTGAGTCTAATTTTGATGCCATTAGAGTTCATCAGGCTGGATTTCCAAACGTTGTTGCTACTCTAGGTGGGCATATATCTAATGATAATATAAACTTACTTAATAAATACTTTACTAAGATAATTATAATGACAGACAGCGATGAAGCTGGAAGATCATTGGGTAAGAATATCGCAAACAAATTAAGAAACAAAGAAGTTCTTTGGGCTATGTATGATGATGAAATACTTTATCCGCATGGTGCTAAAGATGTTGGTGACATGAATGATGCGGAAATAAAACAATGTATTTCAAATGCTATTCCACATTTTCAATATTCCAATAATATGCTATAATAAAGACACAGGGGCATTTATAGCCTCAACTATATAAGGAGAAATAAATGGCAATTGTACGTGGCCTAAAGAATATGAATAAGACCTTGGATAAGCCTTCAGTAAATAAAACTGATGGACCAAAGGCAAAGTGGTTAAAGTTGGAAGATGGCGAAAGTATCAAGATTCGCTTCTTGCAAGAATTAGATCCAGACTCCCCTCATTACTCAGAGACAGCAGGTCTTGGATTCATCGCAGTAGAACACACAAACCCAAAAGACTATCGTCGTAAAGCATTGTGCACAATCGAAGATCAAGGTCGTTGCTGGGGATGCGAACAACATAAGAAGGACTATAAGGCTGGATGGAAGGGTCGTTCAAGACTCTACATTAATGTTCTAGTAGAAGATGGCAAGGAAGATCCATATGTTGCAATCCTTTCACAGGGTTCTAGCAACAAGTCAATTACACCAACACTAATTGAGTACGCTGGTGAAATGGGATCAATTACAAATCTCGTATGGCGTATCAAGCGTTCTGGTTTGAAGACAGAAACAGGATACACAATCATTCCACTAGCAAAGGACGAAGAGACATTTGACTCCGCAGGCCTAGAGCTTTTGGACCTAGAAAAAGCAGCAGTTCGTGAAGTTAAGTACGAAGAGCAAGAAGCTTTCTACCTATTCGGTGACGGAGAGTCAGAAGCAGATTCATCTTCAGATACTAGCTCAAGCGTAGCCTGGTAAAAATATTAGGGCGAGGGTCCTACGGGACCCTTGCCCTACACCAATTATAGAAAGAAGAAAATGAGTTTTACACACCTACACGTTCATTCATACTACTCATTAATGGATGGGCTTAATTCTCCTGCTGAGTTAATGCAGGCTGCGAAGAATTTGGGTCATACTGGTATTGCAATAACAGATCACGGAACTCTTTCTTCTCACAGAGATATGCAACTTGCGGCGCAGGAACTAGGCTTAAAGCCTATCCTTGGTCTAGAAGCATATATCTCCCCAACAGATAGATTTGACAAGTCCTCTAAAACAGATAAAACTGTACAGGCATACAACCACATAATCTTGCTTGCAAAGAATGAGAACGGACTTAAGAACCTAAATATCCTTTCAGAGATTGCATGGACAGAAGGGTATTACCACAAGCCTAGAATTGACCGTGAGGTTTTGTCTCAGTATGGAGATGACCTAATTGTTTTATCTGGATGCATGAATGGACTTATATCTAAAGCAATTGAAAGAGATGAACTAAAGGAAGCAAGAATGCTTACTGAGTGGTTCAAGAATAGATTTAAAGATGATTTTTATATTGAAATTCAACCGCACAATCCAGTTGAATTAAACAACAAGCTACTTGAGTTAGCTGATGAATTTAAGATTAAGCCAGTCATAACTGGAGACTGTCACTATGCACGTAAAGAAGATCGTGCAGTAGAAGAGGCTATGCTTATCTTGTCCACCTCTCCAAAGATTAATAGAGATGCTGATTTCGAAGCTTCAAGAAAGATGACAGACGTCTTTGAAAGATTTAATTACCTGTATCCAGATAGAAGAATATCTTTTCAGGATATTGATGTCTACATAACATCAAGAGAAGAGTTAGAGCAACACATGTCTTCTCAAGGTATCACAAGAAAAGATATCTATTCAAACTCATATGAGATTGAAAAGAAAATTGGTGAGTACGAGTTTAGAAAGAATTTAGATCTACTTCCAGTTCCAAAGAAGGATGCACATGCAGAGCTAGTACGACTAGTCTTTGCTGGACTAGAGAAGAAGGGTCTTATGGATGATCATAGATATATTGATCGTGTAAATGAGGAACTTGCTGTAATTCAAAGTAAGAACTTCTCATCTTACTTCCTAGTGGTAGCAGACATGATTACTTGGGCAAACAAGAACGACGTTATGGTTGGTCCAGGTCGTGGATCTGCAGCAGGTTCTTTAGTTTGCTATGCTTTAGATATTACTAGCGTAGACCCAATTAAGTTTGACTTACTGTTTTTCAGATTTATTAATCCAGAACGTAATGACTTTCCAGACATTGATACAGACTTTGAAGATCGTCGTAGAAAAGAAGTTAAAGAATACCTTCGTAAGAAGTTTAAGAATGTTGCTTCTATTTCTACATTTACATACTTTAAAGATAAGGGTGTAGTTAGAGATGCAGCACGTGTGTTCGGTGTTCCACTATCTGAGGTTAATAAGGCAATGAAGCAGATCGACACATTTGAAGAGTACGAGACAAGCCCTAACTCATTCTGGTTTAGAGAGAAGTATCCAGAAGTAACTAGCCTAGCAAGAGACCTGCGTGGAAAGATAAGAAGCGTTGGTATGCATGCCGCTGGTATGGTTGTAGCAAAAGATGACCTAGTTAAGTTTGCTCCAATTGAAACTAGAGCTGATGCAGATAATGAGGTAAGCGGTAGAGTTCCAGTAGTAGCATATGACATGGATACAGTTGCTGACATTGGTCTAATCAAGATCGATGCACTTGGACTAAAGACACTTTCTGTTATCTCTGATACGCTAAAGATGATTTCTGAAAGATATGGAAAAGAGATTAACTTAAATAAGTTAGAGCTAGATGATCCTGCTGTTTATGAAGATTTATCAAACGGATACACTAAAGGTATATTTCAGGCAGAAGCAACTCCATATACAAATCTTCTAATTAAGATGGGCGTAAGCACATTTGAAGATTTAGCTGCATCTAACGCACTTGTTAGACCAGGAGCTATGAATACTGTTGGGCATGCTTACATTGCTCGCAAAAAGGGCGAAGAGCCAATTGTATATCCACATGCAATACTAAAAGAATTTACAGAAAGGACGTATGGTGTTATTATTTACCAAGAACAAGTTATGCAAGCATGCGTATACCTTGGCGGTATGTCCATGTCGGAAGCAGATAAAGTTAGAAAGATCATTGGCAAGAAGAAAGATGCTAAAGAGTTTGATGAGTTTAGAGATAAATTTATTCAGGGTGCATCTGCACACGTACCAACAGAAACAGCAGAAGCTTTATGGCATGACTTTGAAGCGCACTCTGGCTATTCGTTTAACCGTTCTCATGCTATTGCTTACTCTTTGCTTTCTTATTGGACTGCTTGGCTAAAGCATTACTATCCACTAGAGTTTATTTTTGCTATTTTAAAGAATGAGCAGAATAAGGATGCACGTACTGAGTATTTAATTGAGGCTAAGAGATTAGGTATTAAGATCTTATTGCCACATGTTAATGAATCTGACCTAGACTTCAAGATTCAAAAAGACTCAATCAGATTTGGCCTATCAAATATTAAATATATATCTGATAATATTGGCAAAAAGATAATTGCTGCTGGTCCATTTAAGACATATAAGCACCTAGAAGAGGCAGCGGCAATTAAGGGTAGCGGAATTAACTCTCGTGCTCTAACTGCGCTAAATGCAATCGGTGCAGCGGCTTTTGAGGATAACCCAAGAACTGGTAAGGAGATGGAGAACCTTTACGAGTATTTAAGTGTACCTAAGTTTGATCTCGGAAGAGTCCCTCCTAATATCAAAGCTCAAGTTAACTTCATCGAGGATTTTGATGAACGAGGAACATTTGTTATTCTTGCTATGGTCAAGGGAATTAAAAAGGGCACTGGTTGGTCACGAATTGAAATGGTCGATGAGACTGGAACAATTGGTGTATTCCATACCGAACAAACACAGATTGAAGTAGGAAACATGTACTTCTTCTTGATCGGAGATAATAGAATTCATAGATATGTTACTATTGACGATGTTGCTAATAATATAAACGACACATTTGTTCAATATCTACATTCAACAAAAGTTAATGTGCCAGAATCTATGAGAATGACTGTTAGTCTGTTGCCATATAGAACTAAGCAGGGCAAGTCTATGGGTCACTTAATTATGACTAACAGTAATAAAGAATTAATTCGTGCCATTGTTTTCCCACAGGTTTATGATAAGCTAAAGGGAAGAATTAAGGACGGAATGGTATATATACCAGAAGTAGGAAATACAGAAGATGGAACATATTCACTAAGGAGTATAAAATAATGGATTACAAAGAACTAGAAGGAAAGATCGAAGCAGCACACATCCTTGCAGCTATCATCGATAATATGGGCGGAAAGTATGAGATACCAGCCACTATGCTATTTGCAAACATTCAAGTAGACAAAATGCTAGTATTAAACTATAATGAAGAAAACGCAACATTTGAATTAGAGTTGCAAGAAGCAGAGAAAGAAACAACTAATAATGACACTACAAGTAATGAATGATTATGGAATTGATGCCCTATCAGCTGTTCTTCATGAAACGGCAATCGAAAAGGGTTTTTGGGATGGCGAATTTACTTATGATAAGATAGGTAATAAGCTGGCTTTAGTTCATTCAGAAGTAACAGAAGTCTTAGAGGCAATAAGAAAAGACAAAGGTTCAAAGGAAACAGTAGAAGAAATTGCTGATATCCTTATTAGAACCCTAGATGTATATGCAGCCATGATGAATAATGGTATGGTTACACATTCGCTAGAAGAGATCCTAGACGAAAAGATTATGAAGAATCAATCTCGTCCAAGACTGCATGGCAATAAGTTCTAATGAACGATGACGCCTACCTACTATTTGGGCCTAATAATGAAATCCTTATAGTAATAAAAGGCACAGAAGATGAGCTCCTACTAAAGATAATAAAAAAGATATTATCTTCAAGAGACAAAGATATAAAACGCATTGGCGAAATACTAGAGAAAGATTTTTATGACAGAAATATCAGAAATTCTAGCACTGCTAGATCCAAAAACACGACAAAGAGTTCAGTCAGCCGTAGAGGTAGAAACCCTAAAGCAAAGAACACCTAGCGTTGGCCTAAACATGGCCCTGAAGGGTGGATTTGGGTATGGACGTCAGATCTTAATCTGGGGAAATAAGTCAGCTGGAAAGTCATCATTCTGCCTGCAGATGATTGCAGAAGCGCAAAAGGATGGCAAAGTATGTGCATGGATTGATGCTGAACAATCATATTCACAAGAATGGGCAGAAAGACTTGGAGTTGATTCAAGTAAGCTTATTTATTCAGCAGCAAAAACAGTAAATGACATGGTAGATGTTGCACAGCAACTTATGGAAGCTGGAGTTGATATGATTGTTGTAGACTCTATCTCCGCTCTTCTACCAGCTATTTACTTTGAAAAAGATAGTACAGAATTAAAAAAGTTAGAAGACACCAAGCAGATTGGTGCAGAAGCAAAGGATATGACACATGCAGTCAAAATGCTCAACTACGCAAACAAAAAGACACTACTTGTTCTCATCTCACAGCAACGAAATCAGTTTGGATCTATGCATGCTAGTCACATCCCCACAGGCGGAATGGCTGTCAAGTTCTTCTCTTCCACTGTCGTTAAGCTCTGGTCGTCTGAGGCTGAGGCAAATGCTATTAAGGCTGGTGTTAAAGTTGGCGACAAAATTATCGAACAAAGAGTCGGAAGACCAGTTAACTGGATTATTGATTACAACAAACTCGGCCCCCCTAATCTTTCAGGACAATATGACTTCTACTTTCAGGGGGAAACTGTAGGAGTAGATTTTGTTGGTGAAGTCCTAGATGTTGCAGAGCAACACGGAGCAGTTGAAAAGGGCGGAGCATGGTATACTATAGAAGGAGAAAGATTCCAAGGTAGAGCTAAGGCTGTAGCTTGGCTAAGAGAAAATCCTGAAATGGTAGAAAAGTTGAAGAATAAGATCTATGGCAAAGATTGAAGATCTAATTGGCAAGAAGCCAAAAAAGACAGTAGTCACTGAAGATTCGATTGAAATGGGTGGCGCATTTAGCTGTCAAACATGCAATAAAATAGTTGATGAGGCAGAATATAATCGTGCTGAATACTATGTTACTTGGGTATGCCCAGATGGACATGTTTCGAAAGTAGAACTCGGATAATGTCAGAGCGTGGTGAAATAAAAAGAGACGGAGCCAAAGCTCAAAAGAATTCTGGCAGAGGCCAGTATCAAAAAGGCGATGCTAAGTGGAACCAATTCCTTGTAGACTATAAGGAAGCATCTAAATCATTTACGCTTAATCAGGATAACTGGGCAAAGATATGTACAGATACCTTTAAGGTAAGCAGGAATATGCACCCAGCATTAAAGATTATTATTGGAACAGACTCAAAGGTTAGGCTAGGAATCATTGAGTGGGCAGTTTTAGAAGAGTTAATAGAATTTTGGGAGAAAAATAATGCCTAAGAAAAAAGCACATGCATTTAATCCAATTCAGATTAAAGACGGATGGATCGTAAGACTATACAAAGATGGAAGAATTAAGTCTAAAGTAGCTCCGTATGAAGTCAAGCATAAGAAGAAAGAAGTTAATAAGTGACAATTTTTTTGATGGGCCTAATGCTTGGATTTGTTCTTGGCTACGGGGTTGGATTGTTTATAGATAAATGGGATAGAAAGATAAAAGAAAGAAATGTCTGAGAGTACATTAGAATTAATTAGTAAGGTAACAGAGTTTAACGACCTGCATGAGTATATGCAGGATGAGCAGCTAGACAAAGCCCTTGCTATGATAGTTAAGCTGCTTATGAATCCAGATGTACCGTCTGCAAAAGCTCCAATGATTATTATTGAATTGCAGGCTCTAAGTGCTAAATTCGCTGTATTAGCATCTTATTACACAACTATTGCTAAAGATAAGACTGGCACACCAAATAATAATAAGAAAAATATTTATTACACTGCCAACGAAGCTATTGATAGACTAGTTGATGCCCTTAAGTATGCAGCGAGAAATATGTAAAATGGGAAGAGATTTAGTAACAAATTTAAAGTTTAAAAAGATAAGCGGCAGCTTTGACCCAGAAGTATTTGGAAAAATGATTGACGAAGCATATACTGCTGGAAGAAATACAGACAGATGGGCAAAGAAGCACACATTCTCTCCGAGTACAGTCGGTTATGGGTATGGAACATGCCCAAGATACTGGTTTATAGCATTCAGCGGTGCAGACTTTGAAGATAACTTTGATGCGATGGCAATTGCTAATATGGAAAACGGTAAGCAGGCTCACGACAGAATCCAAACCCTCTTGCAGTCTACCCATGTTTTAAAAGAGATTGAAAGAGAAATTTTGTGTAACGATCCACCAGTTAGAGGATTCGCAGACATAATCCTTGACTGGAACGGCAAGGATGTTATTGGGGAGCTAAAGACAGTTAAGGATGAAATATTCCATACAAGACAGGCTCAGATGTCTCCATCAATCTCACACTTAGTTCAGCTTCTCCTGTATATGTGGGTAGAGAAGATAGACGAAGGCTTTGTCATGTACGAAAACAAAAATGATAATCAGATATTGATTATGCCTATTAATATGAATGAAAGAAATAGAGAACTAATAGAGCGCATAGTTGAGTGGATGAGAGTTGTCTACAAGAATTGGAAAGATGAACTATTGCCAGAAAGACCTTTTACAAAGTCTAGCACTGTATGTAAGTACTGTCCAGTTAGAAAAGAATGTTGGTCTAGCGAGATTGGTGTTCATAAGATTGAAAAGTTGGATCTTCCTAAATGATATGCGCTAGAGAAGAATGCGGAATTGAGTTTGAGCAAAAGACTCATAATCAAAAGTACTGTTCAGATGAGTGTTGCAGAATTGCAACTAATAAAAGAATCATGGAAAAGTACTATGAGAAAAAGGCGATAAAAAGCGGATCAGCCAGGTTTTGTAATAAATGTAAGATGAAGCTAAGCAGATACAACTACGGAGTTATGTGTAATGTGTGTGAAGCAAAGTCTAAGTCTGACAAAAAGAAAAACCTATTGGAGATGCTAAATGTCGCTAGCGGCACTTCGAAAAACTAAAACTTCTAGGGTTGTTGGTATAGATGCCTCAACAAACTCAGTCGCCTTTTGTGTTATGGACAACGGTGTACCAGTCAGATATGGTAAAATAGAGTTAAACGGTCAAGATATCTACGAGAAGATATACGATGCTAAGAATAAAGTTCGTGCTTTTAAGGAAGAATTAAATGCAGACTATATTGCCGTAGAAGGAGCCATATTGGTTAGATCTCCAGATGCAGTAATTAAGCTATCATATGTCTATGGAGTTGTCATTGCAGAGTTGATGGAGTTTGGGGCAAAGGTTGTTACTGTTGCTCCAAGCAGTTGGCAGAATTATATTGGAAACAAAAATATGAGTAAGGTGGAAAAAGATGATTTCTATTCTAAAAATCCAGGTCGTAAAGATTCTTGGTACAGAACTCAGTTGCGTGAGGCTAGAAAGCAGCGTACCTGTGATTTTATTAACAATAAGTGGGGCATTGTAGTAAGTGACTATGATGTAGCAGATTCAATTGCTATATCATACTATGCATACGAAAAGTTGACGGACAGATGAAATTATATCAAAGCAAAGAATTCCTTCATAGAAGATATGTTCTTCAGAAGAAAACAATCAAAGAGATTGCAGATGAGTGCGGTGTTTCTCATATGACCATACAAAGATACTTAGAGCAGTTTGGGCTAATTAAAAATCAAAGGAAGTGGACTAAATGAGTATTCCAGTACTAGCCGTACCAGTGCTAAATAGATATGATCTGCTTATTAATATGCTAGATCAAATCAATTATCCTATAGATAATATTTTGATTATAGATAACGGCGGAGAGCTAGAGCTTGATCCAAAGTATAACGCTAAGGTTCTGAATATGCCATCTAACTTTGGAATGTCAGCATCATGGAACTTAGCAATAAAGTGTTACCCAAAAGCCAAGTACTGGCTATTTGCATCGGCGGATACAGTATGGGGAGAAAACTCTCTAGAGCAGATAGATAAGGAGAGCGGTTCAGATTATCTAATGCTTACCAGTGATAACTATGGTTGCTATTCGGTAGGAGAAAACCTAATCGATAGAGTAGGGTTGTTTGATGAGTATTTTTATCCAATCTATTTTGAGGATAATGATTTCCATGAAAGAGTAACCTTAGAATTTGGCAAGGAAGCAATCAAGATTTGTGATTATATAAAGACACATCCAGAGGTTGGAAGTCAAACTATTAATAGTAATGAAAAGCTATTAAATAGAAATCATCAGACATTTGTGAAGAACGAAGAGTATTTTAATTTTAAGAAAGATAATAATTTTCAAATTTCAAAAGGCTGGTCTCTATCTAGAAGAAGGGAACAAGAATGGGTATTATAGGAGTTCTTCCAGCATCTGGAAGTGCATCTCGCATATCTGGTCTGCCAAAATTTGCATTGCCAATTAGCAGTAGTAAGTCAATACTTCAGTGGCATGTAGAGCAAATGCTAGAAGTTTGTGATGAAGTAAGAATATCAACCAGAGCTTCATGGGCTCAGCTTGTCCAAAACATGAATATGGATGTAAAGATAATAATCAAAGAGCCTTCAACAATGTCAGATGCAGTCAAGCATCTCGCAGGATCAGACAGCGATACTTTAATAATAGGTTTGCCAGATACATATATGGTTGGATTAGATAAAAATATGTATAAGGAGATGATTAATTCGGACGGCGATGTTGTTCTTGGAACGTGGGATTGTCATGATGAGATAAAAGGCAGAGTTGGTCAGATACAGCTAGATGGGAATAGGGTCATATCATCCAGAGATAAGGTTGATGACTGTGACTATAAGTTTATGTGGGGAACAATGCTCTTGAGAAACATGTCCTCTGCCATAGATCCAGAATTAGCTCACGTTGGACTTCAAATTCAGAGCTGGATAGACTCTGGACTAGACGTAAAGTCAGTAAAGCCAGGTGGGGAATATATGGATATTGGAACGATAGACGGCATTAAAAACCTGTATGGAAAGTTAGTCTAGTCAATTGAATTTGACATTTTAGTTGACCAAAAGTATAATTATTTCGAGAGGTAAAAATGTCAGAATTAGAAGTAACAGAAAAGTTTGACCGCATGAATGCTGTTGTAGAGCAGCATTTGATGGGTAATAACCCCACTCAAATCGCCAAGGTTTTGTCGATTCCACGCAAAGACGTGCTAGAATTAATTGATAGCTGGCGTGAAATAGTAAGAGATGATACTGGTGCCAGAGAACGTGCTAAAGAAGCAGTGTCTGGAGCGGACCAGCATTACGCTATGCTTATCAAAGAAGCTTGGAAGACTGTAGAAGATGCAGATCAGGCTGGCCAACTAAACGTAAAAGCACAGTCTCTTAAGCTAATTGCTGATATTGAAACTAAGAGAATAGCAATGCTTCAACAGGTAGGGCTTTTGGATAACGCAGAGCTTGCTGGTCAGTTAGCTGAGACGGAAAGAAAGCAAGAAGTTCTTGTTAAAATACTCCGTGATGTTACAGCAGAATGCTCACACTGTAAGGTAGAAGTAGCAAGAAGAATATCTAGTATTACAAATAGAGTTGAAGAAGTAGTCATAGTAGAAAACGAACCAGATGTTTGATTTTGATGATCTAATTGATATTCTGGACGGAGAAGAGTTTGAAGAGCGTCCAGTAGACGTTCGTGACTTTGTTACCAAAGAAGATTATTTGGGACTACCACCACTCTCAGAATACCAGTATACTTTAATTAGAGCGTCTTCTCAGATATACAAGAAGTCAACACTTGAAAAGCTTTACGGCGAAGACCTTGGAATAGCTAGATGGAAAGAAACTGTTAACGAAGTAATTGCTCAGCTTGGCAAGGGTTCTGGAAAAGATTATTGCTCTACAATTGCGGTTGCGTATATTGTTTACTTATTGTTATGCTTAAAAGATCCAGCAAAATATTTTGGAAAACCTCCTGGAGATTCTATTGATATTATTAATATTGCTATTAACTCCCAGCAAGCAAAAAATGTTTTCTTTAAAGGTCTAAAGAATAGAGTCGATAAGTCGCCTTGGTTTGCTGGAAAATATATTGCAAAAGCGGATGTAATTGAGTTTGATAAGGGTGTAAGTTGCCACTCAGGTCACTCCGAAAGAGAAGCGTTCGAGGGATATAACACACTTGTTGTTATTCTAGATGAGATTTCTGGATTTAGTATTGATAATACAACTGGTCACGAGCAAGCAAAAACTGCTGGAGCAATATATGACATGTATCGTGCATCTGTTGACTCTCGTTTCCCAGACTTTGGAAAGGTCATATTGCTTTCTTTTCCACGCTACAAAAATGACTATATACAGCAAAGATATAATGCTGTCATAGCTGAAAAAGAAACCATAATAAGATCACATAAGTTTAAGATGGTAGAAGAGCTGGAGGACGGCAAGAGCGGGAACGAGTTCTCTATTGATTGGGAAGAGGACAACATTGTTTCCTATAAGTATCCAAAGGTATACGCTCTAAGAAGACCTACTTGGGAAGTAAACCCTACAAGAAGCATAGAGGATTTTAAGGTGGCATTTTATACAAACCCCACGGATGCCCTTGCACGTTTTGCATGCATGCCTCCAGAAGCGGTAGATGCATTTTTTAAGTCTCGTGAGAAGATCGAGAAAGCGTTTGTTGGAAAGAATGGCGTTGACGAAATGGGAAGATTTGAAGAATTCTTCACCCCAAATCAAGACGTAGACTATTTTGTGCACGTAGACTTAGCTCAAAAGCATGACCATTGTGCAGTTGCAATGAGCCACGTATCACACTGGGTAAAGATTAGATCATTTAATGATTACGAGCAGGTGGCTCCTGTTGTAGTTGTAGATGCGGTTAGATGGTGGACACCAACAGCAGATAAGTCAGTAGATTTTACAGAAGTTAAAGACTATATTATTTCATTAAGATCTAGAGGTTTTAATGTTCGTGCTGTAACATTTGATAGATGGAACTCACATGATATGATGCAGCAGATTAAAAACTATAATATTAATACTGAGATTCTTTCAGTTGCAAAGCGGCATTACGAAGACATGGCTCTTGGAATTATGGAAGAAAGAATTACTGGGCCAGATATCAAGCTACTAATAGACGAGCTTTTGCAGTTAAGAATTATGAGAGACAAAGTTGATCACCCAAGAAAGGGATCAAAAGACTTGGCAGACGCTGTATGTGGATCCATATACAATGCAATTTCTAGGTCTGCTAAAGGAGATAGGGTTATTGAGGTGCATACATGGGCAGAAACAGTCGATGACAACACACACGTCCACACCACAAAAGACGGAGTTCCAAAAAGAATGCCAGAAGAACTATATGATGCGATAAGAGGTATGTCTATATTATGAAGAAACAAAATATAACTTGTAAATGTGTGGGTAAGCACGTTCCACTTCCAACTAAATTAGTTGAGTTTAATGGTATATCAGTATGCCCAACAACATATGAAAATATAATGGAATATAAGAAAATGTGGGAAGTTCTGGGAACAGAACCACCAGGAAACATAAGAAAACACTTTAGCGAATTTGTGCAGGACACTGTACGCTTAAGTATTGACAAGCCAGCCGTATTAGTTTAGAATATACATACTAGCGGCAATAGCTTAGTTGGTTAAAGCCCCGAACTCATAATTCGGTAATCGTAGGTTCAAGTCCTACTTGCCGCACAGAAAGGAGTAATGATGGCAAACAAAGAACAAAAAGGTAACGCTAATAAAAAGAAAGAGCCTAAGCTCTCTCTTAAGGAAAAGCGTTTAGCAAAGCAGCAGAAGAAAGACAAGAAGTAGTATAATTGTATTACCATAGTTTGTGGATGATCCGCAGCTTGGTCCTGGCCAACGTGCTTGTAGGTACCTTGGGATGGAAAATAGTTACTGCTGCCCAGCCTGAAAAGGCTGGGCAGTATAAGTAGAAAGAGAAACGATGGCCGAAGATTTTGATCTCAGTGATGAGGATTTTGAAGACCTCATGAATTATTACATTGAGATAGGTGCAGTTGAAGTAAGCGGCGTCCTTGAAGATGGACAATTTATTTACAAGATAACAGACTCAGCTCAGGAGTTAGCTCCAGAGCTATGGCAAATGCATACTGAAGCTATCGATGATGCCATGATAGATCTATATCAAAAAGGCTTAGTAGAAGTTGAATATGATGAAGAGCTTAATGCACAGATTAAATTAAGTAAAGAAGCAAAAGAATTAATGGAAGAGTACGGTTTTGTCGACATGGAAGGCAACGAAGATGATTAATTTTCAATCAATGAGCAAAATATCTGGAGATGCTTATCAAGAAGTTGTAAGATTAGACCTAGAGTCTCGTGGATTTATGCACCTAGACACAGACATAGAAATAGAAAATACTGGTTGTGAAGTCGACTTTGTTGCAGACATGATTGAATATGTTGAATGTAAGGGCGGATATAACGGAGAGCATAAGCGTCCAGGAGCCAAAAGAACAGATAATGTTAAAAAGTCTATAGCTAACGCAGCACTTATAAAGGCGGAAAGACCAGATATATATTATGTTGTATATTTTTCTTCAAAGCCCAAGCAAGGTAGCTACTCTGATAAGATGATTAGAACAGCAATAAAACATGGGATAGTAGACGAGGTAAGATACCTTGCCTATAATGGAAAGGAAGCAATTGTTTAATTTACCTCTTACTACTGAAGAAGCAGAGCAGCTTCAAAATTTTGTTACAGATCACATGAATGCCTGCTATATGTATTTATATGATGAAGAAGACGTCCAAGAAGGCTGGGAGCCTTACGATCCTTATGACGGATGTGAAACCTGCAATGTACGTGAGCAATTAATGGCTACATTTGACTGGCTTAGGTCTAGACAAAAGGTAGATATTTTTGTAGAATAGGCTTATGCCTTCGTAGCTCAGGGGACAGAGCGACGGACTTCTAATCCGCAGGTCGCAGGTTCGATTCCTGCCGAGGGCGCATTGACTTCTTTATTTTAATAAAGTATAATATAGATATACAAAGGAGAGATTATGCCAAAAGGTAGATATACAGTGGGTGCTAGAGGAACACACGGTTGTTCTGGATATCCAGTAGTTGGTGATACTGGCAAGGTTCATGGTTGCCATAAAACCAAAGCTGGTGCAAGAGCACAGCAAGCAGCAATATATACTTCTACCAACAAAGATAACTCCTACGATGTTGATTCAGCAATATTAAAGTGTTGCCCAGATTCAGAGATTGAAAAAGCTCAAGGTCCATGCTGGGAAGGCTATGAGCAGATTGGCTGGAAAACAAAAGACGGCAAAAGAGTTCCAAACTGTGTTCCAAAAGACAAGACTACCAAAGCCGCTGGAGATAGATTTGAAATTGTCGAAGAGCATCCAAAGTGCGAAGGTGTAGCACTTGTAGAAAAAGATGGAACAACCGTACTATGCTACTTAAATAGAGAAGAAGCAGAAAAAGCATTAGCAGATATGAGATTGGAAGAGCCAGAAGCATCTATGAGACCAGATCCAGATACAGCGAAGTCTATGGATGAAGATGATGAAGATGGCGAATCACACGACAAGAAGAAAAAGAAAAAGAAGAGCGAGTTCTGGAGAGGAGCATTTGCTTGACAATAACAGAAGAGTTGGTGGAAAATAAGCAGGAAGAGATTGAGCTTACTGCTAAAGATCGATGTGACTCATGCGGAGCACAAGCATTTGTTTATGTAAAAGGATTGTCTGGAGAATTATATTTCTGTGGACACCACTATGCAAAGAATGAAGAAAAATTAAAATCATGGTCCTTTACAACCATTGATAAACGTGATACAATTAACAAGAAGTCAGAATCAAGCAACTAATAGAACGGAACTGCGGTGCAAACATTTTTACCATACAGCGATTTTGATCAATGTGCAATGGTTTTAGATTCCAAAAGACTAAATAAACAACTTCTAGAGGGTAGACAAATCCTCAGTGCTTTGGCTGGTCAAACGGCTGGCTGGAGAAATCATCCAGCTACTAAGATGTGGCGTGGTTCTGAGTTAGTCCTGTATAACTATCTTAATGCTATTGCAAAAGAATGCTATACACGAGGAATTAAGTTTAAGAAGAATTTAGATGCAATTGATCAAACCATAGATGTATACTTTCAAGGCGTTGAGCATAACAATAGGCCATTCTGGATGAAAGATCAAACAATGTTGCGTAGAATTAATACTACGCATCAAGCAAATTTGTATAGAAAAGATTCTTATGAGTATGCAATTTTTCAATCAGCATACGATGATCCTCTGAACGATCCTTGTTGCGAAACATGCCTATACTTTTGGCCAACACATACGGAGTAAATATGCCTATATATGAATATAAATGTGATTGCTCTGAAGATATCATAGAGATACAAAGATCTATCCTTGACCCAGAGGTTATTCCAGACTGCCCTAAATGCGATAGCGCAATGAAAAAGGTATATAGAAGTTTTGGAATCGATCTAAAAGGTTCTGGTTGGTACTCAAAGGGTGGTTAAACAGTGGGGATTAGCTCAGTCGGCAGAGCGGGAAACTGTTAATTTCTAGGTCATAGGTTCGAGTCCTATATCCCCAGCATTGCGAGTGTTGCATAATGGTAGTGCTTCTGCCTTCCAAGCAGATGGTGCCAGTTCGATTCTGGTCACTCGCTCCAAGGTCTCATAGCTCAGTTGGTTAGAGCGCCGCCCTGTCACGGCGGAGGTCGACGGTTCAAGTCCGTTTGGGATCGCAAGCCTTGTAGGGTATAATTGTATAGTCAAGGAGAAAAAAAATGGCTATGTATACATACTTTACAAAGATAGACAAGGTTATAGATGGAGACACAGTAGATGTGTTTATTGATCTAGGATTTAGCGTTTGGCATAAAGAGAGAATCAGACTTGCTGGTATTGATACAGCAGAGAAGAATACAGCTTTTGGAAAAGCCCTTAAGACTTATATGATTGGGTTGTTGGAAGGAAAGCTTGTAAAGCTTGAAGTATCAAAGCCAGACAAGTACGGAAGATACCTGGGAGTAGTCTATCTTGATTCAGAAGAAAGTATTAATGATCAAATGATCAGATTAGGTTTAGCTAAGCCTTACGGCGGAGATTCAAAGGTAGGACTTTGGACTGAGCAAGAGTTGTCAAAGTCTACTATAGACGTAAAGTTATCATAAAGGAATAAACATGGCAGAGAAAACATACGCACCCACAGAGGGCATGAAGATTGCAGCACGTAGAGCCCTAAAGTGGAAAGAAGAAGGTAAAGCAACTGGTGCTGGTACAGCAGTAGGTTGGGGAAGAGCTTCAGATATTGTTGCAGGTAGATCCATGTCTCTGTCTGTAGTAAAAAGAATGTACTCATTCTTCTCACGCCATGAGGTGGACAAGAAGGGCGAAGACTTTAATAATACAAGTAATCCTTCTAATGGAAGAATTATGTGGGATGCTTGGGGTGGAGATGCAGGCTTTACATGGTCTCGTAAAATTGTAGAAATGAATAAGAATATATGGGCTGGAGTCTTCGTGGAAGAAAATCTAAATGAAGATACAGTTTGGTTTGACAAAGATCTTGACGAAACCTCTTCTAACTAGTATAATAGTAAATAGAATCTAGAGAAAGAAATTTAATGATACTTGATTATGACTATGCCCATAAGGTTGTAAAGAAAAATTATAATCTTTATTGGGATGGTTGGACTATCGTTTCATGGAGAAAAGATAGTGGCGGAATGTATAAGAAAAATGGAATTAGAATCAAAGGCCAGTGGTGCATACACGAAAGATTTGAAGTAAGATCTGACGGGAAGTGGGAGATACCAGATCGTTATGTCAGAAATACTTGATATTTTAGGTGTAGACAAAGAAGATATTAACTGGACAGACATTGCTACATGCAGTGGAATCGAAACAAATTATTTCTTTGATGATTATGAAAACGATGCAATCTTGGCTAAGAATATAGATGAGATGTGCATGATATGTCCAGTTGCTAAGGACTGCCTACTTGCAGGTGTTGAAAATAGCGAGTACGGTGTGTGGGGCGGAGTTTATTTATCTTTAGGTAAGATAGACAAGACTAGAAACGCACACAAGACACAAGAGTTTTGGAAAAAGTGGAAAGCAAGACATGGCTGGAAGTAAGGTATTTTATACCAAACAAATGGCTGGTGCGGTAAGGCAAGTAAAAAAGCCCTTTCCTGGAATCTTAATTGATATTGTTGAATACCCAGAATTTTTAACTATAAGAATGTATGAAGATAATATAATGTCCTATGATATTAATCAGAGGGTAGTTATAACCGATTACATAACATTAGTTAGAAAAGTAATAGAATCTTTTGGTGTAAGATGCGAGTTCGAAGGAGTTCCTGGAGATGGTAAACGAAAGTAACGAACGGTATCAAATTGTATGGCTTCATGAAGAGCAAGTTCATGGGGTGATTATGCAGTTTGGAGCTTATGGTTCGCTTATTAAATATAATAAAGACGGAATAGAATACCAAACCTACTTTGATAGTGATGATTTTACAATACTTGATGAGATAGGTTTCCTACATATTGAGGAAGATCTAGATGGACAAGATCCTTTGCTATAGTTGCAGTATAGCAAGAAACAAAATTAACGCAGTTAAATCAAACTTAATACCAAGCATTAATCTGATGCTTTGTGAGACATGCTTGGCCTCTGGATATGAGCCTAGATGGGCAATAGTTATTGCTGGAAGGCAGAGTGGGTCGGAATTGGTAAAAGATTATGTATTAAATAAGAAATACATAGGCGAAGAAATAGTGGCGAGTGAGTTACTTATATGAATAAGTTTGAGAAGTTAGGGTATGTAATAGGATTATTAATAGCAGTATTTTCATGGCTAGGATTAATTATATGGTCAGCCATTGAGCTATTTAATAGGATTATTAATGATACAGGCGATCCATTCCCAGTATTGACAACTCTTTTTATTATTAGTATAATGGGTAGGTTGACAACAATTAACAGCAATTTTAGAAAAATTGTGGAATGGATTAATAAATGACCTGCATAGTTGCGGTAGTAAATTCAAAAGGTTCATATATTGCAGGTGACAGAGGTGCATCTGATAGCAACATCATATTGCCATTAGCTCACCCAAAAGTTTGGAAGACTGGACAGTATCTTTTTGGATACTACGGAAGCATGGATGGCGAAAAGGTTATGTATAACTTTGTTCCTCCAGCACCAAAAAAAGATACAGATAAGTTTATGTTAAATGAATTTACTAAAGCACTTAAAGAATTCTACGACGAACATTTTGTGTTCAGTACGCAGGATAAGGAAGCAGATTTTGGCATGATCATTGTCGTAAACGGATTAATGTATGAACATGATGCGGGTGTAATGTCGATGACAAGATTTGCAACAAACCATCTATCGGTTGGAAGCGGTTCAGAGTATGCATACGGTTCTTTGCATTCTACAGAGGCTTGGTCAGATGGTAAGAAAAGAGTAAGAATAGCTGTTGATGCAGCAACTAAATATTCAACCTCATGTATGGGGCCTATAGACGTAGTGGAGGTATTACACACAAAATGAATTACGACGACTTAGAAGTAATTGTTAAGAAAGTGGTAGCGGAGTTTGGAGCAGAGTTTTTTGAGAATTCTAGCGACCCAGAAGACCAAGAAGTTATGTTAGAAAACTTAAATCGTGCTGAGAAGTATGTGAGTTTTACTATAAATAGATTCATGACTCATTTCAATAGCGTAGCAGAAATGTTGACAGAATCAAATGACTGAGGTAGAATTCGAGAAAGAAGTAAAGAAGATTTTTGATGAAGCCTATACCCTGCTGATTAGAAAGCATCGGGATTACGGCCCAAAAAATATTTCATCAGCTCCAGGAGGGGCTCTGAATGGCTTAATCGTAAGAAAGCACGACAAGTTTGAAAGAATTAAAAACCTTTTCTTTGTCAGAAAAAACGATAAGCCGCAGTTTGAAACGCTCAGAGAGTCATTTATTGATGATCTGAACTATAGCGCAATTGCCATGATGGTAATTGACGGAAAATGGCCAGAGTAGGATTTGACTCAAATCCGTACTTTTGGTATGATTAAGACTTGTGTGGGAAATAAGCTCACATATAAACCAAATCAATTGAAGAGGAAATAAAACAAATATGAAGAAACTATCAATTCTAGTCGCTTCTGTACTTGGTGCAACAGTTCTTGCTGTGGCTCCAGCATCAGCGGCTCCAATGACAGTTGCAACATCAACAGGTGCAGTATCAGGTGGTTCAACAACATGGACAACCGTTACTACTGGCACATCAGCAGCAACAGCAATTACACGTCCAGTCCCAGAAGATAACTCTATCGAAGATGGCGATGTCGTAAGATTTGTTGCAACAGTTGATACTGGTACAAGCGTATCAGCAACTGCTACAAATGCAACAATCGTTCTAGCAACCGCTACTGCAGCAGCACCAGTTACTGCAGCATCAGGATCTGCTTCAACTACAATTGCAACAGGTACAGGCACAACAGTAACATTCTATGTCTACACAAAGACAACAGCAGTTGGTACAGTTGTAATTACAAACCAAGGCACAACCCTTACATACTATGTACAGGGCACAGCAGGAAAGATCAACACAGTAGCACTTACTGGAAATGATTCTGGATCAACATCAAGTGTAGTGACAGTTACAGCAACTGCTACAGACGTATTCGGAAATAAGGTTTCTGGAAAGACACTTACATCACTTATTGTAAATGGTACTGTTGATACAACAACTGCTACAACAGGTGCAACACTAACAAACTTTGGTTCAGCAGAATTCAAGGTAACACTTCCTACTACTGGTACAACTACATTGGTTGTTTCAGCAGCAACAGGAGACATTGCAGCAACAGTTGCTGGATTTAATACTCCAGTATCAAGCGTTGTAAAGTCAATTGCAGTTCGTGATCTAGCAGGAGAACTTGCAGCATCAGCAGCAGCGCTAGCAGCAGAGAAGGCAGGACGTGCAGCAGATGCAACAGCCGCAGCCTCAGCTCTTGCAGCAGAGAAGGCAGCAGCAGCAACTGCTAAGTTGGCAGCAGAAGCAGAGATTGCAAAGCTTAAGGCAGAAGCAGTTTCAGCAAAGCTTGCATCAGATAAGGCACTAGCAGATGCAACCGCAGAAATCGCAAAGCTCAAGGCAGACAATGCAGCAGAGCTTGCTAAGATCAAGGCATCATTCAATGCACTCGCTAAGAAGTGGAATGCAAAGAATCCAAAGGCTAAGGTTACACTAGTTAAGTAATTCTGCTTAACAAATTTGGGGGACGGAGAAATCCGTCCCCCTTTTTTATATCTAAATGATATAATTATATTAGTTAACACGGAGAGGAAAATTAGATTATTAAGAATAATAACAGCCTCAACGTTGGCATTTGGATGGTTGTTTTTATCCCCAGCCAGCGCTGATGACCCTGTAACTTTGGGCGGACAAAGGATAGAAGACCTTAATAACAAGCTTAATAACCTCACAGACAAGACAAAAACTCAAGAATTAATCTCCATAGCTGAAGACAAATATGACACTGCTGTAGAGGCTCAGAATGCCCGTAATGCCTCAATTTTAGCCTATGAAAATGCAGTTACAGCAGAAGCAAGCTCCCTATCAGAATTAAATAGTGCACAAGATGAACTAGATATTGCACAGTCTAATTTAAATGATCAGCAAGAAGTTGTTGATTCCGCACTTCAAAATAAAAATAATGCTAGAGATCTACTTGACATAGCTAATATCAACCTTCAAACATCCCAGTCAAACATGCAATCTGCTGGAGGATCAGGACTACAGTACACAGTATATAACCTAGCAAGAGTGTGGCCCAGCATAGCC